>ERZ856578.6215-NODE-6215-length-13722-cov-3.422939_pt1 | contig 13722 bp, 8 predicted proteins | sample MGYA00514384_ERZ856578 | MGnify/ENA primary metagenome ERZ856578 (study PRJEB29103, sample SAMN06111958) | human gut metagenome | biome: human gut; feature: ankylosing spondylitis patient; material: healthy_person | host: Homo sapiens | place: China:Hangzhou...
ACGGCTTTCTTTATATTCTGCTGCTTTTTGAAATTCATTTACAGCTTCATCAAACATTGCATTTTTCATATATATAAGTCCCATAAGGAACTTAAAATCCGCACTGTTTCCAAATACATCGTAAATTGATGTGTACGATAATGCTTCCTGAACTTTTCCACAGTTTAACATTGCATATCCATATGTTTCAACCATATCTATAACATACTCAAGCTTTGGTTCCAAATCGAATGAAAGCCCCTTTGAAAAAAAATCACATGCATTATTATAATCTTTTTCCATATAATAACTTTTCCCCAACTGATAATAAATATATGGAATCTCTTTTTCATTATTCTGTGTTATATCACTATCAAAATTCTTTTCAAGCTCAGCAAGTCTTTTTTTCAGAAGTTTTATATTACGTAATGCCTTTTTCTTCTTCTCATCATCATTAAGTGCATATCCAACATGCTTAATAACAACAGCGGATAAAAACGTATCTGCCGGTTCTCCGTCAGTCTTAACTATCTGCTCATGTATTTTTCCTTCTACCTTGTAATACTTCCTGTTAAATGCTCTTGTTATCCAATCAGTATTTTTTGAATCATCCTCCAATACATTGATACATTTTATGCGTCCAGCTCTTCGAGGTTCATTTTCAAGCATACTATTTAATTTTTCAAGTACAGTTTTGTCAGATTGCAAATATTCATCACAGTCAAGAATCAATATATTGTCATTGGACGCTTTTGATACTGCAAACTGTTTTGCCGCCCCAAAATCATCAATCCATTTAAAATCATATACGAACTCTGTGTATTTTTTTTCAATTTCTTTAGTTTTATCTGTAGACCCGGTATCTGCCACAACTATCTGTACTTCCTTATCAGACAGACATTGCATACATTTTTCTATATGTTTTTCTTCATTCTTTGCAATAATACATACTGATAAATTCATATAAGCCACCTTCTAAAATCAACATTTTATTAACGAATTCATAACAAATTCATGTACCTTTTCACCACATGTTCCAGGATTTAATGCAAGAGAATTCACATATTCCTGCTGCCGCTCTATAATTCCATCCCAGTCACCGGACACCATTCTATCCAGAAATTGTTCTGTTGAAAGATATATATTCTCTTTCTGGCAGAAATAACCATTACTGCACATTTTCTCGAATCCATCCGAATTTTTCAATTTTCTCTCTAAATCAATATCTGAAATTTTAATGTAAAATTCCCGGCAATTTCCCGCCTCAACATTTTCAGTATTAATATCATCAACATTAATAACTGCTGCTTTTCCATCATATGTACGCTGCACTATAAATTCATAACTATTAAGTGCCGCAAATGCACCTGTGCTATAAGAATATTCCGGATTATATCCATTAAAACAGCCGTCTGCATTATCAAGAAAATGTGTGTTTATCGCACTCTGCTCATTAGTGATTTTATTTATTTTTATAAATGTGTCTGAAAATGCCGGAATAAGCACAATATAGTTTCCAACATTTAAAACAGCTTTGAATAAACACAATTCTCTGTTTTCTTTATTCCAGTATTTTTTTATAAGTGATGTTTGAATCTTGATTACCCTACAATCAATTCCATCATTTGTTATTGCAATAATATTGTTAATATTATCAAGGAGATACAATCTATTTTCATCGGCTGTTATATAGGTATATACATATTTATCTACGCCATTTTTATGCAATTCACTCTCACCGGTATTGACATTATATTTTAATAAATAATCCGAACAGCCTGTTACTATCCATAAACACCCATTAAAATATACGCAGCTATAAGCTATATTTCCATATGCCGCTGTTCCAAGATTTTTATACAGATTTAAAATTGTTATCTTATCAACCGTCCATTCTCCTGTCAGAGTATCATATTTCCATATATCAAATCCCTCATAAGGCAAAAATACAAGAAAATTATCACACAATTTCATTTGTCCCAATGCTCTCGCATCATATTTTTCATTACATATAAATGTTTTATAATTAGTACCATCATATTTTGTAATATAGTCACTGTATACTGATGCTATATATACATCATCATGCTGTGTACATATATATCCATATGGCTGCTGCCATCTGTGTTCGGAATTATCAACCACTTCACCTATATAATTACTATCTGCATCCTTAAAATTTGTAATATCAAATCTGAAAATCCCACTAAAAGAATCTGCAACAAAATACAATTCATTTTCTTTAACAGCCATATTAATAATTCTTAGATTTCTTTTTTCATCTTCGCAAAATTCATTAAATATTAAATCATTAAATATAAAAACCGGCTTTCCGGCAGCACTGAACATATTAATAACCGAGCTTCCATCCGAACCTATATATCCGTCGCTTACAGCAATCGTATATGCAATATCAGGTGTAGTATCAAACACACCAATTTCATTATCCATAAAATATCGTTTTAACTCTATATAACTTTCATAAATCTCCGTCCGCATTGACTTAATCGTTGCTTCAGTAAGCGGATGCGGTCTCCAGATTAAAGCAATATCTTTTCTTTGTGCTATAAGTTCAAAAAAATGCTGTAATTTTTTTATAAGAACACCTTTATAACACAAAATGTCGCCTATTGTTGTATTAAGCATTAAAACTTTTCTATTATTTAATATTTTCTTCCATTCATCAGGAATATTCTTTTCGTTTTTACACTTATTAACTACTGAATCAATCTTAGGGGAACCAAGTGGAATTATTTTATCGTAGTAAAATACTCCGGTACAAGAACGCTTAAAAAATTCAGACTGTACAATAAAATAGTCCATATTTTTATAAACAGGAAAATACTTATGATTTTCCGAAATTGCCCCGGCCGTTACATAATAAGGAATATATATTAATTTATTTACATATTTTTTTAGTTCATCAGAATAATATGCCGGGTGGATTCTCGTTACTGTATTACTACCGTCATATGGATAATGTATGTATGCAGCATCCGGTTTTAACTCACGTATGCTATAAGTCTGATACGGCGTAATTGGAACGTATGATGGAAACTTATTTCCATCATACGCAAGATGCCATTCATTTTTACGTTTATCAAATTCAAAATATGGTATCGGAATCACATCACACTCACATCTGTCATCATCTTTAGCCGCAAGCCAGACGCTCTCAAGTGCATCCCACATCTGGGCTTTATATGGAAGAAATACAATTCTGTATTTTCCTGCAATTTTCCCAACTAAACTCTCAACCTTATTAATTAAATCATCAATTAATTTTATTTTATATATTCTTTCACTTGCCAGATTAATAAGAGACAATTCATACAAAACTTCACAATAATTTTCAAGAAGCGGAACAATATTTTTATCATTGCAATCACTATTTTCAATGATATTTCCAATATTGACTGCATATTCCTGACATTGTGTTAAAGAATTAATATATTCATTGTTATTTAATACATGCAGATTAATATGAATATTTTTCACGTTCTGTATTATTTTTAAAATTTCATGTTTTGTATGAATATTCATATAGATTTTTAACCTCCATGTTTTATATTTATTGATTAATTTCCAAAATTAATCACATAACTTATTCTATACACGCAAGAATCTGCTCCGTTATCTGTGTCCATGTATATTTATCAGCAACTTCATTAAAACCATTTTTAATAATCTCTTTTGATTTTTCCGGATTATCAAGATAGTTTTTTATTATTTCAGGAATACTGTCCAACTCATTCAAATCATAAAATACTATATTTTCATTATCAGTGAAATTATCTTCGAGCCATTTGCTTTTATCTGTAAGAGGAAGTGAGCCCTGCAATAAAATATTAAATATTCTGTCATGTGTTCCATCTTTAAACCACGGCATAATATTAAGATTAATCTTTGCCTTTGCCATAATCGGAAGTGTATCTTTAAACGGTATTCTGTCATTGATAATATGTACATTATCAAGCATAGCAGCAGGATGATTCTCCCATCCACGCCCCAGAAGCCATAGATCAATACCAGAATCTGCAATCACCTGTACAATCTGCTTTCTATAATACATTCTCGCAAGCCAGTCAACAGGCTCTGCAAACCTGAAGAGCTGTATCACCTGTTTTTCAGACATAATCAATCTCATCAAATCCATAACATCAACAACTGCCTGCTCTGTAGACACTTCATTCCTGTCAGTCATATAATCTGCAAGATTATGATAAAACATCTTTATAAGTTCATTATCACTAAACATCTCATCTATCTGTTCAAGATATATATGTGGTTCATAAAAAGTTCCGGAAAACAAAACATCATATGGTCTTTTTTCGTAATTTTCCAAATCAGGCTCACCCATATATGTACCGGCATGAGGCATAAATCTTACATCAGCCACACTCTCACCAAAATATTTTTTTACATATTCCACATGATTTCTATCACAGCAAAACTGTATATACCTCCTGGGATGTCTTAACATTGTTGGATGAAATCTTAATGGATGATCCATAAGGATATTAATTGCCAATATATTCATGGAATCCCACAGTTCAACAAATATCCTATCCTTTATTCCCAAACCATCAAATGCTATTGCCACATCAGCTTTTTTTTCAAGGAACGAATTAAATCTTTCAAATGAATGTTCTCCAGATTCTGACATATCACGCAAATCAAGTACAAAACATTCATGATTCTTTTTATTTAATTCCTCTACAATTCTATCTGTAAAATAATTAAACGACTCTACATCTGAATAAAATAAAACAAAACGCATTACTTTAAAAATCACTCCTCGTATAAACCATACTCTTTTATCTTTGCATTAATAGCTTTCTTCAGCTTCGTAGAGCTTGTACTCTGTGTATATGGGAAAAATACCATTGTTGAACCATGCTCTTCAAGAAACTCCTTCTGAGCAAGCCAATACGCATCATGCTCATAATCACTTCCTGAAAACTGAACATCAAAATGATACACTTTATACATATCCTGTGTTCCACAAAAATTAAGCGGAAGCTTTACAGCCTCATCAACATAACGGCATGAACGCACCATTTCAATTCTTTCTTCAAACGGAACAAACGGTTCAGCCTGCTTATTAAGCCTTACACCCTCATCTGACACTACACCGGCAATCAGATAATTGCACTGTTGTTTTGCTCTTTTAAACATATTAAGATGTCCGATATGAAAAAGGTCAAAAACACCAGCTATATAACCTATATTATACGGTTTTTTCTCATTTTCTCCATCAGTGCCAGTATTTCCTGAATTCTCAGCAATCATGCCTGCCGCACGTTTTTGTGCAATCTCTCTTCTTTTATTCGGATATTCATTTGAAGGGTCATATATATGATACTTTGAAATTCCCATTTCCTTTAACTGCTTTACAACACCATAATATTTTTTTATACAAATAATCAAATGAAGTTCATCAGAATCTATATCTCTTAAAACATCAGGAGAATTAACCGGTACATTATCCATCATTGTTCCCCATTTCGACTGATTGTTATCTATAATCGAAAAAATATCGTAACAACCTGCAAATTCATCAAGAAATCTTTTTGTAAAATTGCCCGAACCAAAAAGAACAAGTTTTTTATTATTTCCATCTTTCGTTTTATCGTCAAGTCCTTTGAAAATATCAACAAATATTTCCTGATAATCAGAGGCACTGTAATTAATCTTTTCCCTGTTACTGTAGACTACTCTTGCGTCACACGTTCTTTCCTGTTTATAAAGCTGTAATTCCTTTTCATTACGTAATTCGCTTGTAAATCTGTAGGATATACGCTGCCACAATTCTTCAAGCTCTGCAAGGTCGAATCTTTCAAGCACCTCTTTTCTTGGAATCAGTCTTTCAAATTCCATATCAGCACCATCATATATAACTGTTACTGAACGATAAAATATAGCTTTAGCCGGACAGTTTTCAAAATAAAACTCCTGGTCATAAAATATAAATCTTTTCTTCGGTTCTTCTATCGTCTCATCATAAAAACAGTTAAGTGCCACCATATCAATATATCCCTTTGAAAGGATAACTCCCATATCTTTCCCATTGGCACTATTCCTGTCCTTTTCATTCACAATATCTGTATGCTCGGATGATGATAATATCAATTCATACAAATCATTCAATGCATCAAAAAATGCTTCTTTATCTTTCTTTGCAATTTCTCTTAACGCAACCAATGCAACAGGCTTGTCTACATATGGCATTACAAATTTGTCGTTTTCAATCTTAGATTGAACGACACTAATACCTCTTCTCCTCAATTCATCAAGATTATCCTGCATTTCATACAGTTTCTTCATTCCTTCGGAATATACAGCCTTTTTATAAACGCCCCTTATTCCATCATGCTCATATATTCCTGTAACCAAAGCATTTTCCTCTCCACGGTCAAGTGAAAGCGTTACATGCATCGTCTCATCAAACTTTCCATCAGGACTACATTCAATAAAATATGAATTAGCCATTGTATGAAATAAATCATTATCAGCCAAATCCTTATACATAAAACGCTCATCCAGAAAAACACTGTCAGGATAATTATAAAAAGGGAAATATCTGATTGCCAGATCTTCAACCGGTGTATAACCATCAGCATATATAAGCTGTGCCTCTTTCAAATTCGGCATAACTGAATAAAATTTGTCATTACAAAACCCTGCCATACATAACATATCATTAAGTTCTGCTCTGGAATAACATCTTCCATCTATATCTTTCTTATCCGCTGCTGTTATTCTTCTATAATCTTCAATTCCATCAAAACTATGATTAGTATATGGATCCCTGTCCCCGCAAAAATACTTAATTCCGAGCCTATTCTCTGTTCCTAATAGAAGCCTGCCATCATCATTTAAATGACTCCTGCAAAATGTAAGCAATTCTACCGGCGATTCACTCTCTTCTAAAACATCAACACCAACAATGTAATCAAATTTTTTAACATCATCAATATTTTCATTTCCTTTTTTTATATTACATAATGTTACATTTCCTTTATTTTTAAGAAATGATTCTATTTCTTTGTCTTTATTTATCGAATACAAATATAAAATTGCTGCATTTTCCTTAAAATTGTACCAGACAAATATTCCTGTTGAGAACTTTGCTACTATATCTTCAATCTGCATCTTAATGCCTCCGTATAAACCTAACGCCTTTAAAGCTATTATACTCTAAAGGCGTTTACATTAGCAAATATTAATTCTATTTTATAAAATTACATTAATCCATACTCTTTTAAAAGCTGTATCTGATATTCCCTGTCAGATACAGATTTCTTCAAATCTTCTGTTCTTCCATCAGATAACAGCAATGTAATCAACTGATTAACAATATCTCGTTCTTCTCTACGCCCCTCTTCACGTCCTTGTTCGAGTCCCTGTTCACGTCCTTGTTCACGTCCTTGTTCTCTTCCCTCTTCGAGCCCTTCCTCGAATCCTTCCTCTCTCGCATCTTCCCTCTCAAGTTCCAGCTGCCTGTCAAACGTATAATCAAGCTTCATACTCTTTGTCACCTCATTCCTTCGTTTTATCAGGAAATCCCTTAATATATTATGCTCTATGCAATAATCTATTGCCATTTGTATATCAACAAGCAGGTCTTCATCCGTTCTTCCATAATGCAATTCCCTTACCTTATTTACAAAAATCATGTACTCATCAAGCCATCTGCAAGAATGTCTTATCTCCTCATTCCTGCCATTATTGATATTATACACCATGCACTTTAATTCCAGTCTTGGATCATCAGTTGCCTTCTCATATGCATCTGATAGCTTTAACTCCTGTACCTCCGGCTGCTTCTCTTCTCCATTATAAAAGACTACAAACTGTGGTACCGGAATCTTTACAAGCTTTCTTCCATACAAATTGCGTCCTATCTTTCTTTCCCTGCCTTCTCCGCCTCTTCCGCTAAGCATATCCGATAAAATTGTCGTAAAATATATCAGGCTTCTCACAGGCATATTAGGACACACTGTTGACTGGTGCTCATATATGCTTAGTCTTGCATCAACCACAAATGCTGCATCATTCCTTACAGTTAGGGATATTCCTCCGTCAAGCGTCTTAATCTCGACATCATCCGGGTTGTCATACGACGAACCATTCATTACATTATAAAGCTGAAGTGCACGCCTCTTGTCTTCCATAAGCATGCTGAACACATCACTCTTATACTCTCTGTTACCATTCATAATTCCTTCTCCTTATCTTATCCGATAAAGCAGGAATATGACCAATACTTTAAGCATTGAATATACACCTATGCAATACATCCCATGCTGGCTAAACACTATTGCATCCTGTAAAACACAGGCATGAACCATGTAAATATAATAATCCTGCTTTATACCTTATTTTAAAAGCAGAATTTCAATGAAATACAGACAAAAACCAAGATAGACAGACCCTGTACCGCCCCATTGCCATGTGCCTGAAAATGATACTATCAAAATATAGAATACCATCAATTATACAAGTCACACAGCAACCGTACAGGTAATATAGAAAACTGCTTTTTATTAAAATATCACAGAATTATAAATATTGCAATAATATATATTGAACTACAAATTCAATTTGTTAACAAAGTCAAATATATCTTTTTCAATTATTCTATAATAACTCTATCATTAAATATGTCATTCGCAATACAGCACAGTTTCATTAACAAGATTTGTATAATGTCTTAAATACATTTTATAATCAGGATTAAGCGATAATATATATTCAGGAATTTCAAATATATCTTCCGGCTTATGATATACACAAATAGCCAGCTTAGGTTTATACCTGCTAATTGTTTCTGCACATCCCTTTAATGCAGCCAGCTCAGCTCCCTCTATATCCATCTTTATAAATGTGGGTGCTTCATGTGCCTTGAAGAAATCATCAAGTTTTATTACATCAACTTCTATATCGCCGTCATTACTTATCTTGGTACTGCTGCTGTTTGAACTAAAATATAATTTTGAATTATTATCATATACTCCATAATTATATATGTCCCAATTCTGATATCCACCTTTTTCAATTATTTCTTTACAATGTGCATATTGATGTGGTTCGGGTTCAAAAGAATATATCTTTTTATAACCTTTGTTTGCATAATTAAAATACTGTAATATAGATTCACAATCAAAGCAGCCAACATCTGCTACTACTTCATCTTTATCGAATGCAAACACATCATAATACTGCTTAGGATCTGCTTTTGTATATTCGGACAGGATTTTTCCCATATTTATTATATTTTTAACACCTAAACATATTAATTCATTTTCTATTTCACTACCATATAATATAGAACTTATAACAAATACTGCCTGTGGATATTTCATCACTGCTTCATTCCTTGTTAATAAAGGTATATCCCAATATTCGCCACCATCTACCCTTCGATCACATATGCAGGTCCATTCAACATCAGTTAATGTTGCTTTTATACTCTTTCCATAAAAACCTGCCCCATCAATTATTAAATCATACTTATTAATATATGGTTCAAGCATTTTGCGTAACCTGCAAAAGACATCCACACCATCTTTTGTAATAGCAGTTATATATTTATAGTCATATGTTAATGTATTCATTATTCTACAGTCATATATTTTCCTCGATAAATCATCCTGCATACGACCTCTAACTTTATTAGTACTTTCAATTATATCATTAAATTCCATCATCTTTTCTACTCTCATATATTATTTTCTCTGCTTTTCTAATAGCTTCCATCATATATTCACCCCTACGGAGTCGTTCTCCAACCATTCTAACATTATTTTTCATAATATTGTAATCATTATAACTTACAGTTGCTAATCTTTGTGGCAACTCATATAATGATTTAACCGTAACCCCAACATTTTCTTTCAATACAAATTCCGCCTCTGCTGCCTTTTCCCATATAATAACCGGCAGCCCTACTGCAAGATATAGTGACAATTTATGTGGATTATTAATTTTTAAATATTCACCTGTAAGACCACTACATGTATCAAGTGAATCACCATCCCATACAAGTCCATATTTTCCTTTCAAGTTACTAATCAATTCATCCGGTAAAAATGTTCCAAAATAATTTATATTATTATAATGATTTATATTATTATAATTAGCACCATATAAATTAAATGTGACATTCCCAATTTCATTAAGATGATAAATATATTGAGATTTAGCAACATCAAGATTTCCCGCAATTATAATCCCATCATCTTCTTTCACTTCAACTGATTTTTCGATTAAATAATCAAATATTCCTAATGACACTATTCTATTTGCTGGAAATCCTTTTGATATAAGAAATTTTTTCATGCTATTATTATGTACAATCCATATATCTGCAAATGTTTTCAACATATTGTATTGTTCAATATAATCTTCTCTGGCATTTCTCCTTAAAATTTCTATATCATGTACTACACATATAATTTTAATATTTTTTTCTTTCTTTAAATTACTAAGTCTGTTTACACCACCTGAAATATCAACAATAGGAAATTGAACTAATACTATAGAATCATTATCTATCTCTTTACATGCTTTAATCCACTCTGATTCCGTCTGCTCTTTACCATTTCTTATTGTCCCCCTAACAATCGACAAAGCCTTATATCCGCTATTGACTGCTATCGTTGCAACATCCAATGGAGCTTTATGTCCCGCATTGTAATCCTGCATTCTAAACTCTGTAATCTGGTATTTTCCTGACATTTGTTTTACAGAAAAATCTTTTTGGACATTCATTTGACAATATACATAATATGGCACATTATCTAATTCACAAAAATGATTTAATTGTTCCTCAACTTCTAAATAATCTAAACATGTAATTAATAATATAGAATTATCTGACTGTTTTATAAAAGATTCTATCGAAATCACTGGTATTTTTTTATCGCATATATCTATACATGTGTTTTCTTTATTTATATCTATTACAGATTTTACTTTAATACGCGGATATGAATTAATGAAATCCTCAAAAATCCTTCCAACAACATAACAGAACAATATTTTATTCTGTATTTCATCCAAAAAATCAGATACAACTGCTGTTCTTTTATTCATTAATAAATACACTCTCCATTTCCTAAAATCAAGAATAAAATTCATCAATTGATAATGGTTTCATAACAATTATTTTTTCATTATCTATTCCTAATTCAACTAATTCTTCCTTTATTTCATTCATAAGTTTTTCATCATTTACAGCTATAATTACATAATCCAATTGAAAATTTAACATCTCTTTGGGTGATTTCACATTAACTCCTAGCCATTTTTCTTTTAATGCGTACCCCTTATCTACCCATATATAATTATTACATAATTTTTCTTTTTGTATTTGTCTTATATAATCTTTACCTACATTACCTGCACCATAAACAACAATATTTTTATTGCATATTAAAGCCTTACATGGAATAATAAAATTAATACTATTTATCCCTATTCCCATTTTCTGTGGTGCTATCTTTATATGCATGTTAATCCATTTTTCTAATTGTGGAATTAGCATTTCTCTATATTGACTTTTTTCAAAATTTTTTTTTAATGATAAATATAATTTATTAACACTAATTAAAAAATCATCATGTATAACATGTGTTATAGACATATTATTTTCTCTATAAAAATAGCCTTTATATTTAGTAATAGTAACAATCTTGCAATTTAATATATATTTATATATAAACTCTGCATCTTCTCCATAGTATACACACTCATCTACTGTATCTATTACTCTTTTTGCAATATCTGTTTTAAATAATTTAGTTGTAATATGGGTTACTAATCCATTGTGTGAAGTTCCCTCTTTATAAATCATATTTTTTATTACTTCTGTTGTTTTAGACAAATCATATACACCCTCAGCAATTGCATCTTCCCACACTCTATTATTTATTATCAGACTTGAAGTAACTACATCAGAAATACCTATATTATTAAGCATTGTTTCAAAATACTCTTGTGCTATATAATCATCCGCATCAATAAAAGAAAGATATTCTCCATGTGCATTTTTAATACCTTGTTTCCTTGCAAGTACAACACCTTTATTTTGTTGGTTAATAACTGTCACTCTTTTATCTTTTTGTGCATATTGATTACATATATCAAGGCTATCATCCGTTGAGCCATCATTTACTAATATTATTTCCAAATGTTTATACGATTGATTAATTATACTATCTAAACATTCCGGCAAATAAAGTTGTGCATTATACACTGGAACAACTACACTGATTAGATTTTCCATTATATTACTTTTCTCCTAAATATTTATTAACAATGTATTGATAAATTGAATTTTCCGAATAACTTTTCCCATGTCGTGTCAATTTTTGTATAAACCCACCAGATGTATATTCCAAATAATTATCATAATCAAATGATTCATTTAAATGCTTTGCCAACTCTAATGCCTTTATATTATTACATGGGACACTGTTTAACTTATTTTCCACTTCTTTTATTTCATTACTTGCTATTGCTGTTAAATAATCAATCATTAAATAATAAGGTATAGTATCATTTTTCTTATAAAAATAGAAAAAAGCTTCCATCACAAATTTAAATAATTCTTGTCCTGCAAATTTTGAATACAAAAACCATCCCGCCCAACATGATTTTGAACCAAATTCATGTGTTTTTATATTTCTTGTATAAATATCATATTCAAACACGTCTATAGGAATATCATCATTCATATAAATAGTTGCATCCAGCCACATTCCACCATACTTATATAGCAATGAATGTCTTATAATATCCGAAAGTGTTGCTAACGATATGCTTCCATTATTGACCTTATCCAAAACATATTCAGGAATTTCTATATATTCACTATAATTATCTTTTGTTATCACAACTATTTCCATTTCCAAAGGAACATGTAACTTCCAACTATTCCAACAGGCTTTTATGAGCTCTGGTGCGAAATTTTTTCCTTGCCACCAACATGTCCATATCGTTTTATTTCTTAATTTAGGATTATTAATATTTAAGCATTGTTTAGGATATGTACTTACAAATGGCTCTATCATTTGATAAACCTTTTGTAATGGAAATGCATTTATCATTGCATAATCTATTGCATATATATTAACTGAACAAAATTTAGACTCTAATAAAGCTACGATTTCATTAATATAAAGTTCTGATACTGTCAACAATACTACATCATCTTTATCTATATGATATTCATCAACATCAATAACTGGTATTCCACTTATATTCTCTGGATTTCCCGATTTAGAGGTAACAATAATACTTTTAATATCTAATTTAATATTTTGTTCTTTTACCATTTCTAAAAAATAATTAAGTCTTACACCAGCCCCGTATAAATATATGTTTTTATACAGTAATTTTATATCAATTAAATTTTCAAGTGTTCTTATGAATTTTATATTTTCCATATTTCATTTCCCCTAAAATCTATATCGCATATAAAACTGTATCTGCATCACAAAATGTATAATGTCTTAAATAAAAAGTATATGAATTATCCATTTCCAATATCATCTTAGGTATTTCATAAATATCATCATTACGATGATATACACTGATTGCCATTCTTGGATGATATGTCGAAATTAATTTTTTAGCTCCCATTAATGCCTCCTGTTCTGCACCTTCAATATCCATTTTAATAAAAGTAACTCTTTCATCTTTAACAACATTATCTAAATCAACAACATCAACAAC
>ERZ856578.6225-NODE-6225-length-13714-cov-3.791670_pt1 | contig 13714 bp, 11 predicted proteins | sample MGYA00514384_ERZ856578 | MGnify/ENA primary metagenome ERZ856578 (study PRJEB29103, sample SAMN06111958) | human gut metagenome | biome: human gut; feature: ankylosing spondylitis patient; material: healthy_person | host: Homo sapiens | place: China:Hangzhou...
CCCGGGGATGAAGATGTCCGTGCTGTCGGGCAGCTCCGCGCCCAGCAGGCCCTGCCCGTACTCAAATTCCAGTTTCATGGGCTTCTCCTCTTTTCGTTTGCAGTTTCCCGGCGCTGTCCCGCAGGCCGTGGAACAAAACATCGCTCTCCCCACGCAGGCGCTGGAGTTCTTTCGGCGTCTCCACCGGCATGCGTTCCGCCAGGAAGGCGAAAATCCGGTCGGCCTCCTCCGAAGTCTCCTTCAGGCCCAGCTCCTCCAGACAGGTGGGCATACCCAGCGCCCGCAGCACCCGGTTCAGCGCCTCCTGCGCTTCCTTTGGGGCCCCGTTTACCGCCAGTTGGTAGACCAGCGTACTGCCCACCAGCTCCCCGTGGAGGAATCCGGCGGCCAGTTCCGGGTGCACACAGCAGAAGTAGCTGTAGAGGGTGTGGCTCACGGCGGCCTGCTTGCCGCCGCAGGCCATGGCGGAAATCACCCCTGTCACCTGGAGGGCCGCGCAGACACAGTCCTCCAGCGCCGGTGTGATCTTTCCGGCCCGAAGCTGCTCAATTGTCTCACACCCATGCTCCAGCAAGAGCCGGTAGGTGTTTTCAGACAGGAGCTGGGCGCTCTGGGAGAAGAGGTTCTTTTCCCACTGATTGGAGAATTGAATGTTGTAGCTGATCTCCGGGTATTTCGCCATGGCATCCACTATGCCTGCCGCGTAGAGACGGGCCGGACAGTCCCTGACGATAAAGTCCAGCTCGGCTATCACGGCAAAGGGCGGGTACCGGGTCCAGTTGTTCCCCACGAACGCGCCCTCGTCGGTGTACTCTACCGCCAGCCACGCTGAGGCGGCGCAGGTAGCCGCAGAGGTGGGGACGTTGATCGCCCGCACCCCCATATGGTCAGCCGCTATTTTAGCCGTATCCAGCGCGCGGCCGCCGCCCACGCCCACCACCAGCTCCGCCCCGTATGCCTGTCCGGCCTGGGCCGCACTTCGAACATTGCCGGGGCAGCAGTGGCCGGAAAAGAGCCAGATCTTTGTATCCACACCGCTTTGCTCCAGGCTGCGGAGCACACGTGCCTCCACCTTGGGCCACACGGCGGCATCCGCCACCACCAGCGCGCGCCGCCCCAGCAGTACGGCGTCCCCTCCCAGATGAGAGAGGACGCCGCTGCCTTGATAGTATCTTCCTGAACAGAGCTGAATCAAATTCCCATTTCTCATATGTACGCCTCTGATCAAGCCGCAGCCCTGCGGGCCGCCAGCTTCTTCTTAATATAGGGGAAGAACAGCATAAACAGCGACAGAAGAATAAAGAACAGGCTGATGGGGGAGGTAAAGAACGTCGCCCAGCTTCCCTTGGACACGATGAGCGCACGGCGCAGGTTGGATTCGCACAGCTTGCCCAGCACCAGGCCGATGACCATGGGCGTCATGGGCATGTCCAGCTTGGTCATGAAGTAGCCGAAGATACCCACGCCCACCATAAAGATGGCGTTGAACACGGAGTAGTCGATGGCATAGGCGCCGATCACGCACAGCATGACCAGAATGGGGACCAGGGTGCTGGTGGGGACGCGGGTGATGTTGACGAAGCCCCGGATGAATACCCGGCCCTGGAGGTACATAAAGATATTGACGGCGATCAGGCCCAGCATAATGGTGTAGACCCACTCCCCGTGCTGGGTGAACAGTTGGGGGCCGGCGGCGATACCCTGCATGGTAAGAGCGCCCAGAAGCACGGCCGTGTTGGTGTCGCCGGGAATGCCCAGGGTCAGCAGGGGGATCAGGGTGGCGCCCGTAACGGCGTTGTTGGCCGACTCGGAGGCCACAACCGCCTCCTCGGAACCGTGCCCGTATTCCTCGGGATGCTTGGAGGTCCGCTTGGCCTCATTGTACGCCAAGAAAGAGGAGATGGCCGCGCCGGTGCCGGGCACCGCGCCGATAAACACGCCCAGAATGCTGGACTTGAGCAGCACCATCTTGTATTTCAGTACGTCGCGGAAGCGGGTCTTCTCCTTTTCCACCTTGACCGCCGTTCCGGTGGCCTTGTTCATGTCCCGGGCCTTGGCCATGATCTCCGTGATGGCGAACAGGCCGATGAGCACGGGAATGGTATCAATACCGCCCTCCATGCGGTTGATACCGAAGGTGAAGCGGCTGACGCCATCCATGGGATCGATGCCGATGCAGGAGATCAGCAGCCCTACAAAGCCCATCAGCAGGCCCTTGATCTGGGACTTTCCGCCCACGCTGGCAATAATCGTCAGTCCAAAGAGAGCCAGGGCGAAATACTCGGCCGGGCCGAACTTCAGCGCAAAGCTGGCAATGGGCGGCGCGGCAAACAGCAGAACCGCACAGCTGAACAGGCCGCCGATGGTGGAGGCGGACAGTGCATCATGCAGAGCTCTTAACCCGTGCCCCTTCTGAGCCATCGGGTAGCCGTCCAGCGAGGTGGCAGCCGAGGCCGGCGTGCCCGGCGTGTTGATCAGGATGGCGGTGATGGAACCGCCGTAGATACTGCCGCAGTAGACGCCCAGCAGCAGCATAACCCCCGGGATGGACGCCAGGCCGTATGTAAGCGGCAGCAGCAGCGCCATGGCCATGGTGCCAGTCAGGCCGGGCAGTGCGCCAACCATAATTCCGCCGGCCAGGCCGACGTTGATCCAGAGCAGGTTCTCCAGGGTAAAAAGGCTGCTCAAAACGGATTCAATCATGCTCCTCTCCTCCTCTTAAGGCAGTCTCACGGAGAGCAGGAAGGTAAATCCCGCCCAGATGGCTACCGCCGCGGCATAGACCACCGGGTAGGCCCAGATCTTTTTCACGCGGAAAATAAGCAGAATAACGGTGGCTGCCAGAAGCGTGGAGATAAAATACCCCAGAATCTGAAACAGTGCCGCATAGACCAGAATCACAGCGGCCAGCAGAAGCGCCCGCAGCTCGTCCCGCAGGGCCCGCTTTCTCTCCTCCTCGGAGGCAAAGGTTCCCGTGCTGTCGGCGCCGCCCGCCTTGCGGTGCTTCACAATGGTGGTGAGCATCAGCGCCAGGCTGAGAATCACCATGCAGGCCCCGATAAAATAGGGGAATACGCGCGGGCCCATGACGGACACGCCCGGATCTTGAATGGTCAGCGGAACCGAGATCAATACCAGCGCTCCCAGTATCAGAAAGAAAAAGGAAGCAATCATATCCTTTTTGTATTGACTCATAAGCTCCCTCCTTTGTTAAGGTATTGTTTTCCGGGCCGCGGGCCGCCGTCGGTCCATGGCCCGGAGAGCGCTTGCTATGTGTTTGGCAGAGGGATCAGCCGGCCAGCAGCTCCTGGTTCACGGCCGCCTCCTCGTTAATACGTTCCACCATCTCCTCGGTAGTCATGGTCAGGGGCAGGAGCTGGTTGGCGTCGCAGAACTCCTTGTACTCGTCGGTCTCGGTGATGGCAGTCAGGGTCTCGGTCACCTTGGTTACCACGTCCTCGGGGGTACCGGCGGGCAGCATCAGGAACTTCCAGACGCTCATCGTCACGTCATAGCCCATTTCCTTGAAGGTGGGGATATCCTTCAGGTTCTCACGTGGGTCCCGCTCGTCGTTGAAGATGCCGATGGCCACGGCGTCACCGGACTCCACATACTGCATGACCTCGCCGGGATGTCCGGTGCAGACGTCAATGTGGCCGCCCAGCAGGGCCGCAATGGTGGGAGAGCTGCCGTCATAGGAGATGCCGGTTGCCTCCACGCCGGCCATGCCGAAGAACTGCTTCTGGGACAGCTCCATCAGGCTGCCGCTGCCGGAGAAGCCGTAGGTCACGGAGTCCATCTCCAGCAAATCGTCAACGCTGGTGATGCCGGAGTCCTTGCCCGCAATCATAATGATTGGCTCATTGGACAGGGCCGCCACAGGGATAAAGTCGTCAATGGTGTAACTGACCTCGCGGACGAAGGGCTGAAGGGTAAACACGCCGATGGCCTCCTGACAGAGGGTGTAGCCGTCGGGGGCTGCGTTCTTGAACTCCGTGGTAGCCACGGTGCCGCCCGCGCCGCCGCTGTTCTGCACCACCATATTGACGCCGAAGTACTCGTCGCGGGCGCCGATCTCGGAGACAATGCGGCACAGGCCGTCGGAGGTTCCGCCAGCATCCCAGGGGCATACCACCGTGATAGTGCTGCTTGGATAGCTGCCGGTGCTGCCGCCTCCCTTTTCGGTTTCGCCCTGATCTCCGCAGGCCGCCAGAGGCAGCGCCAGCGACAGGGACAGGGACAGTGCAAGGACTTTCTTCAGGTTTTTCATAGGAATACCTCTTTTCTTCTTATGATTTTTGCCGCACAGGCGGCGGGTTAACAGGAATAACAGAGCGCTTCCCACAGGCCGGCCAGATAGCATACACCCATCGCCCGGTCGTAGAGGCCGTAACCAGGGCGGCCCCGCTCGCCCCACACCATCCGGCCGTGGTCGGCGCGTATCACGCCGTCAAAGCCCCTCCGGTGCAGGGCCGCCAGAATGGCCGCCATATTCAGGCTTCCCGAGGCGGTCAGATGTCCGCTCTCACAGAAGTCCTCCTCCCCCTCCCAGCGGACATTCCGCCCGTGGACAAAGGGAATTTTGCCCTCCGCACAGAGGCGGTCTGCAATCTTGACCACATCGTTGGCCCTGCTGCTGCCCAGGGAGCCGGTGCACAGCGTCACACCGTTGGATGGCAGATCCACCGCGCCGGTCAGGCGGAGCAGATCCTCCAGCGTGGATACCACCCGGGGCAGGCCAAATACCGGAAGAGGCGGGTCGTCCGGGTGGATGGCCAGGCGTATTCCCAGCCGCTCCGCCTCTGGGGCCACAGCCTGTAGGAAATAGCGCAGGTTGTTCCACAGCCCCGCCTTTCCCAAGGCCCGGTACTGGCCCAGCAGCGTCCGGATTTCCCCCTGCCGGGTGGAAAAGTTCCAGCCGGGCAGCGTCCAGACATCCCGCTCCGGGTTCATGCGCTCCAGCGCAGCCTGGTGAAAGGCCAGGGTGGCGGAGCCGTCCGGCAGGGGCTGCTCCAGCGCTGTACGCAGCCAGCCGAACAGGGGCATGAAGTTATAGCAGACGGTATGCACCCCATGGCGAGCCAGCCGCTCCAGGTTTTCCACGAACTGTCCGATGTACCGCTCCCGCTCCGGGCCGCCCAGTTTGATGGACTCATGAACCGGCAGTCCCTCCGCCACCGAGAAGTGCAGGCCTGCCGCCGCAGCCCGGGCGGCCCGGGCCGCGATGTCCTCCTCCGGCCACAGCGCTCCGGCCGGGATGTGATAGAGCGAGGTGACAAGCTCCGTCACCGGCGGGATCTGGCGGATATGTTCCAGCGTGACTGCGTCCTCGGGCCCGTACCAGCGGAAGCCGAAGGCCGTCATCCCACGTGGCCCAGAAGCTTTTCCAGGCCCTCCTCAATTGTCCGGCTCTCCTCCCCGCTCAGATCACGGAAGGGGAACCGGGCCGGCCCCATGTGGAAGCCCTGCAGCTCCAGCATCTTTTTGTGGGCCATGACGGGCATAACGCTCCGCACCAGCCCGCGCAGCTTCAGAAGCATCCGCTGTATCCGACGGGCCTGCTCCAGCTCACCGGCATAGTAGTAATCCCAGAGCTGCTGGCACTGCTTTGGAAACACGCTGGCCATGGCGATAATCGCGCCGTCTCCTCCGGACTGAAGGACGGGGAGCACCTGGGCGTCGTTTCCTGTAATCAGCTCGAAGCCCTCCGGAAGTTCCAGGCACTGGAACTCCTGAAACGTCAGGAAATCCATGCTGCTGTCCTTCAGGCCCGCCACGTTGGGGCAGGTGTCGCACACCTCCTGTACCACCTTGGGCGTGATGGGGTTATGGGTCATCCCCGGCATGTTATACAGATACAGGGGCATCCCCTCCGCCAGCTCCGCGGCCTTGCGGAAGTAAGCGGTCAGAGTCTCGGCGTCATAGCTGTGGTAATAGGGCGCGGTGACCGACGCCGCGTGGGCGCCCTCATGCCTGGCCCAGTCAAACAGCTCCTTCATGTCCGCCAGATTCATGGCCGTGGTGTTGAACAGAATACAGCTCTCCGGCCCCGCTCCCTCCACCGCCGCCGTCAGGAGCCTTTTCCGCTCCTCCAACGTCAGATTGACAAACTCTCCAGTGGTGCCGCAGACGAAGACGCCGTGTACTCCTGCATCCGTAATAAATTGGGTCAGCCGCGTGTATTCCCCGTAGTTGATGCTCCCGTCCTCCCGAAAGGGGGTCAATTGGGGGGCGGAAATACCGCGCAGACTGCATATTTTGGACATGGAGTCCCTCTCCTTTCCTGACTGACGCTTTGTCAGTCCAAAATAGCGCCTCTGGCCGCCGGCTCCACATTGCGGGCGTAGCGGGCCAGATAGCCCTCAGTAACCTTGGGCTGGTAGGGCGGCAGCTCGGCCAGCCGCCGGGCGATCTCCCCGTCGGAGAGGTCCACGTGCAGGGTCCCGGCATCGATGTCGATGTCAATGCGGTCGCCGTCTTGCACAATGGCGATGGGGCCGCGGCGGGAGGTCTCCGGGGAGACGTGGCCGATGCAGGGGCCGCGGGTCGCGCCGGAGAAGCGGCCGTCGGTCACCAGCGCCACCGACTCAGAAAAGCCCATGCCCACCAGTGCCGCGGTGGCGGTCAGCATCTCCCGCATGCCGGGGCCGCCCTGGGGGCCTTCGTTCCGGATCACCAGCACTTCGCCATGCTGTACCACGCCGCCGTAGATGGCCTTGACGGCATCCTCCTCACACTCAAAGCAGCGGGCAGGACCGCTGTGCCTGCGCATGGCGGCCGCCACGGCCGACTGCTTGATCACTGCGCCGTCGGGGGCCAGATTGCCCTTGAGTACCGTGATGGAGCCGTGGTCGCTGTAGGCGTCGGACACGGGGCGGATCACCTCCGGGTTGTGTTCAACCACCCGCTCCACATTCTGGCGGTGGGTTTTTCCGTTAACGGTCATCTGATCCAGGTTGATGAGTCCGTCCAGCTCGCGCATCACGGCGCCCACGCCGCCGGCCTGATCCAGATCGAGCATCGTATGGCTGCCGGAGGGCTTGATTTTGGCCAGATAGGGTGTCTCCGCCGACAGACGGCCGATCTCCTCCAGAGACATGTGCAGCTTTGCCTCGTGGGCGATGGCCGGCATGTGCAGCGTCATGTTGGTGGAGCCGCCCACGCTCAGTCCCACCCGGACCGCCAGCTCCAGCATCTCCTGGGTGACGATGTCCCGGGGCCGGATGTCTTCCTCCACCAGGCGAACCACCGCCATGCCGCTCTCCTTGGCCACCCGGTTCTTCTTGCCGCTGACCGCGTGGGCGCAGGCGCTGCCCGGCATCGTCAGGCCCATGGCCTCCGCGATGATGGACATGGTATTGGCCGTTCCCATCATAGCGCAGGAGCCGGGGGTAGGGGACATCAGCCCCTCCATGTACTCATACTCCTCCCTGGAGATCTCTCCGCGGGTCAGCTTTCCCGCCATCTCCTTCAGCTCATAGGTGCCGTACTGCTTCCCCTTGTATACGGCCGGCATCATGGGGCCGCCGGTGACGAGCACGGTGGGGAGGTTGATGCGCAGTGCCGCCATAATCATGGCCGGCACAATCTTATCGCAGCCGCCGATGAGCACCAGGCCGTCCAACTGGTGGCCGCCGGCATAGACCTCGATGGAGTCGGCGATCACCTCGCGGCTGGGCAGCACGCTGCACATTCCCACATGGCCCTGGGAAAAGCCGTCGCAGAGGGAGATGGTGTTCACCTCAAAGGGGACGCCTCCCGCCTCCCGCACGCCGTCCTTGACCAACTGGCCGATGCGGTTGAGGTGGATGTGCCCGGGATGCATCTCGTTATAGGTATTGATGACGCCGATAAACGGCTTGGCCAACTCCTCGTTGACCAGACCCATGCCCCGCAGATGGGCCCGGGGACCCGCCATGCTCAGGCCGTTCACTACCTTGGAGCTTGGGTACTTTGGGTCCTTATAAATCAGATCCATCGGTTCACTCATGCAAATCTGCCTCCCTCATCTCTCTTTTTCGATACCCGAATGGGATAGTGCCAGCCCAGCTTCTCTGTAATGCGGGCCGCACACCGCAATATTTCCCCAGAGTAGGACAGCGCCTTTTCCAGGGAGAAGCGATAGTCCGGCGCGGCAATTCCGATGGCCGCCAGCACCTGGTTATCCACATCAAACACCGGCGCCGCGATGCACACCACGTCCGTATGGTGCTCGTGGTTATCCACTGCGTAGCCCTGAATCCGGATCACCTCCAGCTCCCGCCGCAGATCCTCCGCGTCGGTCAGGGTCTTGCCGGTGAAGCGCTCCCGTTTCACATGGGCCAGGTAGTTCTCCAGCCAGCTCTCGGATTTCCACGCCAGGATCGCCTTCCCACCCCCTGTACAGTGGAGCGGAATCCGTTTGCCCACCGCCGAGTGAAGCCCTACAGAGCTCTTTGCCCCCAGCTTTGCCAGATAGATGGCCTCCATATCCTCCTCCCCGATGAGGTGGATGGTCTCCAGGCTCAGATCGTTCAGATAGGCCATCTCTCCTCTTGCGGCCTCATAGAGAAAGTTTGTCTTTTGGAGCTGTATGGCCAGCAGGCGCGCCTCAAATCCTGCCCGGTAGCACTTTTTTACCTCATCCTTGATGACAAACCCGCAGTGCTGCATCTCCTGGAGAATCCGGTGGGTGGAGCTGGGCGGAATCCCCGTGGCGGCGGAGAGCTGGGCCAGCGAAATCTCCCCCTCGCAGTCGGCCAGCGCCACCAGGAGCTGCAGGGCCTTCATGGAGCTGTAGGTCCGCATCAATTCCTGCAATTCTTTTTTGTGATGCATAGCGATCTCCCAAACATTCTATATATAGAAAAACTAATTTATATTTGATTTTCGTTTGTATATTAACTCCTTTTTTTCGCCATTTCAAGGCGCAAAAGTTGGTCAATATTTTCCAAAAACCAGCTTTTTTTGCAACATTTCAAATATGGAAATCATATGCGATATGAGGGACGCCCTTTTGTTTTATTTATTCTATATACAAAATTTCTTTCTCAAAGTGCACAAAAAAAATTACTACTTTTCTCCCCTCCGCTCCGGGGTGCATAGCCTCTTCTCCCACCTGCCAGACCGTCCCGCCCAACAGGAGTCCTCCCGCTCTGCAAGTCAAAAAAGTGACTCAAATTTTGTATATTATTTACAATTTTAAGGAATATCACAAAAAGTCCGCAAAGTGACTTGACTGTATTTGGTCAAAATGTTATACTCACCTCGTCAAATGTAAACGATTACATCAGAGGTGAAACAGGATGCGTGCCCCAACGATTTCGGAGGTCGCCAAAACCGCGGGCGTCTCTGTCGCTACTGTTTCCAGAGTGGTCAACGGCAGTCCCTCGGTGTCCCATGAGACCCAGGCGCGGGTGCAGGAGGCCATTGAGCGGCTGGGCTACCAGCCCAACGTGTGGGGCCGGAGCCTCCGGCGGGGCGAGAGCCGGGTGGTGCTGATCATCGTACCAAACGTAAGCAACCCCTACTACGCCCCCATCATCGCCGGGACGGAGGACCGGCTCCACGAGGACGGCTACAGCGGCATGCTGTGCATCACCAATGCCGAGGCGGAGCGCCGGGCGCTTTACCTGGAATTTTTGAAGGACGGCCGGGCCGACGGCGCCATTCTGATGGAGCCGGCCCGGGACGACCCCCATGTGACCGGCATGGCCCGCCACTATCACCTGGTACAGTGCAGCGAATACTGCGACAACCAGGCGGTGAGCCATGTGTCGGTGGACAATCTGGCCGCCGCCCGGGAGGTGGTGCTCACCCTGGCCGGGCTGGGCCACCGGCGCATCGGCTTTGTCGGCGCGGACAACGACTTCATGTCCACCATCGCCCGCCGGCAGGGCTATCTGGACGGGCTGCGCGTTCTGAACATCCCCCCGCGGGAGGACGACCAGACCTTTGCCGGACGGGATTACAGCTTTTCCTCCGGCGTGGAGGCCGCCCGGCGGCTGCTGGCCCGGCCGGAGCGCCCCACGGCCCTGTTCTGCATCTCCGACGTGTTGGCCCTGGGCGCCGTGCAGGCCGCCCGGGAGCTGGGCCTCCGGGTGCCGGAGGACTTGTCGGTGGTGGGGTTTGACGATGTGGAGTACGCCGTGATGGGCCACCCCAGGCTGACCACCGTTCGCCAGCCCTGCTACGAGCTGGGCCGGACGGCAGGGGAGCTTCTGCTCACCCAGATTCAGGGCGGGCCCCGTGGACGGGCGGTCTACCTCCCCCACACCCTCATTGAGCGGGATTCTACGGCACGGTGTGCCGTTGGATCATAAAGGAAACGGATCTCAATATTAAGGAGGAAACAAGCATGAAGTTCAAGAAACTGGCTGCGCTCACCCTGGCCGGAGCCATGTCCCTGTCTCTGGCCGCCTGCGGCGGCGGCGGTGACACCGCCTCCCCTGCCCCCAACACCGGGTCCCCCTCCGCCGCCACCGACACCCCCGCGCCTGAGGGCGAGGTCTACAAGATCGGCGTCCTGGCCCCCGAGGTGACCCACGGCTGGTCCGCCGGCGTGGCCTACTACGCCGAAAAGCGCTGCGATGAGCTGGAGGCCGAGGGCAAGATTGAGAAGAAGATTTTGATCAGCGGCGACGCCGCCGAGATGACCACCCAGCTCGACGAGCTGAAGACCTGGGGTGCCGACGCCATCGTGGCCTTCCCCCAGTGGGAGGGCATGGAGGTGCCCATCCAGCAGGCCATTGACGAGGGCATCACTGTGGTGAACTTCGACATCGCCATCGAGGCCGACGGCGTGTACCGCGTATCCGGCGACAACGAGGGTATGGGCAAGGACGCCGCCGAGTACATTATTGATAAGGTCGGCACCGAGGGCACCGTGGTTGTCCTGGACGTGCCCACCTCCGGCTCCGTGGCCGAGCTACGCAAGAAGGGCTTTACCGAGACCATGGCGGCTGAGGCCCCCAACATGGTTCTGAAGGAGTACGCTACCGAGTTTACCCGCGAGGCCGGCCTCTCGGACATGGCGGACATCCTGACCGCCAATCCCCAGATCGACGCCGTCTTCTCCATGGACGACGAGACCTCCATCGGCGTCCTGCAGGCCATCCGTGATGCCGGCCGCACCGACATCAAGGTCATCACCGGCGGCGGCGGCGCCCAGGAGTGGTTCAACATGATGCTGGCCGACGAGAACCAGGACATCTGGCTGCAGTCCGATCTGTACTCCCCTGTCATGGTGGAGGACGCCGTGGACATGGCTCTGGACATCCTCAACGGCAACGCCCCCGAGAACCCCGTGAAGATCATCCCCACCACCATTCTGGACCGCGACACCGTGGAGTCCCACCTGGACGAGAATTCTCCCTACTAATCAGATTTCCCGCTGATAAAGGGGCTATGGCACCAGCCATAGCCCCTTTCCCGAAAGAACAGAAATGGATGTGATCCCATGACACTGGAGATGCGCGGCATCTGCAAATCCTTCGGTTCCAACGACGTGCTCAAGCACGTGGACTTCTCCATTCAGGGCGGGGAGATCTGCGCCCTGCTGGGCGAGAACGGCGCGGGCAAGTCCACACTGATGAACATACTGGGCGGCGTGCTGCCCGCCGACCGCGGTGAGATCGTCATCGATGGCACCCCCGTCCACTTCCGCACCCCCTCGGACTCCCTCAGCGCGGGAGTCGCCTTTATCCACCAGGAGCTCAGCCTGATCAACGATCTGGCCATCTACGAGAACATGTTTATCGGCCGGGAACTGAAAACCAAATACGGCCTGTTGGACGCCAAAACCATGATTCAAAAGACCCAGGAGGTCTTTGACCGTCTGGAGCTCCACCTGGACCCCCGCACCATGGTGCGGGAGCTGGGCGCGTCCTACAAACAGATTGTGGAAATTTCACGCGCCATGATGATGGAGGCGTCCCTGATTATCATGGACGAGCCCACCACCTCCCTGACCGACCCGGAGATTGAGCGCGTGTTTGATATGATGCGTATGCTTCAAAAGCAGAACGTGGCCATCGTCTTCATCTCCCACAAGCTCAAGGAGGTCATGGAGATCTGCAACCGGTACACTGTGCTGCGGGACGGCAACATGGTGGCCGCCGGGCCGGTGGCCGAGGTGACCACCGCCGACCTGGCCCGGTTCATGGTGGGCCACGACGTGCGCACCGAGAACCTGCACCAGGACAAGGAGCTGGGCGGCGAAATCCTCCGTGGGGAGGGGCTGGGCGACGGCGCCCACTTCCGGGATATCTCCTTCACCGTCCACGCCGGCGAGGTGCTGGGCGTCACCGGCCTGCTGGGCGACGGCCGCAGCGAGCTGTTCCAGGCCGTCTTCGGCGACCTGCCCTACACCGGGCAGCTCTTTATGGAGGGCCAGCCCGTCAAGGTGACCTCCACCCCCCAGGCCATCCGGCTGGGCATCGGCTATGTCCCCCGCAACCGCAAGGAGAACGGCATCATCAAGGACATGGATATCGTGGAGAACGGCTCCATGGTCACCCTCCCCCGGCTGGCCCGCCGGGGCCTCATCGACCAGCGCCGCCGGGACGCGGAGTTTGACCGCCAGGTGGGCGAGCTGCACATCAAGATGGGCAAAAAGACCGACCTCATCACCAGCCTGTCCGGCGGCAACCAACAGAAGGTGGTGCTGGCCAAATGGCTGTCCGCCCACCCCAAGGTGCTGATTCTGGACAACCCCACCCAGGGCGTGGACGTGGGTGCCAAGGAGGAGATCTACGACATCATCCTGCGGCTGGCCAGGGAGGGCGTGGCCGTTGTGGTGCTGTCCAGCGAGGCCCAGGAGATCATCCGCGTGTGCGACCGCGCCCTGGTTCTGTACCACGGCGCCCTCCAGGGCGAGGTCTCCGGGGCGGACATGAACGAGCAGACCATCATGCACCTGGCCACCGGCGGCGCGGCGCCTTCCGCACAGGCAATTCATACAGAGGAGTAACGGCTATGGGAACGAAAGAACTGGAAAAGAAATCCTCCGGCGGCGGACTGGTCGCCGCCTGGAAGCAGAACCCCCTGGTCAGCACCGGCCTGGTGCTGATCCTGATGATCGTCGTCCAGACCGCCATCATGATCTACAACTTCGGCGAGGGCAGCGTGGGCGAGCTGATGCTCTCCCTGCTGACCAACTGGCTCAACATCCTGCGCAACAACGCCCCCGTGGGCATCATCGCCCTGGGCATGACCTTCGTCATCATCTCCGGCGGCATTGATCTGTCCGTCGGCTCCACCCTGGTGGCCGTGGGCGCTATGGTCATGATGGTGGTGGACGGCAGCGCCACCGGCCTGCTGGCCGGCATGGGCATCACCGGCGTGCCCGCCTACATCATCGCCATCGCCGTGGGCCTGGTCTTCGGCGCGCTGCTGGGCTGGCTCAACGGCGTGCTCATCGCCCACGGCAAGCTGCCCCCCTTCATCGCCACCCTGGGCACCATGCAGATCTTCCGCTCCGTCACCCAGCACCTGACCCAGCACGCCAACCCCTCCGTGCCCAAGGGCTTCCTCCAGATCGCCAACCTGAAAATCGGCAGCTTCTACATCATGCCCATCCTCTACTGGCTGGCCATCGCCGCCGTCCTCTATGTGGTGTCCAAGCGCACCACCTTCGGCCGCCATGTGTTCGCCGTGGGCTCCAACATCCGCACCGCCCGCCTGTCCGGCATCAACGTCAACAAGGTCAAGCGCCGCATCTACATGCTCACCGGCA
>ERZ856578.6229-NODE-6229-length-13708-cov-5.150759_pt1 | contig 13708 bp, 8 predicted proteins | sample MGYA00514384_ERZ856578 | MGnify/ENA primary metagenome ERZ856578 (study PRJEB29103, sample SAMN06111958) | human gut metagenome | biome: human gut; feature: ankylosing spondylitis patient; material: healthy_person | host: Homo sapiens | place: China:Hangzhou...
TCACCAGTCTCCACTCCTTTAAGCCACTCACCCTTGCCGCGCCCACGCGTGCCGCGCGGGCTTTTCCCCTGCGGCACCTCGCCGGACCGCATGCGCACACCCTTACCCTTACCGCACCCACGCGTGCCGCGCGGGCTTTTCCCTGCGGCACCTTGCCGGACCGCATGCGCACCCTTACCCTTGCCGCACCTCTCTGCACCGCGCGGGCTTTTCCCTGCGGCATCTTGCCGGACCGCATGCACACCCTTGCCCTTACCGCGCCCACGCGTGCCGCGCGGGCTTTTCCCATGCAGCATCTTGCCGGACCGCATGCACACCCTTACCCTTGCCGCGCCCACGCGTGCCGCGCGGGCTTTTCCCCTGCGGCACCTCGCCGGACCGCATGCGCACCCTTGCCCTTGCCGCGCCCACGTGTGCCGCGCGAGCTTTATTCCTGCACACCCTTGCCCACGCCGCGCGGGCTTTTGCGATCTGCGCAGCCGAAGCGCACCACAGCTCCGGCAGACAGCGCTTTGCCGCCCCGCGCGATTTATTCATAGCTATTTATATGAGGGTGTGCTACAATGATTCTAGGAATTCTGCTCTTTCACGCCGCAAACGCGCACCAGGTGAAAGAGCGCAGGCAAAAATCAAAAGCAGGAGGTTTTTTATGAATACACGCAGATTATTCCGCGAGGACGTTTATCTCAAAACATGTGAGGCTGTCGTGCAGACAGTTTCCACACACGAGGGCAAGGTGCTGGTCACACTGGATCAGACGATCTTCTTCCCGACCGGCGGCGGCCAGAGCTGTGATATCGGCACCATGAACGGACTGCCGGTCGTCGATGTCTACGAATACAAAGACGACATCCTGCACTGCGTCGACTGCGCGCCGGACGCACTGCAGAGCGGCGACACCGTGCAGCTTGCCATCGACTGGACCCATCGCTTCGACAACATGCAGCGCCACTGCGGCGAGCACATCCTCAGCGGCATGTTCTACCGTGAATACGGCGGCGTCAACCGCGGCTTCCACATGGGAGACAACTACATGACCGTCGACATCAGCCTCGAAGAAAACTCGGATTTCAAAACGCTCACCTGGGAGATGGCAAAGCACGCAGAGCTCTGCACGAATGAGGCGATCTGGACCAATGCGCCGGTCATCACCCGCCATTTCGACACAAAAGCCGAGGCGGCGCAACTGCCGCTGCGCAAAGCGCTCGCCATCGAAAAGGATATCACCATCGTCTGCGTCGGTGCGGTCGAAAACCCTTCTGACTGCGTTGCCTGCTGCGGCACACATCCATCCACAGCCGGACAGGTCGGCATGGTCAAGATCTTCAAAGTCGAGCCGAACAAGGGCATGTTCCGCGTCTACTTTGAAGCAGGCAGACGCGCCTTCCTCAAATATCAGGAGGAAATGGACGTCCTGACCGCCCTCTGCAATAAGCTGAGCGCCGGTACCGAGGACGTCCTCAACAAATATGAGAGCGCACAGGAGAAAAACAAAGAATCCCGTACCCAACTGCACCTGCTCAAAAAAGAAGTCCTTGCCAGAGAGGCTGCCGCGATACAAGCACAGATCACCGCCTCCGCTGCCGCAGGAGACGCACTTCCGCTCGTCCGGCATTACGCGCTTTTGTCGCTCGACGACCTGGCATCGCTGGGCCGCGAAATCTCCCCGCAGATCGACAAAATCGCCTTTCTGGTCCATGACCCGACGCACACAGTCTTTCTGGTGTCAAACGGCAAGACAGACTGCGGCAGGCTGGTCAAAGAGAATGCTTCGATCTACAACGGCAAAGGCGGCGGCAATGCCTCCCTTGCCCGCGCGATCTTCACGAGCAGCGAATATGTCGACACGTTCCTGGATCTGATCGAAAAGCATCTGCGTTAGTCCTGCTCACGCAAGCCTGCACGCCCTCGCCCTGCAGATCGGGCAGCACATCTATCTCGCCCCTCTCGCAAACTAAGCGGTCCCCGCACAGGGACCGCTTTTCTTGTGTTTTTACCCAATTTTCAGACTATTTTTTATTATTTTCGTAAATTTTCTGAAAATTTAGCTTGACAAACCTTTCCCACTAGTGTACGATAGCTACAAGAATCAAAACAAAAACACATCACACGTAGGGAGGAAACACGATGTATTACGGCTTTCACTATTACGATTACTTTACGAAGTACAACTGCATAGGGTAACGAAAGACTTGTAATGACATTGGTTCAACTGAATACTTCGGATCATTATATAGTCCGCTTGTGGTTTAGCTTACCCATAGTACCGCAAGTGGGCTTTTTGTTTCCGACTTGCCTTGTGATCCATGAGGAGGACATCATGAATACGTTCAAGCACAACGCAAAAAAATCACTTTCCTTATTATTGATCTGTCTGCTTACAGCGGCGCTGCTCCTGACAGGCTGCGGCAATTCCGGCGATAACGCTGGCAACGCAAACGGCGATGCAGACAGCGAACAATTAAAAATCGGCATCATGCAGTTCGGCGAATTCACCGCGCTGCAGAACGCAACGAAGGGCTTCATCGACGGGCTTGCCGACGCAGGCTATGTAGACGGAGAAAACATCGTCATCCATCAGCTCTCCGCAGCTGCTGAGGCTTCCAACTGTCCGAGCATTGCTGATACGCTGATCAACGAAAAATCCGATCTGATTCTAGCTGTTGCTACCCCTTGCGCATCCGCAGTCAAAGAGAAAACTGCCGACATTCCGGTTCTTTTCACAGCAGTCACAGATCCGGCAGGCTCCGGCCTGGTCGCTTCCAACGACGCACCGGGCGCAAATCTGACCGGCACATCCGATATGAATCCGGTCGCACAGCAGATCGCACTCGGCAAGCAACTGATTCCGGACGCGAAGAAGGTTGCTATCATGTACTGCTCGAGTGAATCCAACTCCAAAATCCAGTCTGACCTCGCAGAGGCAGCGATTAAAGAGCAGGGCATGGAATCCGTTGTCAAGACGATTTCCGCCATCGATGAAGCAAAATCCGCAATCGAATCCCTCAAGGGACAGGTTGATTTCATCTATATTCCGACTGATAACACGCTGGCTGACGGTATGACGACCGTTTCCGCAGCTGCAAAGGAATGCAGCATCCCGACCATCGTCGGCGAGTCCGGCATGGTGGGCAACGGTGCGTTCGCGACCTACGGCATCAACTACTACGAACTCGGCAAAACAACGGCTGCGATGGCTGTCAAGGTCCTCAAGGGTGAGGCAGAGCCTGCAAGCATGCCGATCGAATACCAGACAGACGAAGGTGTTCTGGAGGTTGCCATCAATACAGAAACTGCTGACAAGTTAGGCATCACCATTCCGGATGACATCAAGAGCACAGCAACGCTGCTTCCGTAACGCAGAACGGGTCACCTGCGTACGGAGCCAGACAGAACAAGATACATCACGCAGCTGATGCTTTCACCCGGCACTGCATGGGGCTAGCGCGTCAGCTGCAGCTTTCGGAGGTTTAGAAATGATTACAACAGCAACGATTCTCAGCGGCATCGCCCAAGGTCTCATATGGGCGATCCTGACGCTGGGTGTATACCTGACATTCAGAATTCTCGACATCGCGGATCTGACCGTTGAGGGGACTTTCCCGCTCGGCGCAGCCGTTACCGTCGTCCTGATCAATACCGGCATGAGTCCTGCACTCGCGATGCTCTGTGCGGTTCTGGCGGGTGCGGCAGCCGGGTTTGTGACCGGCTTCCTGCACACGATCTTTAAGATTCCGGCGATCTTATCCGGCATCCTGACCATGATCGCGCTTTATTCCGTCAACATCCGCATTATGAGCGACAAAGCGACCGTTGCGCTCGAGCAGCCATCCATCAAGACCTGGATGCTCTCGCTGCTGCCGGAGGGCACTGTAAGCAATACGGTTTCGATCATCCTCGGCACCGTCTTTTGCCTGCTGATCGTTGCACTGCTATATTATTTCTTCGGTACCGAAATCGGCTGTGCGGTCCGCGCGACCGGCAGCAACCAACACATGGCTCGTTCCCTCGGCGTCAAGACCGACCGCATCATCATCCTCGGCCTGATGATCTCCAACGCACTGGTCGCCCTTTCCGGCAGCCTGATTGCACAGCTGGACTACGGTTCAGCTCTGGTGACAATGGGACAGGGTACGATCGTGATCGGTCTGGCGTCCGTCATCATCGGCGAAGTCATCTTCATCCGCAAGGATATGAACTTTGCGCTGAAGCTTTTGGCAATCATTGCAGGTGCGGTCATCTACCGTACCGTCATCGCCTGTGCGCTGACCTTCAGCTTCCTCAAGGCGACCGACCTCAAGATCATTACCGCTGTCATCGTCGCCTTTGCCCTCGCGCTGCCGGTACTCCAGCAAAAATCCGCAGAGCGCAAGCTGCGCCGCGAAAACGCGAAGAAATACGATGCGCTCATCACGCAGGCGTTAGGAGGCGAGACTCATGCTTAGAATGATACAGATCGACAAATCGTTCAATATCGGAACGATCAACGAAAAACAGATTTTTCAGGGTCTGAACCTGACGATCAACGATGGTGACTTTCTCACCGTCATCGGCGGCAACGGCGCCGGTAAATCCACTATGCTAAACCTCATTGCCGGTGTACATAAGGCGGACGGCGGGCGCATCATCTTAGACGGTGAGGACCTGACGTACAAAAATGAGACCCAAAGAGCCCGGTACATCGGCAGAGTTTTTCAAGACCCGATGATGGGTACTGCGCCGACCATGATGATTGAAGAAAATCTGGCCATGGCGTACAGACGTACCAAGCGCAGGACGCTTGCATGGGGCATTTCGCAGAAAGAGCGCGAGCTATACAGGGATTCCCTGTCCCAGCTCGGTCTCGGTCTCGAGGATCGCATGAAAACCAAAGTCGGTCTGCTCTCCGGCGGACAGCGTCAGGCAGTTACCCTGCTCATGGCGACATTACAGAAGCCAAAGCTTCTGCTGCTGGACGAACATACCGCGGCGCTCGACCCGGCAACCTCCGCGAAGGTGCTGCAGCTCAGCGACCAGATCATCCGCGACCACCAGCTCACAGCGCTCATGGTCACCCACAATATGCAGGACGCCATCACCTACGGCAACCGACTGGTGATGATGGACAAAGGCAAAATCATTCTCGATATCAGCGGGGAAGAAAAGAAAAAATTAACGATTGAAGATTTACTCCACAAGTTCGAGGACATCAGCGGCAGCAAATTTGCTTCTGACAGCGTCCTCCTCGGAGACTAAAGCGAGAAAAAGCAATCAGGCTTATTCTCATACATTACCTATAAAACGGAACGCCCGGTGCGCACAGAAAGGCAGCGCACCGGGCGTTCCGTTTTCGGTTTGTGCGGGTCGCTCTTGCATGTTTGCTGCGCCCCGCACGTGTCGGTTTCTTTTTGTTTTGTGATCAGGCATCTGCTTCGGCTCAAGCGCCGCGGCGTACAATGTACACATCGCACCAGCGTGCACCCCAGATGCCGCACTGCTCCATGCGTTCCATGTACACATCGACAGTTTTGCCCTTGATTGCGCCGCCCACATCGTTGGCGATCGCATAGCCGTATCCCTCGATATAGAGGAGAGAGCCGAGCGGGATCAGATCCGGGTCCACCGCACAGGTCCCGTACTCACAGGAGAGTCCGTAAGACCCGCGCGGATTGCCGCCGTAGTGATAGGATACCGCACGTACACGACTGATTTTTTCTTTGTACTTCAGCCCGGACGGTCTGCCCGAGAGGAGCTTCGTTCCATAGTGGATCAGTTTATCCCTTCTCTTTTTGACCGTCTCCGTCTGGTATAAAGTACGTTCGACCTCTTTGCCGTCAACGTAGGTGATTTCATAGGTCTCCTCCTTGACGCCCTTGCGGCCTTTTTGTTCTACCTTGGTCTCACCGATGACCAGAGAACTGTCGGCAACATATTTTACTTCAAATTTGGTTTCTACCCTTTCTGTCTCATATTCCGTACGAACTCTCTGCAAAATAATCTCTTCATCCTTATAAACCGGATCATCCATTCCCACGCTCAAAATGTCGTTTTCGCCCGGCATAATACAGAGTTCTGCAAGCACTTCCCGCACAGTCGTCGGCAGCGTGATCAGCGTATGCGTCTCACCGTCCGCCGTTACCGATACCGGAAACGCTTTCGTAATATGAATGTTCATTTCATCATCAATACCGTCATGTAATTCGACATCGATGACATCCTGCTCCGAAACATAGTCGATGTTGTGTTCCTCCAGGAAAGAGTCTACGCGCATCGCTGTCGTTTCGTATGTGGTGGTGACCTCCCCCAGAGAGTCGTCAACGACCACATGTACTGTTTTCGGTGTGGCAAAGCCCACTACGATCAGTCCGCAAATCAGCAGGCAGCTCGCAGTGATTGTGGTTTTCGCCAGAATCGGGTGTGCCGTTTTCTTTTCCTTTAACAGCGCGCAGACAGGCGTAAAGACGTCTTTCAACTCGTCTTGCTGCATGCGGCACCAGCGGAAAAAGCGTTCCAAAAGCTGTTCGGCACGACCCTTTGGTTTATCTACCATAAGCCCTCCTATTCTCCGACCCGCCTATTTTACCATAACTTGGGCAAAAAGTCAAAAAAATCGTTCTTTTAGCGTTATGATAGCACAAAACCCACAATTTTATACACACAAAAATCGCCCGCAGCCAGGCGACCGCCGTAGAGTGCCTCGCGCTGAAGCGCTGCACTCCTGGCATGAGACCTGCCTCGCATTTTTTGTCAATAACAAAGATTTTGACGAGTGGCTCATTGTCACCTACTCCATCAAATATCGGAACTATCTGCGCAAAATACGGGAAAAACAAGTTATTCGCGCCAAAAAGACATTGCATAACGGAAAGGTGCATGCAAAAAGGTACTTCTAAAGTTAACAAGGGCATTGGAATTCCAATACCCTCTAAAATTTAGGTGTCAAACTCGGAAGTTACACGAATTAGAGAGAATTGTAAAGAGAAATTTTTTAGGGGGTTTAGGAGGATTCTTTGGTTTGACTGTTTCCTGCGCCTGCTTGTCGAAATTTGTCGGAATCCGTCGGAATTTTCTTGGTTGTTAATTCCATTATATGTATTGCATTTAATGCCATATTATGCTATTATTAGTTTACAGAATCTGTATAAATTAGAGCAGGCGCGCAAGCTCGGAAAATGAGAGAAAAAAATATGGCTAAATACAAGTTCAGCAACAAGCTGATGTTTGCACTCGTCATGCAGGACGAGGAAATTTGCGCGGAATTCATTCAGCGCCTCTTTCCGGGAAAGAAAGTCAAATCCATCACATTCCCAAACGATATCAAAATCACGCCTGAGAAAACCATTGTTACAGGAGTTCTCTCGAGGTCCGTGCGGCTGGATGTGTTATTTGAGGACGAGTCCGAAGTGTATGACATCGAAATGCAGGTCGAAAAGGAGCCTGAGCTTCCAAAGCGTTCCCGCTATTACCATACGAGCATGGACACGCATTTTTTGAAAAAAGGCAAGCCCTACAAGGATCTCCAGCCTAGCTATTTAATCTTTATGTGCATACATGACCCGTTTGAAAGAGGCGAAGCAGTTTATCAATTTCAAATGATTGATAAAAATTTACAGTTGCAATTAGCGGACGAAGCTTATACAATAATCTTAGCAATCGATTGCCCAAAGGGCAAGATTCCGAAAGAACTGGAAACTTTCTTTACTTACGTGGGGCGTGACGAGGTCGATGAACATGACGCTTTCGTTAAGCGCATTCACGAAAAGGTCGAGGAAGTCAACCGAGACGCGGAGGTGACTGAGATTATGACACTGGAAGAAGAATTAAAGATTCGTTGGCACTATGGATATGATGAGGGCGAAGCCGTCGGACTGGAAAGAGGTCGCAGTGAAGGCGCAACACAGAAACAGCGCGAAATTGCGAAAAGCATGGTAAAAGAAGGCATCGCGAAAGAGGTCATTGAAAAGATAACCGGGCTTTCCGCCGAAGAAGTCGAAGAATTATAAACGCTGTATATTGATCGAGTATTTCGCACTTGCAGTTTATTGCAAGTGCGATTTTCCTTTACAAAAGGCTCTGCCCTGCGCAGCGCTTCCATCTGCGCCAGCCCCTGTGCGCATCCGTCATGCATAGCCGCGATACTGTCTGCGGCTTGCCCATATGTTCTAAAGCTTTTCAATTTCGGCAGTGGAGAGCCCGGTTGCTTCCGCGATCTGCTCCTTCGTCAGATTGAGGGCTTTCAGATTCTTCGCAATCTCACGCTTTTCCTGCGTTGCGCCTTTCTTGAAGCCTACTGCCTCGCCTTTTTTGAGACCGACTGCTTCACCTTTTTTGAGACCAACTGCTTCTCCTTTTTTGAGACCGACTGCTTCGCCTTTTTTGAGACCGACCGCCTCGCCTTCGCTGCGACCTTGTGCAAGCCCTTGCTCTCTTGCCACGGATATCTCGGTGTTGTACTGCAGCTGGTATTTCAATCTGGCTTCTCTGCGCTCATATTCCAGTTCGTCCTGCGAAACCTTGCGATAGGTGTTTTCCGTCATGTCCATGTCCTCCTCCGATAGGATTTGCCGCACATAGTCCTGGTATTCCTCATCGCCGGCATACTTCAGATAAGCGCCTAATCTTTCAACTTCCGTCAGACTGCGCACCGGCTTCGTGACGTCGATCTTTTCCAGCTCCAAAAAATGAAACTCCACTCTGTCGCTGAGCAGCAGTCCGCTGTTTTTCTCCCGCACCGCAAAGATATTATGGCAAAGTTCCAGCTCGGGAAAGAGTTTGCCGTCGATGATGGATACGACTATGCTTTTCCTCATCTTATCATATTTTTCGCCGCCCTGCAACGAAGAATTCACCAGTCTGCCTCCGTAAAAGAGCGCGCGGCTCTGATAAAAGCCGAAAGAGTTTGCTTGCATTTCAATATTGAGTAATTCTCCTGCGTCGGTCTCTGCTTTGATGTCCATGACCGTGCCTTTTTCCATTTCCCTCTCCGGGGTCTCGATGGGATTTTTGATGACGATGGCGCGGATCGGATCCTGCTTGCGCGCGAGAATGATGTTCAAAATTTCCATCAGCGCGCCCTTGGATTCCGCTGTGTCCCGTCCGAAAACCGCGTGAAAGACGTAATCGTCTGTCAAAGGCATTTTGCCGCGAAAGGTATCGCGGAACAGGTCGAGCTTCTCCGGCGCGTCATGGTTGTGCTTCTGTATTTTTTGTTTCATGACATCCTTTCTTATTCTTTGTTTCCTGAAACATTCTTTAATTCCAATAACTGTTTGCTCGAGCTGTTTCTACCTTAACATATTTCAATTTCCAGTTCAAGTGCTTTTTGGAATTTTTTATCAAGAAAGATTTATCCGCCCTACAGGATTCTCCTTACAATCGCAACAGCCGTCCGGCTTCTTTTGATATCCCCTATGTGTTCGGATCGTTTACTGTTTACTCTGCATTCACTTTTTAGCGTGTATTACGGAAAAAAGAGATTTTTTATTACAGGTGCTTTCGCACGCACAAGGCAGCCGAGGAGATCGGCTGCCTTGTGCGGGTTGATTTGAATTTGCTTTCAAATCGGTTTGAGTTATTTTGGGTTACAAAACTCTTTTCCTATTTGGTCCAGAGTCTGCTTGCGTATTTGCACTGCTTCAGCGCGGTCTGCGCTGTTAAATTACCGTCCTTGTCATAGACCATGACCTTGACTTTGTAGTAGTACAGCGTGCCCTTTTTGCCGTAGGTGTTGATATAGATGCCGCTCTTGCCGGTCTTCATCACCTTGTAGCCTGCGGACTTTTTCGTGCTTCTGTAGAATTTGTATTCTACGGTATAGCCAGCGTCTGTAATGCCCTTAAGGTCGCTCTTCACAACGAGCTTGACATTCTTCTTTGCAATTCTGGCAGAGCGTGCTGTCAATCCTGCCTTGCCAACCTGTTCCGCAACAGCTTTGTCCATCTTAGCTTTTTCCTCGGCTGTCTGCTTGAAGCTTACCTCAAGCTTATCGCCTGTCTTGATACCCTTGACTACGGTAAGTGCGCCCATGTCTTTGCCGTTCAGCATGACCTTGTCGATCATCATGCCCGCGTTTGGGGTGATGGTTGCTGTCGTGCCGTCCTTGCTGAGCGCAATGCTGCCGCCCTCGCCTGCCTTGATGTCCGGCTTCTGCGTTGTCGGAACATAGCCGCCGCCGGAGGAACCGCCAGAGGAAGTGCCGGAAGCCGTATAAGCGGGAACGATTACAGTTGCCGCAGTGCCCGCCTTACGAGTGGTGGTTTCAGCCACACGGACATAGTAGGTGCCGTTGGTCAAGCCGGTGACTTCGGTGCCGCTGCAAGCCGTCCATGTGCCAGCGCCGGACTTCTGATACTCCATCGCGTTCGTCACATTTTGGAGCTTGCCGTCATTGTTGCTGCTGTTTGTGCAGGCAACAGGCGTCACACTAGGCTCCGCAGGACCGTCAGCCTTTTCGATGGTTCCTGTTGCCGAACCGGTGATCTCACCGCTCTGAACACTGCTGGTGATCTTCACGGTGATGGTCTTGTCGATGTCGGCTGCAACCAGCGTGTACTTGCCGGTGGTATTGGTCGCAATTGCGTCAGTCTTACCGCTGCGATACCACTTGTATGTCAGTGTTCCGGTGTTATTGGTGATGCCAGTGGCATCCGCTGTCAGCGTCTGGCCAAACTTCTCCGTGCCGGTGATGCTTGCCGTGCCGGTGAGGGCAGCTGGCTTGAAAATTGCCTTGACTCTCACATTCTCACTAGGCATGGTAAACTTGCCGTCTGCGCCGATAGTCAAGCTATTAGGAGTCTTGTCAGCCCATTGCTCAAAGACATAGCCGCTCTTTGGGGTTGCCGTCAAGGTGACGGTTTCGCCAGCCACAACAGAGGTCTTGTCAGCGCTAGCCGTGCCGTTAGCATCGCTTGTCACGGTGACGGTGTACTTTGTCGCGCTGTAGGCGGGAACGACCAACGCAGCGGACACAGCGCCTGCATTGTAATTAGTCTTTGCCTTGAAGCGCACATAGTAGGTGTTAGGCGCGACCTCGGTTTCCCCATTGGAGCAGCCCGTCCAGCCGGAGCTTGCGATGGCATTGGTATGATACTCCATATCAGTGGTCGTGCCAGTGATCTTGCCGGTGCTGCCGCCGACAGTAGGAGCTGCCACGCCGAGGGTGGTTGGTGCACTCTGATTAGCCGGAGTGATGGAGAATGTCCATGCAGAAGCAGTCAAGCCGGATGTTGCCTCGAAGTTCTCTCCGCCTGCAACATCAATTTTGACGGTATAAGTTCCGACATCCTTGGTTTCGGTCACGGCAGTACCGCTCTTTTCGTACTTGACGCTGATCGCGCCGGACTTCGTAAGGGGACTCTTGAGGGTGACGCTGGCCGTCTTATCGGTGCCGTCGTAGATCAAATCGGTCGGTGCGACAAAGTTGAAGTCTGTGACGGTCGGCGCTTTCTTGCCGATGTTCCATGTGATCGTCTTGTCACCGGTGCTGTCATCATCCCACTTATAGCCGGGATTCAGCGTCGCGGTAGCAGTATAGTCCGTAGCGCCCACATCGGTCGCCTCGTAGTCGCCGCCGAGGGTGTAGCCCGTGTCGCCGCGCACGCCAGTCTGTTTTGTGCCGTTATAGGTCACAGAGTTGGCAGTGGGAACGGCGATAGAAGTAGCCGGGGCTGTGATATTGTACTTCGCGTTTGTGTTGCTCGTCACATCAAGGCCGCTGGTGCTCGTAACGAGGTTTCCCGCAGGGATCCTAATGACAAGCGCCGCGGAGCTGGTTTCCGTAGGAATGCCGCTGATCTCGACGGTCGCCGTGGTCTCATTTGCACTTACATCAGCTTTGATCTTAGCTTCAAGACCGGCAGGCAGGTTGGTAAACCAGCTCTTAACATTGGTAGTCGCCGGGATGGCATTGAACTTGTCGTTCGTCAGCATGATCTTCACTTCTTTGTTGGTGATTAGACTGTCTTTTTCGCCGGTGATGGTCACATCGTCCACGGTCGCCGCAGGCGCAGTGGACTCATGCACAAACTGGAGGACGGTTTTGCCGCTGCCATCGTATACGCCGTCATAGCTGCTGCCGTTCCTCCTGCCCTTTTCGCATTTCGCGCTGCCGACGAGAGTCACCTTGCCAGTGATCATGGCGTTGTTTGTTTGCTCGCCCGACGCGGTGAGCGTCACCGAGCCTTCGGTAGAAAGGTCAATCGTAATCGTCGCGCTGCTGTTATCTGTCCTAATAACTTCGTAATAGCTACTTGTTCTCGTCAGCTCGACCATTGAATCCTTGATCGACACATTTCCTTTGAGGTCTGCCGCAGGACCATTTGCACTTACCTTGACGGTGCTGTTCTCAATGGTCAGATCGCCGCCAGTATATGTACAGATACCTCTGTTGTCTGAAATATCGGACGAGATGTTCACATCAGGGCTGCTCTTGATGACAACATTTCCGCTTTTATTGAAGATGCCGTAATAATAACTGCCGGGAATCTTCACCGTTGCACCATTCAGCGTGATGACGCCGCCCTGCGAGCTAATACCTCTATTGTAGGAACCGTTGCTCAGGTTCACGGTCAGCTTCCCGCTGATGGTGATGTTGCCGTTGTCTGCAATTGCAGATGTATCCGCAGCATTGAAAACACCGTAGACGGTAGATGTTCCGCCTGTTGCGGTAACGGTCATATCGTTGCCGGGCAGAGAGATCGCACCGCTCTTCGTATAAATGCCGTATAACGAGCCGTTCTTCGATGAATCCACTTTCCCGACCTGCACATCCAGCGGCGCGGAGATTGTGACGCCCTTATCTGCATAAATGCCATAGACATCACCATTACCATTCGCAGTCACAGTCAGCTTGCCGGAGCCGGAGATGTTCAGCTTGCCGTTGGCCTGTATGCCGTACAAATCATTGGTAGCTGACACGCTTGTGGAAAAGCTGCTGTCACTCACAACCTCAATGTTCAGGTCGCCGTCCGCAAAAATCACGCTATTTGGCGCAATGATTTGGTTGCCATTTTGGTAGCCATTGAGGTACAGCTTACCGCTGTCGTAGCGGGCGACATAGGTATCGCCGCTGGTATAGGCGATTGCGCTGGTAGCAGCATTTGTGGCAAGGCATTGCCCGTCGCTGAGGCTGGTAATAGTGCCGCTTCCGTTGTACACCCTGACGCTTTCCGGATAGGTTGCCGCCAGCGCCGTGGTAGGCAGCAGCGAGAACAGCATCACAATACTGAGCAGGATGCTTAATCTTCTTTTTTTCATATTGGTTTCCTCCTTTTCGAAAGAAATTTTGGTTCTATTCCGCGTTTTGTGTTTCCCGGCACGCGGAGATGCCGTTTCACGCGGCATGGATATCTTGCCCTTGTCATGCGGACGCAAAAAGGCGCGTCCCGCCCGAAGAAACTTCGGTCAGACCGCGCCTGTGAATCGACTATGGTAATAGGGGCAGCACAAAAGAGCAGACTACAAAACAGCCCTAATCTGTCTGTCGCAAGAATTATGCCATTTCATACTCAAACCGTATCTCATGCAGCAAATCCTCCTTTCGTAAAGTTTTTTGTTTTGCCGCGTCTTGCTTGGCATATTCTTGGCTGTGATTTTACACTGTTTCCAATCAAAAAACCCCACCCTTTTTGCCAAAAAGGGTGGGAAAATGCAAAGTTTTTTTAAGTTTTTTTGCGTTTTTCCGGAGGATAATTCCTCTTTTTTTAATTTCTTCCTTTTCTCATGAGGTTTT
>ERZ856578.6235-NODE-6235-length-13700-cov-2.848859_pt1 | contig 13700 bp, 15 predicted proteins | sample MGYA00514384_ERZ856578 | MGnify/ENA primary metagenome ERZ856578 (study PRJEB29103, sample SAMN06111958) | human gut metagenome | biome: human gut; feature: ankylosing spondylitis patient; material: healthy_person | host: Homo sapiens | place: China:Hangzhou...
ATTAATATATCTTGCCTGCTTAAGCGGTGTTGCATTTTCATCAATAAATCCAATCTTTGAACAAACCGCAAATGCATCCAAAGGGGCCCGTGCCTATGCTAACCACACATATCTGATGAAGCTGGTGGAGGCAGCCGTAATTGAGACTGGGCTGCCCATCTGCCTGCACCTGGACCATGGCGACAGTTTTGAACTGTGCAAGAGCTGTATTGACGGCGGCTTTACCTCTGTGATGATTGACGCATCCAGCAAGCCCTTTGCTGAGAATATTGAGATCACAAAGAAGGTTGTTGAGTATGCGCATGACCACGGCGTGGTGGTAGAGGCGGAGCTGGGCACCTTGGCAGGCATTGAGGATGAGGTACAGGTCTCCGCCGAGGATTCCTCCTACACGCATCCTGAGGAGGTTGAGGAGTTCGTCTCCAAAACCGGCTGCGACTCTTTGGCTATTGCAATCGGCACCAGCCACGGCGCTTATAAATTTAAACCCGGTACCAAGCCGCAGCTGCGCTTTGACGTGTTGGACGAGGTGGTGAAGCGGCTTCCCGGTTTCCCCATTGTGCTTCACGGGTCTTCCTCTGTTCCGCAGGAGTTTGTTGAGAAAATCAACAAGTTTGGCGGTAATATGCCCGGAGCGATTGGCGTGCCGGAGGATCAGCTGCGCCAAGCTGCCCGTAGCGCCGTGTGCAAGATCAATATTGACTCGGACCTGCGCCTTGCCATGACAGCTACCATCCGGGAGTACTTTGCAGAGCATCCTGGAGACTTTGATCCTCGGCAGTACCTGAAGCCTGCCCGGCAGGCCATCAAAGAGATGGTTGCCCACAAGATTGTGGATGTTCTGGGCTGTGACCACAAGGCATTCTAAAGATAACTCTCAAAAGAAAAGGCGTTTTTGCGCCTTTTCTTTTCTATATCAGAAAGAAGGCCCCGCCTGCGGGATTCCGCAAGCGGGGCCATATCACTGCGAGCAAAACTGTAAGCCGGGTTCTGTATTTGACAGTCATCTATCTAGGCGTATCGTTGCCGGTACGCTCAAGCCACCCCGGGAGCAGCCGGGCCAGCCTCTATGCTCCCATACCGGTGTTGCTCCGGATAGAGTTTACAGCGACGGACAGTTCCCAGCCGTCGGGTGCGCTCTTACCGCACCTTTCCACCCTTACTGGCAGACACCGGCCTCAGCCAGCCATTTACCAGCGGTATATCTCTGTTGCACTTTTCCTGAAGTCGCCTTCGGCGGGCGTTACCCGTTATCCTTGCCCTATGGAGCCCGGACTTTCCTCATGAAGAGGCCTTTCGGCCAAACCACGCGACTGTCTGTTTTCCTCGCCGGTTTATTGTACAGGAAGGAGAAAAAGTTGTCAACATTCTTTCAGAAGGATTTCAAAAGATCGTACAATTTTATCTTTTACTGTTATATACCAATCACGATTTAGAGGAATGATCATATTTTGTGCGAAGATTTTTTCCAAGAACTTCAAGAATATGCAAGAAATGCTTCTCATATTGAGAGCATAATTATTGTGGGCTCTTATGCCAGAGCAACAAACTGAATATTACGGTGCTTGTACTTCTATTCGTGTGTGGTACGAGGATGGAAGAGAAGTTGAATTTGGAATTGTAGAACCGCCATGGATTTCAATGCCTTTAGATAATGGGACTTATCGAGTGGTTGCTATCTACGACCTCCTTCCATTAGGAGTTATTGATATCCTGAGTTATTCCAAAAGGCAAAAGGAAGTACCACTTTCCCGTGTTGTATTTTTTAGGCATCTGCGGTATAATGATCAGTATGATATTTTCCGCCTTCAGGCGGACGGGACATAAGGAGCACTTCTATGAAATTGAAGGAGTATCTGGATTCTCTGAGAGGAAAGACTGTGGCAGTGATTGGAATTGGCGTGTCTAACCAGCCGCTGATTGATGTACTGCTGTCCCATGGGATTGAAGTTACTGCTTGTGACAGGAAAAGCAGGGAAGAGCTGGGCGTTCTCGGAGATACACTGACATCCAAAGGTGCCAAACTGCGCCTGGGGGCAGATTATTTACAGAATCTGAGGGAGGATATTATCTTTCGCACTCCTGGAATGCGACCGGATCTTCCAGAACTGCAAGCAGCCATTGCGAATGGAAGCCGTTTGACCAGCGAGATGGAGATTTTTTTTGAAATCTGTCCTTTTCCTATCATTGCGGTAACAGGCAGCGACGGGAACACCACCACCACGACCATGATTGCAGAGTTGCTTCGCCGCGCTGGAAAGACCGTCCATCTTGGGGGCAATATTGGCCACCCACTCCTGGCAGAAGCGGGAGACATACATCCGGAGGATATCGCTGTTTTGGAACTGAGTTCCTTCCAGTTGATGACCATGACGCGCAGCCCCCACATTGCCGTTATTACGAATCTAGCGCCGAATCATCTGGATGTTCACCGGAATTTCGCGGAGTATATTGCTGCAAAGGAAAATATCTTTACACACCAAATGACAAAGGATATTGCTGTTTTTAACGCAGATAATACAATAACTGCGGAGGAAGCATGTAGGGCTTTGGGGCGGACGCGCCTGTTTTCCAGAAAACAGGAAGTGAAGGATGGTGTGTTTCTTCGTGGAGAGGCCATCATTGCCCGCTCCCGTGGCCAGGAGCGTCAGATCATGACAACCAACCACATTAAGCTCCCAGGTGTTCACAACGTGGAGAACTATCTGGCTGCTATTTCCGTTGTAGACGGCATGGTGCCCGATGAGATTATTCAGGATTTTGCTGGAACGTTTCAGGGCGTTGAGCACCGGATTGAACTGATTCGTACACGCAAGGGTGTCCGCTGGTATAATGACTCCATTGCCTCCAGCCCCAGCCGTACCATTGCCGGACTGAACTCTTTCCATCAAAAGGTGATTCTGATTGCTGGCGGTAAGGACAAAGGCATCTCTTATGAGAGCCTGGGGCCTGTGATCAACGAGAGAGTAAAGCTGTTGCTGCTGTGCGGTGCCACTGCAGGAGTCATCCGCCAATCCGTGGAACAGGCCGCCAACTATAATGGGCTGGAAATTTTGGATGTAGAGGACTATCAAGAGGCAGTCTCCTTGGCAGACAGCCATTCCAGGGAGGGGGATGTGGTGATCCTCTCTCCAGCCAGTACCTCCTTTGATCGCTTTGCCAACTTCATGGACCGAGGCAAGACTTTTAAGAACATTGTCAACCAACTGCCATAAGGCCAACCCTCCGCCGCATAAGATGCGGGAGGGAGGTGGAACCCATGCGTCCCGGCTTTTTCTATTACCGCCGCCATACGGATCGGAGGAATCTGCTGAGAGCTCTTCTGCTTTTTGCTATATCTGGAATTGTAGCGTTACTACTGGTTGCCGCTGTTCAGATGCGGCCTCTTTTGAGCAGCTTAGCAACCACAAAGGTCTCTAATGCCGTGACGAGCATTGTGTCGGAGGCAGTTTATGAGGCTATTGAGAACGGAGAATTGCAGTATGACGGGCTTGTGACATTTGAAAAGGATAATGAGGGGAAAATTACCGCTGTCCACAGTAATATGGCAGCGTTCAACCACCTGCAGGCAGAAATTCTTCATACAGTTTTGAACCGGATTGATCATGTATCAACAAGAGATTTATCCATACCCATCGGAAGTCTGACTGGTTCCGCGCTTTTAGCTGGACGCGGTCCCCGTATTACAGTCAGAATGGAGTCCGTTGGATCATCAGAGGCCAACTTTCACAATGCGTTCACCTCTGCCGGCATCAACCAGACTAAGCACCAGATCATATTAACAGTTGATGTATCTGTGAGTATTTTGCTGCCTGGTTTCACCACTGCAACAGAGGTATCCAACTCCTTCATTGTAGCTGAGACTGTCATCGTTGGTGCGGTACCGGATACCTATACCTCGTTCACAACAGAGTCTGACACCTATTTGGAGGATACAAAAGACTATATTTTAAATAAGAACTGATACGAAAGGCAGATATCATGGACTACCGCGAGAGAATCAAGCAACTGCGAGATATTTTGAATGAAAACGGGTATCGATATTATGTATTGGATGCACCCACTATGAGCGATCGGGAGTACGACCTGCTCAACCGGGAATTGGAGGAGCTGGAATCTCAGCACCCAGAGGAGGTCACTCCGGATTCTCCGACCCAGCGCATTGGCGGAAAGCTGCTGAAAGGCTTTTCCACCTATACCCACGAGGTACCTCTGGAGAGCCTGCAAGATGTCTTTGATGCCGGTGAAGTCACTGATTTCTGCCAGCGCATGGAAGAGGCCCTGGGTGATCGCGCGATCTATTCCGTGGAGCCGAAAGTGGATGGACTCTCTGTTGCACTAGAGTATAGGGATGGGGTCTTTTATCAGGGCGCAACCCGGGGCGATGGACGTGTCGGTGAGGATGTAACGGAAAACCTTAAGACCATTCGCTCTATCCCCATGGTTTTGCCGGAGCGGCTGCCGCGACTCATTGTCCGGGGTGAAGTTTTCATGTCTCGTTCGGTATTTGAGCAGATTAACACCCGCCGCGAGTTGGAGGGGAAAGCACTGATGGCCAATCCCAGAAATGCGGCGGCAGGTTCCCTGCGTCAGTTGAATCCCAAGGTCTGCGCGGAGCGACGGTTAGATATTCAGATTTTTAATCTTCAGCTGGCAGAGGGGAGAGAGTTCTCCACCCACGCGGAAACACTGGAATATCTTACTACTCAGAGATTCAAAGTCATTCCCTACAAGGTTCTCTCAAAGACAGCGGAGGTTCAGGCAGAGATTGACCGCATCAACGACCAACGACTGGAGTACCCCTTTGACATTGACGGAGCGGTTATTAAGGTTAATTCCTTGATAGAACGTGGAATACTTGGCTCTACTGCGAAGTGCCCCAAGTGGGCGGTGGCCTTTAAATATCCGCCGGAGAAAAAAAACGCTCAGGTTTTAGATATTGCCGTCCAGGTGGGCCGCACCGGAGTCCTAACACCAAAGGCACAGCTGACACCGGTACGTTTAGCGGGAACCACGGTCACAAGTGCGACGCTTCACAATCAGAACTATATTGCGGAGAAGGATATCCGTATCGGCGATACTGTCGTGGTGCAGAAGGCTGGGGAGATCATTCCGGAAATCGTCGAAGTGCTCTTTGAAAGACGGCCTAGCGGTACAGTCCCTTACACGCTCCCCAGGGTTTGCCCTGTCTGCGGAGCACAGGTGGTCCAGGATGAGGATGGAGTGGCTCTACGGTGTACCGGCGCAGAGTGCCCGGCCCAGCTTCTGAGAAATCTTACGCATTTTGCCAGTCGGGATGCGATGGATATTGAGGGGCTTGGCCCCGCAGTGGTGCAGCAGCTGGTAGAAAACGATCTGGTGCATACTGCGGCGGATCTGTATGGCCTCCAAGCTCCGGAGATCGCTAAGCTGGACCGGATGGGAAAGAAGTCTGCTGAAAATCTGATCCGTGCGATAGCAAATTCCCGCTCCAACGATCTCAGCCGACTGATCTATGGTCTTGGCATTCGGCAGGTGGGAGAGAAGGCTGCCAAGGTTTTGGCTTTGCATTTCAAAACCTTTGACGCGCTTTCCGCCGCTACCGTGGAAGAGCTGACAGAGATCAACGACGTAGGTGCAGTGACGGCACAGTGTATTGTGGAGTATTTGGCGCAGCCCCAGGCACAGGATCTGATTCGCCGACTGAGAGAGGCGGGCGTCAATATGAAGAGCACAACAGAGCTGGTAGACCAGCGTTTTTCTGGCATGACGTTTGTACTCACGGGGACTCTTACGCAGTTTGACCGCAAAATGGCAGAGGATTTGATTGAGAAGCGGGGGGGAAAAGCCGCTGGCTCTGTCAGTAAAAAGACCACCTATGTAGTGGCGGGTGAGGCTGCGGGCAGCAAACTGCAAAAGGCGGAGGAGCTTGGAATTCCGGTGCTGACAGAAGAAGAGTTTGCCCGGATGCTGGAATAAAATAAAGTGCCGTGGCAACAGCCACGGCACTTTTGTTATTTGTCGAAAGAGGGGTTGACAAAATAGACGTTTTTCTCGTCCATTTTATCCTTGGCCAGTCGCAGACCTTCGCCAAACCGCTGGAAGTGGACGATCTCTCTGGCCCTGAGAAATTTGATGACATCGTTTACATCCGGATCATCGGAGAGGCGCAAGATATTATCATAGGTGACTCGAGCCTTTTGCTCTGCCGCCAGATCTTCTGTAAGGTCGGCGATCAGGTCGCCCTTCACCGCCATGCTGGCGGCGCTCCAGGGGAAGCCAGACGCAGCAGTGGGATAAACACCGGCAGTCCGGTCTACAAAATAGGTGTCAAAGCCCGCAGTGCGGATCTGTTCCTCAGTCAGATTTCGGGTGAGCTGGTGTACAATCGCACCAATCATCTCCAGGTGCCCTAATTCCTCAGTACCAATATCGGTTAGCAGGCCCTTCAACTCTGGATAAGGCATGGAGTACCGCTGACTTAAATACCGCAGGGAGGCCCCCAGTTCACCGTCTGGACCGCCATACTGGGAGATGATGATGGAGGCCAGCTTCGGGTTGGTATTTTTAATTTTTACCGGATATTGGAGCTTTTTCTCATAAATAAACATCAGTCATTCCCTCCTTCGTCCCACGGCCAGGGATCTTTCAGCCAGGCATAGCCGTCCTCCGGCGTCAAGTCAGTTTGAAGCAGGGGACCATACATTTTCTGGTATTTTTCCCGACCCTCTTTAGCCAGCTTGATATAGGACCAGTAAAGCTGCAAAACCTCTTGGTCGTTAGAGTGTGTTACCAGATACAAACCCAGCTCGTCAATCGCAAAGTCCAGAGCCATCAGCTCCACCAATGCCGTATTTGCCATCTTGGTTTTCGCCTGAATTGCTGCCTTAAACGGCAGGTCCAGGCCGGGGAATAACGTACCCGTCTGCAAGGCTTCCATGCGGCTGAACCGGACGGGGTTTGGTTCCTGCATGGGAATATAGGGAAACACCAGAGATGCGCAGCAGCCGGGGAGGGAGCCCTGACCTACACCACAGTTGTTCTCAGGCGTCTGATTCGGTTTTTCCATCTGCAATGTGTCCTCCTTGGAAAACGTAGCGCACAGCCACAACCCGCGCGCTCAATCCATCTTATGCAGCAAGGAGAGAAGCTGCCCTTGATTTTAAAATGGAGAATACATATAATAGAGCATATGGGATAGGCTGTGGGGCATACGCTCTATAGGGGTGTTTTCAGATGTTTCTTGTGATTCGAAAGCCATGGCTTTGGGGCGCCGGCCTTTTCTGTTGTTTTTTTCTAGGATTGGCCGCTGTTTTATGGAGTGGACACCAAACTCCGGTAGCAGCTTTTTCTACGCAGAAGGAAGGACCCATCACGGTTGTCGTGGACCCAGGCCATGGCGGAGAGGATGGCGGAGCCAGTTCTGCTGATGGCGCATTGGAAAGCCATATCAATCTGGCTGTAGCAACGCGGCTGTATGATATGCTGCGCTTTACAGGCCAGCGGACTATCATGACCCGCTCCACGGAAGATGCAATCTATACAGAGGGTGACACGATCCGGGCGCGGAAGGTCTCAGACACACACAATCGTGTGTCAATTGTGAACCATGCAGAAAATGCAGTTTTGCTCAGCATTCACCAAAATAGCCTCCCTTCCTCACCGGCCACGCATGGAGCCTTTGTGTTCTGGAACCAGGAGGCGGGGGCTGAGGAGCTTGCTGGAGTGATGCAGGATACTTTGAACTGCACCATCAACATTGGGCATGAGAAGCGGGCAAACCGTGTCCCAGGCACCATTTATCTCATGGGGCATGTCACGGCGCCCGGCATTCTGATTGAATGCGGCTTTCTCTCCAACGCAGAGGAAGCGCAAAGGCTCCAGCAACCGTCCTACCAACTGAAATTGGCCACAGTGATTACCGCCGGATATTTGAACGCTTTGGCCGGAGAGGAAACAGCATGAAACAAAAGACGATGTTCTATTGCACTGAATGCGGAAACGAGACGCCAAAATGGGCAGGGAAGTGCCCCGCATGCGGTGCGTGGAATACCATTGTAGAGCAACCCGCCCGCATCGGCGGGAAAGAACAGAGAAAGAGTGGGCATCCCCTACAGCCGTTACGCAGACCTCACCCGGTCACAGAGCTGCAGGGGAGTGAAGAGCTCCGCTTTCCAACGGGGATGGGGGAACTGGACCGTGTTCTCGGCGGAGGAGCCGTTCAAGGTTCCTTGGTGCTGGTAGGCGGAGCACCCGGCATCGGCAAGTCCACGCTGATGCTTCAGATCTGCAGCAAGTTGTGTGAGACATCGAAAGTTCTCTATGTATCTGGAGAGGAGTCCGAGCATCAGCTCAAGCTGCGGGCACAGCGGCTAAAAGTGGAGAGTGACTGTCTGTATGTCCTCTCTGAGACAAATCTAGGAGAGATCCTGGAGCTTGTTGCAGAGGAAAAACCAGATGTGCTAATTGTAGACTCTATCCAGACCCTTTACAATGATGCGCTAGAATCTCCGGCGGGAAGCGTCAGCCAGGTCAAGGATTGCACCATGTCCCTGATGCAGATGGCGAAGGGGCAGGGGATTACCGTATTTGTCATTGGGCATGTGAATAAAGAAGGGGCGATCGCTGGCCCCAAGGTTTTGGAGCATATGGTGGACTGCGTTCTCTATTTTGAGGGAGACCAGCACACCACATACCGAATTCTTCGGGCAGCAAAGAACCGCTTTGGCGCTACCAATGAGATTGGTGTCTTTGAGATGCGGGATGTGGGCTTGGCGGAGGTGGAGAACCCATCGGAGATGCTCCTCTCCGGCCGCCCGGAGGATGCGCCAGGTACCTGCGTCACCTGCGTGATGGAAGGGATGCGCCCGGTGCTGGCGGAGATTCAGGCTCTAGTGGGAACGGCCAGCGCTGGGAATCCCAGGCGCACCAGCAATGGATTTGATTATAATCGTGCTTCTATGTTGTTGGCAGTACTGGAAAAGCGCGGGGGGCTTAAGGTTTCTGCCTGTGACGCATACCTGAATATTATCGGCGGGCTCTGGTTGGACGAGCCAGCCGCCGATCTCGCTGCAGTGGTAGCGCTGGCCTCCAGCTATCTGGACAGGTCTGTACCAAATGATTTGGTAGCGATTGGGGAGGTGGGGCTGACTGGAGAGCTCCGCATGGTCAGCCAGTTGGAACAGCGGATTTCTGAGGTACGTCGGCTAGGATTTAAACGATGTTTGGTTCCGGTCCATCGGACGCTTCCGGAATTTCCAGGCCTGCAGCTAATCCCGGTTCGGAATATCGGTGAGGCGATCCGAGCCGTGCTCCGTCCCTCGGGATAAAATGGACACAGGCGCCGCCAAGCGCGGGCATGCCGGCAGCTGCAGCGCTGTCTAGTGTACATAAGCCTTCAGACTGGTAAACACATTCACTGGTACATGGAATCAAGCTCATACGAACACCATCCGTTCCTGTTGATCTTGCAATTAGCTTGACCCGGATTCACGATTTTATGATTTACAGTAGAAAGGGGGTTTGTGGATATCTTATTACAATTGAGCAAAATAATACAATTGTTCAGTTATCAATTTTTATACTATTTTTTTAGTTAATTTATATATATTTTTTTGTTTCTATTTTAGTTCACGGGAGTATAGTTTTTAGTCTTTATCAGCTAACCGCGCGGTGCTTGGTGTCACTCGGCACCATTGACATCAAGAGAGGTCAATGGTGCCGAGTGTTTTTACCGTCCTACCGGTACTTTATCCAGTTATAAATAATCTTCGCAAGCATAAGACCTAAAGCAGATAAAACAATAATTTCTGACATCTCAACGGAAACCAATAGTACCAACTCCTCTCGTAAACAACGATGAAAGCAAATCGGAATTTAGAATATCAGCTAACGCACGCTCAGCAGTGGCAATATTTTGTGCTGTATAAGATTTATCCGCAGAATAGCGAGAAGCGTTATAATGCGCCTGAGCGGAGTATCTTTGAGCGGCCTTAGATTGATCGGCAGAATATCTAGCGGCAGAGGAGGACTGAATAGCTCCAAACATAGAGGCCAATTTAGCAGCATCGGCAGAGTAACGCATAGCGGAGGCACTAGCGTAAGAGCCTTTCAAGTGCTGATCAGCAGAATAACGAGTAGCGGCCGCACCAATACCAGCAGAACCAAGAGCAGCGGAACGACTGATCTCGGCAACGATCTTTTCCATAGCGGTATATTTGTCCGCAACAGCTTCTTGAGTACGAGCGGAGACGTTGGCGGCTTGAAGCTGTGTATTAGCCGCTAGGATGCTTCCTAAGAGATTCACGATGGCACCTGATGCGGAGGTATCGGCATCACCTTTCGCGCCAGCAGAGGTCACGCCAGAGGCCGTAGCACCACTCCCAACGGACGCACCATTACCATTCATAGCAGACAACACAGGATTCAGGCCAGCGGCCATCAAATCCTTTACCTCACGCTGATGGGCAGTATTAGACATGAGCTCTTGCCAATCTCGATTTTTCTGAGCTTCCTGACGGTTAAACTCCATAGCCTTGGCATTTTGCGCTTCCTGCCACACTCTTTGAATCGTCGCTTGCTGAGCATTAAAAGCAGAATTAGCCTGGGCAATACCTTGAATCCGTCCAATCTGATCGGCGGCACTATTAGCGGCGGCAGAAACGGCACTAGAACGGCCGGAAGAGCTACCGGTAGGGGAGTATAGCCCTGGGGTAGAAACTCCTGTGCAGAGGCCATACGAGCGGCTTTAGAGGCACTATAAGTAATCGGTAATGCCATTTTATATCAACTCCTTCAATTATGTCAAGAGGGGCCGAAGCCCCTCTTTTTAGTGATGATCAATAAGACCGGGAATAGAATACATCGGCATAGGCCGGGTACAGTAATTCTTCACATAGATATCAGCAAAGAACTGGTTAGCCAGATCGGAAGAAACAGCGAGTACACGATCAATGGTCTTTCCATCTTCCTGAATCCATTCGGCAGACAAAGAAGGTAGCTTGGAGTAATCGTCAGCCAGGTGCCACACATCGAGAGATTGAGCGTACTGGGAACGCATTTCACCGGTCACTTGATTAGGCTTGTACCGATATACAGCCCATGCTTCCTGATAACCGAAAACTTCATCGTCAGTGGAATTGCCCTGAGCGTAAATCTCCTTATTCTTGATAGCCTGCTCACCGATATTAGCAAACACCGGCCAGTAGTAATCAAACTTATCCTTGCGGCTCCAAAGACGGTTAAGACCCTGCTGATAAGTGTGGTCATAACGGGCAACCATAACACCGATAATAAAACCATGCTCCGTGAAAGACTTAGTAAAATCGGAATGGCTATCAGTCGTAAGAGACATACCAACAACAGTACCTTGCGGAGTATTCACAGATTCACCAGTACCAGACTGCTGGATAACCTGATTCACGTTGATGGGAGTACGATTACCGCCAAGATATTCAGGACGCTGCAAACGGGCATCCGGGGAAGTCACACCAAAGAAGCTCCGCACAACCTCAGTATAGCGGGAGCCACCACGAGCCTGCTTCTCGTAGAATTTCTGAATCTGGAAAGCAAGGCGGAGCTGATTGATAGTTGCAGCCTGTGAAGTACCACTAAAATCTGCAACAAGATTTCCAGGTATAACTGAGGTGCCAGGAGAAGAACTACCCGTAACGGCATCATTAAAATAACGGGTACTATCCGTATATGCATTGGTAGCAGTATTGAAACGGAATCCGGTAGATAACATGCCTCTATTATTGTCTGGAACAGAAACTAAATTTCCAGAAGAATTAACCCACTGCAAATCATTAAAACGAGCAGCCAAATCTGGATTTAATTTAGAAGCAGGATAAACATAAGCCGTAGCAGCACTAGCAACAGGAATCGCCACATCCGGGCCTTTCTGCGGAGCGGGAAGGGCAGAGGTGAAATAATCGTGGTATTTGCAGGCGATGTAAGGTAAACCACCTTTCGCTACATCAGTGACAAAAGTACCCGTATTAACACCAGCCACGGTAGAATCGTCAGTAGGAACAACCAAAGGGTCTTGCAAGTTTTCATCACGGAACCACTCATTCATGATAAGAGCATAAGCCCTAAAGGGCAGAGCAGAAACAGACAAACCAGAAACGCCTGTAGGAACACCAAAATAATCTGCAAGGGTACCGACTTGCCAACCACCTGCCGGAGCAGTAATTTGAGGAATCGAATACTCCGTCTCAGGAATCCATGCACTTTCTGTGTTCTCACCACAAAACTCCTTCCAGTGATCCCATACCAAACGGTTGGGCACAAAGAAATAATAAGTATCGAGATAAACATTATCCATCATAGGAGTGAGCAGGGTCTGCATACGTACCACACGGGACGTTTTCACATTGAACGTATCTCCGGGAAGAACCTCTTCCAAAAAGAAGGGGACAATATTACCGGCATTGAAAGACGTTTTCAGGCTGGCAGAGCGGTCAAAGCGGGAACGCTGGATATCTACACGAGGCAGAAGGGAAAAATGGGATTCTGTATTGCGATTCATTCTGTAACCTCCTTAGCAGGCTCAGGCTGTTCAGGCTCAGAAGCCGGCTCAGCCTTAATACCGAGACGATCAAGAAAATCTGGTTCACCAGAAGCGGCAAGAAACTCACTGAAAGAATGGCCGAACTTTTCACGGGTCTCAACAGGGAGGGCCATGAACTGCCGTTCCATTTCATTCATGTGATTCAGGGCTTCGGCATAGGTCTTGGGGAAGTCCAACACATCACCGAAAAAGCCTTGCTGTTTGGAAAGAGCTTCCGCATCACCATTCGCATACCGCTTCATGAGTACATGGATATCAACGCTTTCCGCATGGGACTGAATTTCATCATACAAATTGATCTCTCCGGTCTCCTCAAGCACCACACGACCTTTTTCATCATAGTGGCCGCCATAGGTCTTATGAATCCGGGAACCAGGCTCACAGGTCACACGCTGCCGATCATACTGCGTTCTAAACATCATTCGTCTTCCTTTCTCAGACACACAGTAGCGTCACAAATGAACTGGGGAGGGAACTCCGGCATAATTTCACCGGTCTCATTATCAAAAGAACCAACACGATAAAGACCGAAGTCATTCGGATGGGACTTCATCAAAGAATCCGGATGCCGTACAGCATGCTCAAAATTCCGCATAGCAGAAGCATTATTAAAATCAACGGTAGGGAGCATAAAGGTGGTCTTGGCGTCCCTGATAACATAAATTCCATAAGTCATTTCAAATACCTCCAAAAAATATCACTGGCATGCGTAATACAGCGAATATCATCCAAAGAGTAAACACGGGAAAAAGGTACACTCTCATTCATCCGATCAAATGCACAAACAGCAAATAAATTCGGGTCTTGCTCCATACGCTTAATAGAAACACCTTCAAAACCAAGACGAATCATAAATTTACGAAAAGACCGAACCTCATGCGGCTGTGAAGGTTTCATAACCTAATACCTCCACGGAAAATCTTCGGAGCAATATTAATCTTCTTACTCTTGGCAGCAGTACGAGTAAACACCTTCTTGTCCTTCTTTTTCTTCATTCTACTCATGTAAAGACCTCCTCAAAGACTTCAACTTATTCACCTGGGCAGCTTCCTCAACTTCCAAAAGTTCATCACCTGTCAAAGAAGTACGAGTCAACTTTGCTTTCTGGGATTCAATCGCCATTCGCTTTTTTATTTCTTTAAGCTCG
>ERZ856578.6247-NODE-6247-length-13676-cov-2.687624_pt1 | contig 13676 bp, 13 predicted proteins | sample MGYA00514384_ERZ856578 | MGnify/ENA primary metagenome ERZ856578 (study PRJEB29103, sample SAMN06111958) | human gut metagenome | biome: human gut; feature: ankylosing spondylitis patient; material: healthy_person | host: Homo sapiens | place: China:Hangzhou...
TTTTTTTTCAAGCAGAAGACGGCATACGAGTTCGTTTCACGTGACTGGAGTTCAGACGTGTGCTCTTCCGATCTAAACGCCCCCGCATACTCACCGGCCGGCAGCGTCACATCGGCCAGCAGCGGCAGGGACTCCAGGGCGCTGCCTGGGGGCAAGGTGCCGGATTCCGCCGCCACCAGCTCCCCCAGGACGAGACGCACCACCATACTCTGGTTCGAGCGGGCGGGCCCGATGCAGACCGCCTCATCCGCCATCCGCACCGGGAGGCTGTCGGCGTCCGCCTGAGAATAAACCGCAACGGTCCGGATGCCGAGTTCCCGGCACGCACGGATCACGCGAAGCGCAATCTCGCCGCGGTTGGCTATCAGGATTTTATTGAACATGATTGTATACCGTCACCTTGTTATCCGATTACGAACAGCGCTTCCCCGTACTCGACCGGCTGACCGTTCTCCACGACGATCTCCTTGATCACTCCGCTCTTTTCGGCCTTGATCTCATTCATGACTTTCATCGCTTCGATGATGCCGACGACCGTATCCGGCGTAACCTTGTCGCCGACTTTCACGAACGGCTGAGCCTCCGGGGAGGAGGCGCGGTAAAACGTTCCCACCAGAGGAGAGTCGATCGTCTCCACCGGCGCGGCAGCTTCCGCAGCTTCCGCAGCCGCCGGAGTCTGAGCCGCAGCCGCCGGAGCCGGCATCGCCGCAACGGCGGGCACTGCGGCCGGAGCAACTTGAGTCACAATCTGGGCAGGAGCATTCCCGCCGCGACGGATACAGAGGTTGTACTCCTCGGCTTCGATCTTGAACTCCGTCAGATCATGCTCGCTCATCAGTTTGACTATCGTCTTGATTTCTTCGATTTTCATTGCAGAAGATCTCCCTGGAATTTGGGTTTCATTTCTATCGATGTTAATTCCGCTTTTTCAAATGGGAACACAGGGCGCGAAGCGCAAGCTCATAAGAGTCGGCTCCGAATCCCGCGATTACGCCGATGCAGACCGGAGCGGTCAGAGAACGGGTGCGAAACTCCTCGCGGGCATGCACATTGCTCAAGTGCACTTCGACAACCGGAAGTTTTACGGCCGCGATCGCATCGCGGATCGCCACCGAGGTGTGCGTATAAGCCGCCGGGTTCATCACAATCCCGGAAATCCCCTCCGTTACGCTCTCTCCAATCCGGTCGACAATCGCTCCCTCGTGGTTGGATTGAAAATCAATCAGCTCGCAGCCGAGTTCGGCGGCAAGCTCACGCAGATGTGACACAATCGACTCGAGTGTGTCGTGACCATAGATCCCCGGCTCCCGGAATCCCAGAAGCTGCAGGTTCGGTCCGTTGATCAGTAATATTTTCATAACCAATTACTATAACACCGTCTTCCGGCTTTTTCCAGTTTTCCGGAGATTTTCTCCGCAGAAAACGATCTTTTCACCTCAACTCCTGTAACTCGATCTGCGGCTCCGGCTGCAAATCGATCAGACGGCTCTCGTCGAACGGCATCCCCGAAACCTCCACCGAGGAACCGCCGCGAAGCCCGGCAAGCACCAGAATCCCCGCCACCAGCAACGCCACCACCAGCAGAACCAGAACTCCCACGATCAACAACAGAAGCTGCCGCTGTTTGCGCTCGTCCTCTTCGCTGCCCGCGCGATCCACCACCGTCTTGGTGATATCCTCCGGCAGTTCGTACTGCAAGCGCTCACGCAGTCCCGCAGTCAGGGCATCGGCATCCTCCCGGCTGACCCCGTAGAGGTTGCAGAGTTTGCGGATATAGCCCATGACATAAACGAGCTGCGGCAGATTCTTGTAATCCTCCGCTTCCAGCGCCTCCAGATAGGTTTCTCGAATTTTGGTCTCCTCCGCAAGTTGCCGAATCGTAAGATTGTGGCGGTGACGCAGCTCCGCCAGACATTCTCCGAACGAACCGTCTCCGGCAATCCGGCAGACGGTTTTCGGACGAACCTGCGCGCCCGGAATTTCACGGATTTCCGAGTCGATCGGCCCGACCGGCTCTTCCGGCTCCTCCCGCGTCTCCGTACGCGATTCCTCGGGGAACAGACCGGGTTCTTCCTCGCTTTTCCGGCCGGGCAGCAGCCCGTGTTTCAACTCTTCCATATCATGACCCTTACCGTGTTGGGTTGTTTTTCCACTCTATCAATATAGCGCACATCCGCACATTCTGCAATGATTCCGGCGCTACTCTTCGTCCATTCCGTCGAAAATCAGAATCTCGCGCTTGTTGCCGCTGCCCGACGCCGGTCCGACGATGCCGCGCTCCTCGAAGAGATCCATGATCTCCGCCGCACGGTTGTAGCCGATCTTCAGCCGCCGCTGCAGGTAACTCGTACTCGCTTTGCGGTCGAGAACCACCACCTCGAGCGCGCGCCGGATGTTGTCGTCATCCCCCGGACGCATGTACTTTTTAATGACCGGGGCAATATCACGATAATCGTCGTCATCATAATCGGTCGCATTCTCGTCGATCTCCTCCTCCATCGCCTCCTCTTCGGCGACGACCTGCGCATTGAAGCTCTGAGGCACCTGGTCGGAGACGAACTTCACCACCTGCTTGATGTCCTCATCCTTGACCCAGGCGCCCTGCACGCGCTCGAGATCCATGCCGCCCGGCGCCAGGAAAAGCATGTCACCCGAACCGAGCAGTTTCTCCGCCCCGTTCTGATCGAGAATGACCCGGCTGTCGATCATCTGCCCGACCCGGAACGCGATCCGCGTCGGCAGATTCGCCTTGATGACACCCGTGATGATCTGCGTCGACGGCCGCTGCGTCGCAACCACGATGTGAACCCCCGCCGCACGCCCGAGCTGGGCGATCCGCGTGATGTACGCCTCGGAATCTTTCCGCGCATCGGTCATCATCAACTCCGCAAGCTCGTCGATGATCACGATCAGCACCGGCATCTTCGCAGGAGCTTCGACCCCGTTTTCGTCGATCACCGGCACCGGGTTCGGGCGGCTGTTGTACTCCGCAAGCTTTTTGACGCCCGCTTTGGCGAGGATGTGGTAACGTTTTTCCATTTCAGTCACGGCCCAGCGCAGCGCGATCGGCACTTTCTTGGAGTCGTTGATGACCGGCGTAATCAGGTGCGGCAGCCGCTTGTAATCTTCAAATTCCACGATCTTCGGGTCGACCATGATGAGTCGCAGCTCATCCGGCGAAAACTTGAAGAGCAAACTCATGATGAGCGTATTCATGCAGACCGATTTGCCCGATCCGGTCGAACCCGCAATCAGCAGGTGCGGCGCCTTGGCCAGATCGAGAATCACCGGGTTTCCCGCCACGTCCTTGCCGAGCACGATCGGAATCGCCGCATGGCCTTTCTGCCACGCATCGGACTCCATCACCGCGCGCATGAACACCGCCTCGGTCTTTGTATTCGGAACTTCGACCCCGACCACCGGGCGCCCCGGAATCGGCGCAAGTACCCGAACCGTCTTGGCGGAGAGATTCATCGCGATGTTGTCGGCAATCGCCTCGACTTTCTTCACGTTGACCCCCTCGTCGAGGGAGATCTCGTAACGGGTGATCCGCGGACCGGAAATGTATCCCGACACCCGGCCGGAAACCTTGAAACTGTCGAGCGTCCGCTGCAGGATCTCGCGCGCCCGTGCGATCGCCTCCGGCGCTTCACCGACCAGATCGGAACCCTTGCTCAACATCGGAACCTGAGGCAGAATATATTCGCGCTCCCTGCCGCCGACGGTCGCTTTCGTTCCCTGTTCCACCACTCGCGTGCTGACCGCGGGAACCCCGGCGGCGGGGGACGCCTGCGGACGGGCGGCGGCAGGAACGGGAGAAGCGGAAAGACGCTGCCGTTCCGGCTCGGGAGCCGGATCCGCGGGAGCGACAGCGGCAAGCAGTTCCGGCTGAGAAACTTCCTCATCCGTTTCTTCGGGAGTCGACTCCGTCGCGGCGGAACCGCGTTTTTCCCGCCTGGCATCCAGAACGCCGCGTATCCGGCTGAACACTTTATCGCCCCAGGAAAGGCGCTCGTCCGGTTCGCCCTCGTCCTCCTCATCGAGCTCATCTTCTCCGGCGGCTTCGGGTTCCGGTTCAGCTGGCGGCGCGGCGAAAGCGGCCGTCCGGCGGCTGCGGGGCGTTTCAGCCGGCTCCTCTTCCCATGAGCGCGGCGCAAAAACCCGGTCGCGCAGCAGCGTGTGCCAGTCGGAAAAATAGATGACGATCGCACCGCCCATCACGAGAGCCCATCCCAAAATCGTACTGCCGACCGCACCGATCAACTGCCGCAGAATGCCCTCCGGAAGATCCAGCGATTCGACCGCAGGAGCCGCAAGCACCTGACCGATCACCCCTCCGGTGAGCGCAAGTTCAGGGATGCCGCTGCGGCCGATCCCGAGCCGATCAGTCAACGATACGAACGGATAGGGCGAGAGCGCCAGCAGCAGAACCGCGCCGACGAGAATCATCGCCTCCCCGGCGAAAAAGAGTCCCGGCCGGCCCCTACCGGGCAGAACCGCCCGCAGCAGCCGCAACAGCGTGACAAAGACCAGCACGTAAGTCGCCAGCCCGAAAAGATTGAAAAGCCAGAACGCAAAATAGGCTCCGGCGCTGCCGATCCAGTTCGACGGGGGAGCATCGATTCCCCCCGAAATCGACGCGCCGTCCGTCGGCGAGTACGAGAAGATCGCCAGCAAAGCCAGCAGCAGAAGCGCAACATAAAAAACAGATTGAACCCGGAATCCGGACCCCCCGTCCCCCCGGGATGGAACCGCTGAATCAGCCATCTTGCACCGTCACCTTGAAATCACACTACTCCAGACGGAGTAATATAGACCGCAGGTTTCGCAAATGCAACCGTTTAGAATTGAAAACCACGAAAAAACCTCCTCCCGTCCGGGAGGAAACCGGCTCAACCGAGGATCCGGTTCATCTCCTCAGCGGAGACGAAGCGGTGCGCATTCCAGCCGTGCCTGAGCGCCCCCTCGATCAGTTCGGCGCGATCGTCGAAGTAAAACGCCGGCACTCCGAACCGCGCTTCAAACGCCTCGAACATCGCTTTTTCCGGTTTTTTTGCGTGGACCTCGTAACTGTAGATCCCGTCCGGAACTGCCGGAGCAGCGGGAAACTTCCGCCGAACCTCGTCAAGATGCGTGACCGAGGTGTCTGAAAAGAACACCGGTCGGAAACCGCGGGCGTCCAGCCCCGCCACCAACTCCGCCATCCCCGGAACCGCCGGTCCGATAATCGAGCGGAACGCCCGCTCAAGCTCCGCATCGGAGAGCGATGTGCCGGTCAGACGCCGGAATCCCGAGAGAAATTCCGCAGGAGTCACTTCGCCGCGCTCAAACCGTTCGCTTGCGAGAAACAACGCCTCAGGCGGAATCTCCTGCGCACTCCGGTAGCCGAGCGCAGCAAAACAGCGCTCCGGATGAATCTCCAGACACACATTCCCGATATCCAGCGCAATGACTCTTTTCCGCATCCGCTCACCCTCCGCAAACCTCAATTCCCTCACCATCGATCCGACCATCCATAAAAAAACGACGGAAAAATGACGGAACATCCCGTCATTTTCGCAAATTTCCCCCTCAGGGCTGGCAGAAAAACGCTCCGAAAATAGCGGAGAGCAACAGCAGCCAGAGAAATGGAAATTTTGTCTTCATCAGCACCGGGACCGTCACTGCCGCGAGAACCACGCATCCCCAGTTCAGCCCGAATCCGCCGAGCGAACCGCCCGCGCCCGTCACCATTTTCCAGAATTCGCCCCACGGAATCTCCGTGCGGAACACCGACAGCTCCGCGAAAACCACCGCCGCCGATAGAACCAGCCCGAACGACGCGGGACGCATCCCCGCCAGAAACCCCTGCACCGGAACGCTCTTTTCATACCGCTTCAGCAATTTGATCGCGAGAATCACCAGAAACAGCGCGGGCGTCACAATCCCGAGCGTACCGAGGCACGCTCCGAGAATCCCCTGCTGCGTAAAACCCACGTAAGTCGCCGTGTTGATCCCGATCGGCCCCGGCGTCACCTGCGCGATCGACACCAGATTCGCAAACGCCTCAGGCGTCAGCGGCGCACCCGGCGCACTCCCGACCAGATCCGCCGAAAGCAGCGGCACAAGCATGTACCCCCCGCCGAAACAGAGCAGCCCGAACTTGAAAAATGTGATGTAGAGCTCCCAGAACGTCATTTCTTCTCCTCCGCCCCCTCACGCTTTTTCAGCCGCAGAACCGTCACCTGCGAGATCCCGAGCACGATCGCTCCGACGATCAGCCACGCCGGATTCACCCCGAATACGCTCATCCCGACGAGACAGCCCGCCGCAATCACCCAGCCGAACCATCCTTTCACCGCCTTTTTGCGCATTTTGAGCGCTGTCACAATCACCATGCCCACGATGCAGGCGATCACGCCGCGGAATGCCCCTTGAATATACGCATTCTGAATCACCTCCGCCACCGACGAAATCGCCGCCGCAATGCAGGCGATGATGACCAGCGACGGCAGAATCGAGCCGAGCAGCGCCGCGAGCGATCCCGGCAAACCGTTGATCCGCCAGCCGATGTAGATCGCCGAATTGCAGGCGAGAATCCCGGGGACGGTCTGCGTGATCGTGATCATCTCCAGCACATCGTCGTCCGTCAGCCAGCCGCGCCGGTGCACAAACTCCTCCTGCGCGGCCGCAATGATCGCATATCCGCCGCCGATCACGAGACTCGTGATCTTGATGTACGACCAGAAGAGCACCCAGCTCCGCTCCCAGACGCCGATCTCCGAATAGTGGCGGGAATGGCCGCTCATCACGCCTCCTTGTCAAGCAGAAAACGCAACCCGTCCTGGATGTAGTGATCCCAGAACTCCCAGGTGTGGCTGCCGGCATCCTCGATGTAGCAGTAACCGGGGAAGTGAATCTTCTCCATGTGGTTGCGGAATCGATGATTCTCCTGCAGCAACCCATCCTCCGTGCCGCAGATCTGCAAAATCCGCGGTTTCGGTTTTCCCGAACCAAGCAGATCGTCCGCGAGCGTGAAAAGATCGTCGCCATTCGCGACAATCCGCTCCTCCGAACCGAAGATCCGGGTCAGCTCCTCGCGCATTCCGGGACGTTCCCCGCTGGCAAACCAGCTGCGCGGATCGGTCACCGGAGAGAGCGCCACCGCTCCCGCAAACCGCTCCGGGCAGCGCAGCGCAAGCTTCAGCGCGCCGTAGCCGCCCATCGAAAGTCCCGCCGCAAACGTCTCCTCACGCTTCGTGCTGACCGGAAGCAGATTCCGGACAATCTGCGGCAGCTCTTCCGACAGCATCGTCCAGTAACGATATCCCTCTGCCATGTCCGTGTAGAAACCGCGCTCTCCGGCCGGCATCACCACCACCAGTCCGTAAGCGGCAGCATACCGTTCAATCGAAGTCCGCCGCATCCAGATCGTGTGATTGTCGGAGAGCCCGTGCAGCAGGTAGAGCACCGGGTATTCCGCCCGTCCATCCTCCCCCGAGGAGACCATGCCGATCTGCGTCGCCGCTTTCTGCGGGACAAGTACGTTCATGCTGCAGGCGCGTCCGAGCACATCCGAATGAAATTCACATTGAAGAAAAGCCATTTGTCATCTCCTTGACCATCGTTGAAGATTTTCCGCCGAACCTCAGAATCCAAATTCAGACTGCACCATTCCAAACTCGTCTTCCTCGTCGGGAGCGGGTTTTTCAGGAGCTTTTTCCACTTTCGCCGCCGGTTTCGGGCGCGGACGGGAACGCTTCGTCCTGGCCGGGGGAAGTCCGTCATCTTCCAGCACAAGCGTTTCGACAGCCTCCTCCGTCGCGGGGGAGGCCATCTCCGGTGCGGACTCCGCCTTTTTCCCCTCTTCCGCCGGATTCGCCTCCTCCGGAATCTCTTCCGCCGGGGATGTCGCCATCGGTTCCGGCACTGCCGTCTCCGGTTCCGTGATTTCCGGATCGGGCCGGGATTCCACCGGCGACTCCTCCGGCTTTTTTTCCTCGGAAGCCGGATGTTCCGCCGCAGTTTCCACCGGTTTTTCCGCAGAAACGACGGACTGATCCGTCACTTCATCCGTCATCTGCCCGTCAGTTTCCGGAGTCTCCTCCTTGTCGGAGGCGGCAAGTTTCAGCGCTTCGAGTTCCTCTTCGGACAAATAGCGTTTGTGCGTGATCTTCGCAAGCTGCCGGGAGGAGATCAGGATTCCGCGCGCTTTCGGCGTGCGCATCGGCAGCTCCATCAGATTCAGTTCCCGCGCCGAGGTTTTCCCGCGGGCATTCGTCTCCAGAAGCGTGTAAACCGCATCCGAACGCGGAGTCAGAAGTTCGAGCTTGCATTTCTCCGGGCAGATCATATACTCCTTGTCGAGGATGAATCCCCCGATCGATGTCCGCTTGCCGTAATATTTCCCCGAGGCAGTTTCCCGGTAGATCACCCCGAACTCCGTCGAAACATCATATTTGCGGAAATCATAAAGCTTGCCGACGAACAGCTTTTCCGGCGGCAGCGCAATGACTTTGTAGCTTCCGTTCTTGTTCACACAGACGAATCGATCGAACTCATTGCAGGCGATCGTGTCATCGCTCTTGATCGCAGTGCCGACGTAACCGTTCCGGCGATCCCAGCCGACTTTGATGTTGTTCAGTGCCGCCGCCGTCCGGTCGATCTTTTCGAGATGCTCGATCTCGGTCCGACGCGGATACTGATCCCCATATTTTTCCAGCAGTTTTTTCAGGTAGCGGATCGCGTACTGCTTGAGGCTGCCGAGATTTTTATTGATCTCATCCATCTTCGCAAGCACTTCGGCGATTTCGCGCTGGTTCTTCTCGATGTCGAACCGGGAGATCCGGCGCACAGGCAGCGCGAGCAGCTTGTCGACATCCTCATCGGTCACGTCCCGCCGCAGCAGATGGCGGAACGGGGCGAGTCCTGCATGGACCTCCGCGTACTCCTCCTCCTGGCTGCCGCACTCCTCGATCCGCTTGTAGATGCGGTTCTCGAAAAAGATCTGCGCCAGCGTCTTGGCATGAAACAGATCCTCCTGCTTGCCGAGCTCAATTTCGAGCTCCCGCTTCAAATATTCGAGCAGTTTATTCGTATTGCGCCGGATGACGTCCGTCACGCTCATCACTGCCGGTCGGCTCTCGCAGATCACCGTCAAATTCACTGAAATCGACACCGAACAGTCGGTGTACATGTACAGCGCCTGGCGCGTCCGCTCCGGGTCATAACCGCGGGTCGGGACGATTTCGATCTCCACATGTTCGGTCGTGTAGTCGTTCACGCTCGCGATCTTGATCTTGTTCTTCTCGGCGGCCTTTTCGATCGATGCGATGAGGCTCTCGGTCGTGGTCGTCGCCGGAATTTCGCGGATGATGAGTTTCCTCCCCTCGATATCGATCTTCGCGCGCAGCGTGATCTTGCCGTTCCCATCCTGGTAGTCGCTCACGTCCATGAGCCCGCCCTGCTGAAAATCGGGATAGAGCTCGAACGATTCGCCACGCAGTTCGCTGATCTGCGCCTTGAGCAGCTCATTGAAGTTGTGCGGCATGATCTTCGTCGCCATGCCGACCGCAATCCCGTCGCTGCCGAGCATCAGAAGCGACGGGATCTTCACCGGCAGCACGACCGGCTCCTGGCTGCGCCCGTCGTAGGAGTCGACGAACTCCGTGATGTCGTTGTTGAACAGCACCTCACGCCCCATCGGCGAAAGACTGCACTCGATGTAACGCGGCGCCGCAGCGGGACTCCCGGTCAGAATGTTGCCGAAATTCCCCTGCTTCGTGATGAAATACTCCTTGTTCGCGAGCACCACGAGCGCATCCCCGATCGAGGCGTCCCCGTGCGGATGGTAGTGCATCGTGTTGCCGATCACGTTCGCCGCCTTGTGCGTGCGGCCGTCATCGATCTTGTAGAGCGACCAGAGAATCCGCCGCTGCACGGGTTTCAAACCGTCGTCCACATCCGGAATCGCGCGGTCTTTCACGACATAGCTCGCGTACTCCAGGAAGTTCTGGTCCATCATCTGCCGGAAATACTCGTTGTTCCCGCGATGACGCACCGCCGTGACGGCCGACTCGTCAGGAACATCCAGTTCCACGGCTTCATTCACTTCCGGTTTTTCCGGCTCGATCTCCCCGGTCTCGGGCTTCTCCGGTTCGTCACTCATATTTCGACACTTCCAGATTGTTCATGATATATTCGCGCCGCTTCGGGGTGTTGTTGCCCATGAAGAATCCGAGCAGCTCCGGAATGTTCTTCATATTGTCAAGCGTTACGGGCTGAATGCGCATCTCCTCGCCGATGAACCGCCCGAACTCTTTCGGAGAAATCTCGCCGAGCCCCTTGAACCGGGTGATCTCCGCTTTTTTGCCGAGCTTCCGCGCCGCCGCGTCACGCTCGGCCTCATTGTAGCAGTAAACCGGCGGCTGCTTCGGCGCCTGCACCCGGAAGAGCGGCGTCTCAAGCACATACAAATGCCCCGACAGCACAAGCTGGTCGAAGAACATCAGAAAAAACGTGATCAGCAGATTCCGGATATGCAGTCCGTCCACATCCGCATCAGTCGCAAGCACGACCTTGTCGTACCGCAGATTGTCGACGGAGTCCTCGATCCCGAGCGCCTGCATGAGGAACGTCAGCTCCTCGTTCGTATAGATCTTCTCGAACTTCTCGCCGTAGCTGTTCATCGGCTTGCCGCGTAATGCGAAGATCGCCTGGCAGTTCACGTCGCGGCACACCTCGAGCGAACCGGCGGCAGAATCGCCCTCGGTCAGGAAAATCATCGTCTCGGAGGGAGTCACGCCGCGCGGCCATTTGTCGCCCGGATGGAATTTGCAATCCTTGAGTTTCGGAATCCGCAGCTTGCTCTTGACCGCCGCCGCCGCTCCTTTCTTCCTCAGCGCCTGAACCTGCCGGTGCATCTGCTCATTGCGCGAGACCTTGTCCAGAACGATCTCGGCGACCTCCTTGTTCTTGTGCAGGAAGTCGACGATCGCGTCGCGCACCGCCGAAACCACCGGTCCGCGCACGTCGGTGTTGCCGAGCTTGTTCTTGGTCTGCGACTCGAAGATCGGGTCGCGCAGCTTGATCGCGATCGCCCCGGCCATGCCGTCACGCACGTCATCGGCCTTGTAACTCTTGCCGGAAAACTCGTTGATCGCTTTGAGCACCCCCTCCTTGAATGCCGAAAGATGAGTGCCGCCGTCGTTCGTATACTGGCCGTTCACAAAACTGAACGCGGTCTCCCCGTAGTTGTCGCTGTGAGTGAGCGCAAATTCCAACGTCGGCGTCTTCAGCGCGATGATCGGATAGATCTTGTCCTCGCCGATCTCGACCTCGAGCAGATCCTCCAGACCGTGACGCGACAGATAGAGCTGCCCATTCAGATAAATCGAGAGCCCGCTGTTCAAATAGGCGTACATCCAGAGCCGTTTTTCCAGATATTCCGGCTTGAATGCGTAACCGGGAAACAACTCCGGATCCGGCGTGAATGCCACAAACGTCCCATTGCGCTCAGTGGTTTCGCCCTCCTCCTCGCCCTGCAGGACGCCGCGCTCGAACCGCGCCTCGTGAAACTTCCCGTCCCGGTGCGACCGCACGGTGAATTTTTCCGACAGGGCGTTCACCGCCTTGGTTGCGACGCCGTTGAGTCCGATGGAGAAAGCGAACGCATCCCCCTCATACTTGCCGCCCGTGTTCATCTCGGAGACGCACGCCACAACTTTGTCGAGCGGAATCCCGCGCCCGTAATCGCGCACGGAAACGCTCCCCGCGTCCAGCGTGATGTCGATCCTTTTGCCGACTCCCATCGTGAATTCATCGATGCAGTTGTCGATGATCTCCTTGACGAGAACGTAGATCCCGTCCTCGGGATGGGATCCGTCGCCGAGGCGGCCGATGTACATGCCCGGCCGGTGGCGGATGTGCATCAGCGGCGACAACGTCTTGATCGAATCGCTGTCATACTTCACCGCCGCTTCCGCCATCTCCTGTTTTCCTCCGTTTGTCCGTTCAACCATAACGGGATAATATACCATTTTTCCCTGAAAATGCAAGCGGAAACCCGAATTTTGCAGGCGGCGGAAAAGAGGAAAACCCGGCCCGGTCAGCGTGTTCCGGCAGCCACCGGAACGCTCTCCCGCCAGACCGTCGTCCCCGTGGTCGAATCGGTCAGCGAAAAGCGGAGAAAATTCTGTTCCATGCGGGCCCGGAGCAGATAACGCCCCTCCGGCGAAAAGCGAATCCCGCTGATCGCCCCGGTCCGTTCGATCACCCGGCGAGCGAGCGACCGGAGCGGTTCCTCCGCATCGACCGCCACCGCCGCCCCCGGGCAGTTCTGCAGCGTGTATGCAAAAAGCGAGGTGACCAGATCATTCTCGGCGCCGCGCAGATCGCGAATCGCGGGCGCCTCCTCCGTCACAATCGCCCCCTCCGGCGGCGTTCCGGGCGGCAGAATCCAGCATCCACCCGCCAGCAGCAGCGGAATCGACAGCAATACGGCAGCAGGTTTCATCATCCTCTCCCTCTTATTCCAGATCCCGCCGTTTCCGACAGATGCAGATCGAATTGCAACGCGGACAGCGCGTGAGGTTCACCGACTCCTTGATGATGAACGAGTGATGACAGTTGTCGCAGTGAAACAGCGTGCTGTTGCTCAGATTCCAACGGTATCGCTTGACCCGATAGAGCTCACGACACCAGAGAATGCCGATGAAAATCAGCCAGAGCGCAAAAAATCCGAACAACGCATCGGCATAAGAGATTCCAATCACGGCGCCACCTCCTCCGACTCCATTTCCGGCCAGTAAACAACGATCGTCCCGTGCAACGCCTCCCGCTCCCCGGCAATCGCCTCAAGCGCGGCCTGGTCGAGCGCAGCGACTCCGCAGGATTGCGCCAGATGCTGCCGCATCATACCGCCCCCTCCTCGAACCGTGATGACGGTGGGGCATACAACCGCGTTCCGATCCACCTCCCCGGGCAGTCGCAGTCGCCTGAGCTCCAGCCGCTTTCCGTCGCCGTCCGTGATGAACGGCGCTCTCACCGCCGGAACCGGAACGGGCTTCCGTTCGTCGAAGAGCCCGCCGCAATACGGCTCCGGCTCTTCCGCCGGGATCAGCGCCAGTTTCGCATAACCGGGAAGCTCCGGCAGCTGCGGGGTCGGAATCCCGGCCTCATCGTCCGCTTCCCGCGCGACTGCACGCTCCCGGTGCTTCTCCAGCAACGCCGTATAACCCGAACCCGCATCCGAACGGGAAATCTGAGCCGGATCATGGACCAGCGTCCAGGCGAGCAGCTTGCGCCACTCCTCCTCCGGCAGTCCGGACCGCGTCAGAAGCGTCACTCCCGGACTCTTCCGCGCCGGCGGAGTCCGCTTCTCAGGCTGATAACCGGCGAGAAAAAACAGCGCCCCATGCACCAGCAGCGCCAGCACCAGGGCCTCGACCGTATACACCCAGCCGGGCGTAATCGGCCGCGTCAGCAGATAGTTTGGAATCTTCGCCATAGATCTCGTCTCGCCTCCTCCGCCGCAGCGGACTCACTGCCCGAATACCGTCTCCGGCCGCTCCCCGGGCGGAACCGTCACCAGAAAACTCGGCAATTCCGCGGCTTCCGCCAGCGCCATCACTTCGGCACTCTGTTCGAGAGAGACTCCCCGGTCCGCCAGAATGATGATCGTGGCGTTGCGACTGCGG
>ERZ856578.6256-NODE-6256-length-13662-cov-2.910342_pt1 | contig 13662 bp, 10 predicted proteins | sample MGYA00514384_ERZ856578 | MGnify/ENA primary metagenome ERZ856578 (study PRJEB29103, sample SAMN06111958) | human gut metagenome | biome: human gut; feature: ankylosing spondylitis patient; material: healthy_person | host: Homo sapiens | place: China:Hangzhou...
TCTCATTCTCCTTTCCAGTTTACCAATCAGCCAGGACAAACCCAGTACCATCACCAGATACATGGCTGCGATGGCAAAGAACGGCACAAAGGCCTGATAAGTCTTAGACTGAATAATCAGAGCGCCTTTGGTCAGGTCACGAAGTCCAATCACGGTTACAACAGATGTCTCTTTTAAAAGAGTAATCAGCTCATTTCCCAGGGCAGGCAGTACGTTTTTAAAAGCTTGGGGAATAATGACACAGCGCATCGTCGTCGCATAGGTCAGACCAACAGAACGTCCTGCCTCCATCTGTCCTTTGTCAATGGACATAATTCCGGAACGAATAATTTCTGCCACATAAGCACCGGAGTTGATACCGAACGCCAGTGTCGCTACTGCCACCTCATGTCGGCTGGATGAAAATACTACGAAATACATGATCATCAGCTGAACCATCATAGGGGTTCCCCGGATAATGGTCAGATAAACCTGACAAATTGCATTTAAAATGTTTAAGATCACATTGCCGAAGCCATGTGCATTTTTCTTTCTGGAATCATGTTTTGTGCGGACGATCGCCACCAGTACACCGATTGCAATACCCATCAGAAGGGCAAGTATTGCAACGCGGATGGTAACGGTAAATCCTTTTGCAAACAACTGCCAACGATCTTTGGTAATAAAGGTCTGGGCAAAGTCATTTGCCAGTTTTGCAAACCATTCCTGCATGTTCATTTCTCCTCTTTTTATATACTTCCTGTAATCAGCAAAATGGGGACAGCATAGCATGCTGCCCCGTTTCATACGTTTCCTAACGTGGATTACTCAGCCTTGATATATTTATCAATAATGGACTGTAATGTTCCGTCTGCTTTTAATTTTGCCAGAGTCTCATTGATCTGATTCAATAACTCTGTATTTCCTTTTTTCACAGCGATTGCATAATCCTCTGTTACATACTCTGTATCAAGAATCTTTAATCCGGGATTCTCAGCTACGAAAGCTTTTGCCGGCTCGTTATCGATAACAACTGCATCTACTTTACCGGTCTGTAATGCCTGGATTGCACTTGCGCCGTTCGGATAAGCGGTTACATGATCCTCACCGAATCCACCCTTTTCCGGTGTATCGGAGCAGTAGATGTGACCTGTTGTTCCCTGCTGAACACCGATCATCTTGTCATTTGCCAGATCATCCGGACCTGTGATATCGGAATCTTCCGGAACGATGATTACCTGAACACCGGTTGCATAGCTATCAGAAAAATCTACGTTCTCTTTACGCTCGTCAGTGACAGTCATACCTGCCAGAGCCATGTCAGCTTTTCCTGTTGTGATCGCCGGGATAATGGAATCAAAATCAATATCATCTACTTCCAGCTTTTTGCCCATTGCATCAGCAATTGCCTGTGCAATCTCGATATCGATACCTTTGCACTCCTCCCCATCTACATATTCATATGGCGGGAATGTTGCGTTGGTTGCCATAACCAATGTATCACTGTCAGATGTTTTTGTTGTCTCTGCTGCTGCGCTTCCGTCTTTTGCATCGGAACTGCTGTTATCTGCGCTGCCACATGCTGCCATGGAAAGCACCATTGCTGCAGCTGCCACCAGGGCTACGATTTTCTTTGCTTTCATATTTTCTCTCCTCTACACAATCATATCTGAAATGTTTACTAGCGTTTATTATAGTTGCAATGAGAAGAGAATGCAATGGTTATTATGCATAAAAATAACTTATTTATGTATTTATTTTCAGTCCATACTTATACTTTCTGTATTTTCGCGGCTAAAAATATACGTTTATGCATTTTTTATGCAACTTTTATACAAAATGATTTGGGTGTCAAAACACCCAAATCTTGATTATACGGATTGCTCCGTGCTTTGCACTCCCACAATCCTTCCCGCTATTCGCATATCGTGGGATGAAAATCCCACTTTTATGCTCATATCGGGGCGTGCCCCAAGGTCATTCATCCACCCTTGTGCAAGCACAGGTGGACTCAGACCTTTTGACACTGTAATCATACAAAATTAAAGGTTTTTAAAATGAAACTGTTTTTCACCGGATGCATAATCTGCCACGATCTGTCCACTTCCATACAGTTTGTATTTATAGCTGACCAGACCTTCCAGTCCCACCGGACCCCTGTCATGAAGTTTTCCTGTACTGATCCCAACCTCTGCACCAAATCCATAACGGTATCCGTCCGCAAAACGCGTGGAACAGTTCTGATATACCCCGGCGGAATCCACCAGATTCATAAAATGCTCTGCGGTCTGTGGATTTTCAGTGATGATACAGTCTGTATGATGAGAGCCGAAGCGATTGATATGCACAATGGCTTCCTCCACACTCTTCACTGTTTTTGCAGAAAGAATGTAGTCCAGATACTCGGTCCTGTCATCCATCTCCGTAGCCGGCATACAGTCTACCACAGCTGCAATGTCTTTTGTGCCGCGCAGTTCCACCTGTTTTGCATCCAACGCCGCCTTCAGCATTGGCAGCAACTGCTCATGGACATCCTCGTGAATGAGAATTGTCTCCACGGTATTGCAGGCAGACACATACTGCGTCTTGGCATCCACAATGATCGGAACTGCTTTCGCCAGATCCGCCTCCTTATCCACATAAATATGGCAAATACCATCCGCATGTCCCATTACCGGAATCTTGGTATGGTTCATAATATACTGCACAAAGGCATTGGAGCCACGCGGAATCAGCAGATCCACTGACTCATGACATTCCAGGAGTTCGTTGATCTCAGAACGGGCCTCCAGCTGCATCATACAGTCTGCCGGAAGTCCTGCGTTGATCACAGCACGGTGGATAATATCAAACAGCGTTTTATTTGTGCGCAGAGCTTCACTGCCCCCTTTTAAGATCGCGCAGTTTCCGCTCTTGATACACAGTGCGGAGATCTGTACCAGCGCATCCGGACGCGCCTCAAAAATCACACCGATGACACCGATGGGACAGGTGACACGTTTCAGTACCAGACCTTCATCCAGTTCACGGGCAAACTGTGTCTGAAACAGCGGATCTTCCATACCGGTCAGATCTGAAATACCTGCCATCACATCCCGCAGTTTTCCTTCATCAAATTTTAACCTTTTCCGGACCGGACCGGAGACACCATCTGCCTCCGCCTGCTCCATATCCTGCCGGTTTGCCTCAAAAATCTCTTCCTGATGCTGCTGCAGTGCTGTCCGCACCGCTGCCAGAGCTGCATTCCGCTGCTCATTTGTGGTGGCTGCCAGTTCCGGCGCCGCCTGTTTTACCATTTTTATCTGTTCCTGAAATAACATCGCTTCACTTTTCCTTTTCTCTCTTTATCTGCTACTGCCGGTTGACATTTCCGTTGACTACCTGATAAGTTCTGTTACCGTCTGTTACCGTTCCGGTATAGCCAAAATCTACCTGACCGTTCCGGATGTACCACCAGCCAAAATCATTCTGGGCGATTCCGTTGTAGCCGAAGTTGACTTTTCCATTTTCGATCCGCCACCAGCCCATTTCATTGTCTGCCACGGTACTCCGGAAGATAACCTGGCCACCGCGGACATTCCACCATGCAGTATCTCCGTTTACCGTTCCTTCCAGCACGCTGTTTTTATCAAAATCTACTGCGCCATTCCGGATATACCACCAGCCGCCAACATTTTGTGCCAGACCTGTATAACCAAAATCTACTTTTCCGTCTGTAATCTTCCACCAGCCATACACATTTGCACATACATCATTATCAAAAATAACCTGGCTGTTCACTACTTTCCACCAGCCATATGTACCGTTTACCGTTCCCTCGATCACATCGGTATCGTCAAAATGCACCTGACCGTCATGGCAGTACCACCAGCTGTTTCCATTCTGGCCAAATCCGGTGTAGCCAAAATCTACCGCACCGTTGTGGATATACCACCAGCCACCTGCATTCTGTGCCAGGCCCGTATAATCGAAATCTACTTTTCCGCTTGTGATCTTCCACCAGCCACTGGCATTTGCACATACATCATTGTCAAAAATAACCTGGCTGTTTACCACTTTCCACCAGCCATACGTGCCGTTTACCGTTCCTTCGATCACACCATTGTCGTCGAACTGTACTTTACCTCCACGGCAGTACCACCAGCTGTCTCCATTCCGCCCAAAACCGTTGTAGCTGAAGTCCAGCACACCGTTTAAAATGTACCACCAGCCATATTCATTTGAAGCCAGTCCGGTGTAAGTCGTGTCAATTTTATCATTTACCTTATAAACCCATCTGCCATCTGTATCCTGGACCAGACCGGTAACGGTATTACCGATGATTTCAGAACGTCCGTAGATTGCCTTATTAAAATACAGTCTGCGGATCAGCTCACGGATCGTATCCACGCCTGCGTCTCCATCCACAGATAATCCTGCATTCTGCTGAAATGCCCTGACCGCTGCTTTCGTTGCCGGTCCATAGCTTCCATCCAGAGAAAGTCCAGCATTCTGATACTGATTCAGCGCATTCTGCAGCCATTGGATTCCGATCTTGTTGGCAGCCGGTGAAGCCGACGGCATCCGGTAATCCCCTGCGTTACAGTATGTCCAGCCGAGACCGGAAGCATCGGTATATGCATTGATCCTTCTCGTAATATAACTTTTCCGGTTGGAATCTGACTGACTGAGCCAGCTGTTTCGGTTCGTATATGCATAGCATACGGTAGTAATATGTATCTCGTTCAGCGTCAGATTTCCGAGATTTCCAAAATTCTTTGCATAGGATAAAATCGTCTTCACACCACCGGAACCACTCTGATTTTCAACATCTGCCAGATAAACAACGGCTGCCGCATTGCGGATACCGCGATTGTAAATGTCGTTGACGTACTCTGTCACATCGGTATTTTCCTGCACATCCTGTGCCAGCTGGCTCTGTGTGGTGGCAAGCAATGTCCGCATCTTTTTTGCCTCGTCAGCCGTCAGGACACGTTTGCTCCAGCTTCCATCACTGAGAATCTCGTTGTATAGTGCATCGCCAAGGATCGCCTGTGCACTTGCAGCATCTCCGGAAATAATAATCCGCAGAAGGCTTTTCGCACGATCCGCATGCCACTGCATCTTTCCGATGGAAAGTGCCCCGTTGTCGTTCGCATTCACAGAGCTGTAACTACCCTCATATTTACGGATCATTACTTTGGCGGCATTTATAATATCGGTAGTAGCCACACCGCCAATGGTGGACGGTGCTGCCGCTGTCAGTAAAATTCCATCATTGGAATAAGAAGCGATCTCCTGCTGCAACTCGACTGCCTCGCTGTCACTCAGAATATCGGTATCTGTCTCTTCCGCCTGATCCATCTGCTGTACAGCAGTAGTTTCCATATTGGGAGCCGCCGGGACAGCTGCTGCAAAAGCGGCGGAACTGCTGCTTGCTGTCAAAGCGATCACAAGCCCGAAAGCTGCTAATTTTTTACGTTTCATCTGTATGTACCCTCCTTACGGAACCACGAATTTTATGTATGTTATGTATGCTTTGCAGATCGTGATTCATTGTTATTGCTGTCTGCTTGTAGCTGTTTTTATCATCTTCATAACCCCAAATTATGTTCTGTTTCCCAGCTGCCAGAATGCCACTGCACTGGCTGCTGCTACATTCAGGGAATCCACACCATGTGCCATGGGAATCTTTACGGTGTAATCACAGTCCGCAATGGTAGTTACACCCAGACCGTCCCCTTCCGTACCAAGCACGACTGCCAGTTTGTCCTCTGCCATCAGCCCGGCATCATCAATGCTCACAGAATCATCCCGCAATGCCATGGCTGCAGTTTTAAATCCCAGTTTCTGCAGACATGCCATACCGTCCTCCGGCCACTTTTCTTTCTCCGGAAAGATCGTCCACGGCACCTGAAATACTGTTCCCATACTCACGCGCATCGCCCGGCGGTACAGGGGATTGCTGCATCCCGGGGTCAGCAGCACCGCATCCATGTGAAGTGCCGCCGCCGAACGGAAAATTGCTCCCACATTTGTCGGATTTACGACATTTTCCAGCACTGCAATGCGACGGGCATTCTGACATACCTCTGCAACCGTTGGCAGCACACGTCGTTTCATAGCACAAAGCATTCCTCTGGTCAGTGCAAAGCCGGTCAGCTTCGTCAGCACTTCATATTCTGCTGTATAGACCGGGATATCTCCGCATCGTGTAATCAGCCCTTTCGCCTGTGTCTCAATGTGTCTGTGCTCCACCAGCATGGAGATCGGCTCATAACCCGCATCCAGCGCCCGTTCGATCACCTTTGGACTTTCTGCGATAAAAATCCCCGGTTTCGGTTCATGAATCCGCAGTAACTGAACCTCCGAATAACGTGCATACACATCCAGTTCCGATAATTCAAAATCTGTTATTTCTATTATATTTGCCATATTTTCATTTATACTCCTGTATCCTTCGCGCAAAACCATTATTCTATTTCGAAGAATTACTTTGTAATCTTGATTATACGGATTGCGGTAGCCTTATTTCAATATTTGTCTGATTTATTCCTCATTTTATCATAATCGTCAAAAATATGGTAGTTCACACTTTTTTTTAATTTTGCCGGTAAATCTGTTCCCCTGTGACTGGTGTATAACGAATCAGTCCGGCAGCATCCAGATTTTCCTTATGCATATCAACTGCGGAAATCCGGTGATTTTCATAGGTTGTATAATAATAAATCCCACGATTCAGATTACAGCAGGAAGTATACAGGGTAATCTCGTATTTTCCTTCCGACACTTCACAGCATCCACGCTGTTGATCCACGGAACCTAAAATGTGGAAAAACTGACTGACACTTCCGCTTTCCGAATCATCGGATATGGAATGCAGTCGTGTAAATGCCACCCGTGCAAAGCGAGAACTAGAAGACAGATCCCCGGGAAGTCCCAGTGCACCCATGCCACGACTATATGCCTGCAGATCCAGCTTATCTGAAAAATGATTTTCCGGCTGTCTCGGAGACAAATGCATATATTGGTTCAGCAAAAACATCTGCTGTGGAAATGGCGGATTATTGGTCAGCACCTCTGCCGGATTGTCATACACATGCAAGCCATCTGCCATGCACTCCACCACGATACAATCTTTCGCATCTGCGATCATCCAGTGAAGCTGCGCCGTCGGAAGACTTTCATGAAACGGAGTCCCCACCAGCTGCATCTGCACCAGACAGTCTTTCGCTTCCTGCACCGTGGCACACTGACGCAAAATCCACAGAATAAATTCATACTGTGCCACATTTTTCTTTTCATTTGACAGTTCCTGATATACTGCATTTCCAACAAAATTCAGTCCTGCCATACCCAGCCCTTTTTCATTGATCGCATCATAATAAAGCGGATAATCCCCGACTACATGCGCCATTCCAAGGATCGCATAATTTTTCTCAATGGCTCCTATATGACGAAACTTCAACGGATAGTTCCTGGGAGTGATGGTCACTTCATCCCCATAGGAAAATTCGTAATCCAGTGTTCTGCCAAAATACGTATCTTTTGTTCGGTAAACTGCTGCTGTACACATGCTGCTTTTCCTCCATTTACTATATCAATTTATTCTCCTCAGAATCAATGCCCATCCTCAAACACCTCTGTAAGACATTTTGCAAAAGCTTCCGGTTCATCAGAAGCAAAATTATGGTATCCCGGAACTGTCAGATACTTCCAGCCTTTTGCTTCTGCCGCCTGATGCGCCGAACGATGAAACATTCCCATTCTGTCATCGGAACCACATGCCACCGTTACCGGAACGGATATATCAAAATCGTCCAATTTCAATCCGGAAAAGCTGTCCATTTCTTTTTCCAGAAACAGTTCCAGATTTTTCAGATTGCGGCTCTGCTGCTCCATGGACTGTCCTTCTTTCTCCCGGTTCATACCCCCCATGGCATTCACAAAATGCATCATGCAGGTGATGATCCGATGCTTCTCGGTGCCCTTTCGCAGCTTCTCCCAGAAAGCATCCTGTTCCGCTGCCAATTCTCCGCTTCCGCGCATCAGAGGTTCATGCAAAAATACCTGCCGCACCAGTTCGGGGTATTTCGTTGCCAGAGCTGCTGCCACCGCACCACCGGCACTGCAGCCAGCTACAAACACACCCGTGCTCTGGTCTGCTTTTCCATTGCTCTTACCTGTGCAACATTCATTAATCTGATTTTCTTCTCCCTTGCTCGGGGCTGCACTACATCCGTCACTCTGCAATCCTGCTTCTACCGGGCACTGCCCGTCTTCAGCCTTCCGTTTCTGCTCCATCCGAATGATCTCTGCCGCATCTTTCGCATGCGCCCAGACAGAAAAATCGTTCTCTCCCTCTGCCGCAATGCTCCGGCTGTATCCCCGCCGGTCATAACTGATCACGGTAAACGTTTCTGCCAGAAGTTTCGATGTCTCCCGGAAAAATTCACTGTCACAGGCTACTCCATGTATGAGCAGAAGGATAGGGCCACTGCCTTCCCTTCTGCAAAACAGCCTTCCATGCGCTGTCTCGATCTCATATTCCATTTTGCGCTTCCTCCATCATCTATAATTAATTCAAGAATGCACTCGAAACATTGGAATGCTTATTCTGTGGTAAAGCGGACATTCGCAATCCGCTTTCGCTACTTGCTCATGAACGCAGTCGCTTTGCGACCTGTCAGTGGGAGCTTTTAACTCCCACTGACATAAGCATCCCCCTTACCCACCGCTTAGTGCTCTACGCACTTGAAGCGGGGGAATGCTTATTCTGCGTTCAAACACTGTTAGTTTAACATAGATTTGAAGTAATAGAAATGAAATCTTCTTTTGTCGGTTTTTACTTATGCGCTCTCCGTATCCTACTTCATCATAGCCAGCTTTTATATTTCCTGCTTCAGACAGGTTTTGATATCGTCCTCCGCATTGCTGATCAGATGCAGCTGGAACGTATCCACCAGATACTGCACCACATTCGGGCTTAAAAACGCCGGCAAAATCGGTCCGAGATAAATATTTTTGATTCCAAGGCTCAGCAGCGCCAGCAATACCGCCACGGCTTTCTGCTCATACCAGGACAGGATCATGGACAACGGAAGGCTGTTGACATCCGTGTCAAAGACATCCGCCAGTGCCATCGCAATGCGCACTGCCGAATATGCATCGTTACACTGTCCCACATCCAGCAGACGCGGCAGCCCCGCTACGGTTCCGAAATCCAATTTGTTAAACCGGTATTTTCCACATGCCAGGGTCAAGATTACACAGTCCTCCGGCACCAGCTGTGCAAATTTGGTAAAATAGTTTCGTCCCGGCCGGGCACCGTCACAGCCGCCGATAAGGAAAAAGTGGCGGATCTGTCCGTCCTTCACGGCCTGCACGATTTCTCCCGCATGGCTCAGTGTAGCCTCATGGGCAAAACCAGTCAGAAGTTCGTCCACCTGCTGATACTCCGGACAGTCAGAGGGTTCTGTCGGACGTACATCCCGATCTGTATCATATCCGCCAAGCGCCAATGCCTGCTGAATGATCTCGCTGAAATTTTTTTCCCCGTTTTCCTTTCTGGGAATATATTTCACACCATCCCATCCAACCACGTTTGTGCTGTATATCCGGTCTTTATAACTGTCCCGCGGTTTCATCAGACAGTTTGTCGTCATTAGAATACAGCCCGGAATATTGTCGAACTGCTTCTGCTGCTCCTGCCATGCACCACCGAAGTTTCCCACCAGATGCGGATATTTTTTCAACCCCTCGTAACCATGCCCCGGCAGCATTTCTCCGTGGGTATAAATATTGACACCACTCCCCTGGCTCTGCGCAAGCAACATCTCCAGATCATGAAAATCATGTCCGGAAACAATGATAAACGGCCCTGCCTTCAACGTCATCGGTACGGCATGCGGCGATGGGTTACCGTAAACGGTTGTGTTTGCCTCGTCCAGTTTCTGCATGATCTCCAATGCCATAGTTCCTGTCTTCATCGCCAGCTGGATCAGTTCTTCCACCGTCAGCTGATCGTCGGTGACTGCCGCCAGTCCCTGAATATAAAAATCATCCACCGTATCACTGTAATATCCCAATTCCCGTGCCTGGTGTCCATAGGCACTGATCCCTTTCAGACCATAGATCACCAGCTGACGAAGAGAACGGATATCTTCATCCAGATTCTGGTCATACATAATACCGGCAATCTGTGACGTGCGCAGCATCTCACTCTTTGTCTCCGGCAGCCGGTACGCCATATAAATATTTTCCGTTCCGGTGCCACCGGTCTGCTGCCGCAGTTCATCCTTAATCTTCTGTGCTTCCTGTAAAAGTTTCACATGCACTTCCGGGTCAAAATTTACATTGAGCAATGACGTCAACAGGCAGTTCTCTACAAAGGACACCACACGTTTCTCCGGCCGCATCCCTTTTTTCAGAAGGATGTCACCATAACAGCTGATTCCCTTTAACTGAAAAATGAGCAGATCCTGCAAATTGGCTACTTCCGGGGTTTTTCCGCACACACCTTGTTTCGTACAGCCTTTCCCATTTGCTGTCTGCTCACACTGATAGCAAAACATCTCGTATCCGAGTTCCATATTATTCTGCATCGCAATTCCTCCGGTTTCTCATAATCATATTTTTGACTTTATTTAAGATTCCTGTTCCACGAATTTTTATGCATACAAAATAAAGAACATTGTAAAATTGCAGACAAAAAAACGAAGCCACAGCGCATAACTCTGTGACTCCGCTTTTTTTACATTTTTTGGTGAATTGAAAATTTATATGGTTTTTACTCTTCTGCTGCTTCTTCGTCAGCTTCCTCATCCTCCGGGATGCTGTTTCTGATTGCATCAACCATCACAACGATAGCTTCCGGATCGGTGTGGATATCGACATCCGGGTTCTTAGAGATCTCAAGATCTTTGACACGGATCACGTCGCCGACTTTCATGCCTGCTACATCAACGGTAACATGGTCAACCAATGCTGCCGGTAATGCTTTGTATTCAATCTCCTCCAAGCACTCCTGCAGAGCACCCTCAAGAACTTTCTCACGGTTTTCAATCTGAACTGCTGCTGTTGAGTGAACTTTCTCAGTACTTACCAGTGCCTGGAAATCAATCTCATCAACACAGCGTTTCATTGCATTATAATCTACCTCTTTGATCAGAACATCGTAATCCTGACCTTCTACGTTCAGCATGATCTGGCTTCCTTTGTGATCTGTCTTTAACAGACGTTCCACTTCGAATCTGTCCATCTTCAATGGAATAGAGCCCTCGATTGCTTTACCGAACAGGTTACCTGTTACGAATCCTTCTCTTCTGAGTTTCTTTGCTTTGACATCCATGCTTCTTTTTTCAGCTTTTAAAGTATTCATTTATCTTTTCCTCCAAAAATCTGAATTGCTTAGCAGCCTTCTACAAAGAGGTTTTGTTAAGTAGTTCTTTATTTGTTACAGCGTCATTATAGCAGGTATAGCAGAAACAGATTAACCAAAATTTCAGAAAATATGATGTTATTTTTGGTTATTTTTTTAATTTTTTCACATTGGTAACCACGATTTGTCTGTTAATTCAAGGATACTCCTGCAAGCATGATAATTACCTAAATACATGTAATCAAAAAATCCCCACACAGATTTCTCTGCATGGGGATCTATTTTCTATTTGCTCTTTTTCCGATGGATATACATCCAACTGTCTGCATAATCCATTCGTTCCTGTTCCGACATCTTGACATACTGAGTATATTCCAATTTCACCGGCTGCATCATCACACCGTTGCATTTGAAACATTCCACAGAAGCCCGTCTTGAAACAGTACGCATCCACCCGCATTCCGGGCAAATGAACAAACGCATCATTCTGTTGTATCCTCCGTTGAACCGGATCCATCATCGGTTGTCTGTGTTCCGTTTCCAAAGAATTCATCCTGTCCGCTGAAACGGTTATCCGCCTTCCATTCTGCCGTATATCCGCTCACATCCACAATGTGTTCGCTGTACTTTTTAACGGTCTCAGACGGTGTATAGTTATCTGTGCCATACAGTCTCTTGTGCAGCTCGATAACATTACTCTCCAGATCACATGGTGCTACCACGCTTCCAATGCTCTTGCTCGGAGTAAAGGTATCTTTGCTGTACGGGAATCCACCACTGTTTGCCATATCATATTTGATCATGACAGTTGCCATGCTGATAATGTCCTTCTTGTCCAGATCTGTAGAAATCTGCGGAAATACAGTATTGATCAGGCTGTTTAACTCTGTCAGGCTTGCAGATTTTGCCTTCTTGATCATCTCTGTCAGAACACGGCGCTGACGCTCTGCCCGTTTGTAATCATCACCTGCTGTATAACGGATACGTGCATAAGATACTGCCTGTACACCGTTTAAGGTCTGCAATCCGGTATGTTCTACTTCTTCATCACTTCCGCCTACATACTCGCTGGTGTAAGATACATAATCATTCAGATATTTACGCTCTTCCTCACTCTCAACATCAATATCTACACCACCGAGAATATCAATCGCCTGTGCAACCGCTTTGAAATCAAAGGCTACATAATTATCGATATCAATATCCAGGTTACGGTTCAGCATCGTCACTGCCTGCTCCGGTCCACCGTATGCGTAAGCCGCATTGGCTTTCTGGAACTTCTCCTCCTGTCCCTCACCGGCAACATTCAGATAGGTGTCACGATATACAGACATCAGACTTACTTCATGCGTATCATTGTTGATATTCATCAGCATGATCACATCACTGTTGCCGGACTCGTAAACACCCTGTTCACGGTTGTCCAGACCAAAACATGCAATGGTAGTATATCCTTCAAATGTTTTCTGAGTTTCTTCGGAAACCTCATTTTTTCCAACCTTTGTATTATCCAGTTTCTTTGATTTGATCAGATCCAGTTTACTGTACACAAACAGTGCACCTGCAACCAGGATCAAAATAATAATCTCAATAATAAATAAAATCAGTTTTCTTTTTCTTCTCTGTCTCTTGGAATTTTTTTTATTTCTTGCCATTTTTTATCTCCGTGTTTTCTTCGTCAACTCTTACCATTCAACGTTTGTAACTGCCCCGCCGGGACATGGCAGGACTATGCACGGTCAATTTTTTACATGCATGAAAATATCATACTCCAAGGACTATAAAAACTCAACTATTTATTTTCTTAAATTTTTTTTAAACACTGCGGAACCGGCCGGCAATGATTCCTGCATCAGTTCATATACATCCTGACAGAATTTCTCTGTATGTTCAAACACAAGGATGTCAAAACGTGCATCCTTCTGCAGCTCATCTTTATCTCTCATGCGCATTGCAAAAATATACTCCCGGTTCCCGCCATCTACCAGACTTCCTGCCGGTGTCATGATATGATACTCCGGTGCATTTGCGTATGTACCGAAGAATCTTGCATCTTCCGCATTTGCCATATAGATCACACCATAATGCGGATCCGGCTCACCCTCGCCAAACGGACGCTCAATATCCGCTTCTGTCATGGGAAGCCATTCCAATTGTTCTTCATCCCACTTACAACAGGCATAAAACAATGCCAGATCAAAATTGCTGGTGAATTCCAGCCATTCCTCCGGACCGCCGGCACATTCTTTTCTGATCCCCGGAACATATTTGTCCGCAACATCGTACTTCTGCAGATTTTTTCCTGTCGGTGCATATGCATTTTC
>ERZ856578.6258-NODE-6258-length-13659-cov-23.763069_pt1 | contig 13659 bp, 17 predicted proteins | sample MGYA00514384_ERZ856578 | MGnify/ENA primary metagenome ERZ856578 (study PRJEB29103, sample SAMN06111958) | human gut metagenome | biome: human gut; feature: ankylosing spondylitis patient; material: healthy_person | host: Homo sapiens | place: China:Hangzhou...
CCCGGCACTTATACGATCTCGGTTCGGGCAAAGAAAACCTCGACCATGTCCGGGTATTTCTATGTGACCTACAACGGAAACAAAACTGCGTATCTCTTCAATAAGAGCACCGCTTTTGACTGGACGGACTATTCCGTGACACTCACGGATGTGACCGACCCCACACTGCGCGTCTACTGTTACTGCCGGGACGCATCCATTTATCTGGCGGACATCATGATCACCGAAGGTGCGATTCCCCGAAAGTGGACGCCTGCACCTAACGAGATCTACACGCAGGAGGTCAAGATCGATAAGCGTGGCATTGAGGTATCCAACAGCGCATCGTCCCAGCGGACGGTCATCACGAACACGGAGTTCGCCGGTTACTACAATGATGAGGTGATTTTCACCCTGAACAAAGATGAAACACAAACCAAGAAAACCACGGTAGACGGCGATTTGACCGTGGGCAAGACGAAGTTCGTTCCCATGCCGACAGCGTCCGATGGGCTGAATATCGTCATTCTGGACTAAAGGAGGTAAGGCTATGGCAATGACAGGCGGCACTGCCTATTTGGTGAAATCCGAAAGAACGAATTACGGCTCCAACAGCTGGACGACTGATCTGTACATTTATGTGAAGGTCATCTCCCAGAATGTGATCGCAAACACATCCACCATCGTTCTGGGTATGTATGTCTATTCGAAATACTCCATCGCATGGTCGGACTTCGGCACCAACGGCACTTCCTATATCGGCACGGCCACCTCCGGCTCAAACTGCTTCACCTTTACAAACGGCCAGAGCGGTAGCGGCACGAAGTGGCTGATTGAGGACAAGCAGGTCACCGTGTACCACAACAGCAACGGTACGCTGACCCTCCCGATCTACTGGCACTGGGGCGTCAACAGCCCGTGGGGTCAGTACACCGGTCCTTCCGGCAGCTACAATGTGACGCTGAGCACCATTGACCGAGCTGCCCCTGCCGTTACCTTTTCTGTTTCGGCTATTACCGCAAATGGCTTCAAAATCTCTGCAAACTCCACCTCAACAGCGGATATCTGGCAGTACAGCACAAACGGCGGCTCCACATGGACGACCTTTTTTACGACCGCATCCACCAGTGCCAGCGTAACATTGTCCTCACTTTCGCCGAACACAAACTACACGGTGAAGGTGCGGGCACGGCGGCAGTATAACCAAGTCTATGGCACCTCCGGCAGCTCCACGGTGAAAACATTGGGCGGTGCGGTGGTAAACAGCGTCAGCACGGTGACCGCAGACAATGCCAGAGTGACCATCACCCTCAATGTCACCGTGTACGAACCGTCTTACATCAATTCTCTGGCGATCAAAAGCGGCAGCACGACCATCTTGACTATTTCCGGGCTTTCCTGGTCGAAGGGCACTGCGAACCGCACAGTCACGCTGACATCGGCGCAGAGGACGACGCTGCTGAATGCAATGGCATCCATCAAGTCGTTCACCGGCACTTTTGCGGTTTCGTCCTACAGCGGGTCTACGCAGATCGGCAGTACTTCAAGCAAGACCGCCACTGTACTGACCACGGCAACCAACTCTGCTCCGACCATAAGCGGATTCACTTATGCCGACAGCTACACGACCACAAAGAACCTCACGGGCAACAACCAGCTGTTCGTGCAGAACTACTCGACTCTCAAGGTTATACCCGAAACAGCGACTGCGAAGAATGGGGCGTCCATTTCTAACTACACAGCGTCCTGCAACGGTTTATCCGCATCCAATTCAACCGGATCTGCTATCACAGTCGGAAAGATCGCCAAGTCCGGCAGTGTAACGGTCACGCTCTCGGTCACGGACTCCCGCGGCTACACCGCCGAAACTTCACGGACGGTGACAGTCATTCCGTACACTAAGCCGAAGATATCCTCGGTGACGCTCCGACGAACCAACGACATTGAAGCGGAAATGCAGCTCAAATTCAGCGGTTCTATTTCCGCTGTGACCGTTGACGGGACGCAGAAAAACAGCGTGGTTTATGTGCGGTATCGGTACAAGAAAACCAGTGAGAGCAGTTACGGCAGCTACACCAGCATCTATTCCGGCACGACAAAAAGCGGAACCTCTTTCAGCTACTCCAATTTGGAACTGTGCAATCTGGATGCCAACAGTTCCTACGACTTCCATTTGCAGATCCAAGACAAGCTCTATTCTTTGAGCAGTCTGGATCTGTATTTTACTGTTCCGCAAGGGACTCCGCTCATTGCGCTTCGGAAAAAGAAGGTCGGCATCAACACGCCGAACCCGCAAGCCACGCTGGATGTGGACGGCAGCATCCACATGAACGGCGTCAATGTCCACGGCAAAATGGGTAGAGTGGACGGCTCGACCACCGACCTTAACAATGTAAAGACTCCCGGTTACTATTTTGCGTATTCCGCTTCCACGGAAAAGCACTTTCCGACCACCACAATCGGTATGCTGGAGGTCTTTCTGCCGGAGAGCTACTTTATTCAGCAGCGGTACACCGTCTATGATGGCTCAAGGATGTATATCCGAGGGAACTATGGCGGCACATGGTCCTCGTGGCACACGGTGTCGCTGACCGCAGTAACATAACTTTTTCGGAATCAAGGCGCTCTGCGGAGTGCCTTTTTTCATACACAAATTAAACTTTCAAAGGAGGACAAACAACATGAAAGAATTCTGGACGACCATTCAGGTGGTATTCGCCGGTATCGGCGGCTGGCTCGGATGGTTCTTGGGAGGATGTGACGGCTTGCTTTACGCGCTTCTGGCCTTCGCTGTCATCGACTACATCACCGGCATCATGTGCGCCGTGGTGGACAAGAAGCTGTCCAGCGAAGTCGGATTCAAGGGCATTTTCAAAAAGGTGCTCATCTTCGCCCTGGTCGGCATCGGGCATATTCTCGACACCCGCGTCATCGGCAGCGGCTCGGTGATGCGTACCGCCGTCATTTTCTTCTACCTGTCGAATGAGGGCGTATCCCTGTTGGAGAACGCCGCATACCTGGGACTGCCCATTCCGCAGAAGCTGAAATCCGTGCTGGAGCAGCTACACGACCGCGCTGAAAAGGAGGACGAATAATATGGCTTATACGAATAGCCCGCTGGTGTCCTACACCAAACTCAGCCCGAACCACTCCGGGCAGCGCACCCACAGCATTGACCGCATCACGCCCCACTGCGTGGTGGGTCAGTGCAGTGTGGAAACGCTGGGCAACATCTTTTTGCCGACCTCACGGCAGGCAAGCAGCAACTATGGCATCGGCGTGGACGGTCGGGTCGGGATGTATGTGGAAGAGAAAAACCGCTCCTGGTGCTCCTCCTCCGCAGCCAACGACCAGAGAGCCGTCACCATCGAGTGTGCCAGCGACAACACCGAGCCTTACGCTTTTAAGGATGTGGTGTACAAAAGACTCATCGAGCTTTGCACCGACATCTGCAAGCGCAACGGCAAAACCAAGCTGCTCTGGCTGGGCGATAAGACCAAGACACTCAACTACACCCCGAAATCCGACGAGATGGTGCTGACCGTCCACAGATGGTTTGCGAACAAGAGCTGCCCCGGTAACTGGATGTATGCCCGCATGGGCGATCTGGCATCCAAGGTCACGGCAGCTCTCGGCAGCGAGGTGAAGCCGATCGAACCGACCCAGCCCACTGGCACAATCAAAGCTGGCGACCTCGTGGCCATCACAGGCAGCACCTACTATGGCGGCAAATCCATCCCCGGCTGGGTGAAGAAGCTCCGCTGGTATGTGGTTGAGGTCAGTGGGGACCGTGCAGTCATTAATAAGGACGAGTCCGGCAGGTACGCCATCATGTCGCCGGTCAAGACCTCTGCACTTGCCGTGGCAGGTACCAAACCCACCGATGACTATCGCATCCATACCGTGGTGCATGGTGACACCCTCTGGGCGATTGCCAAGAAGTATCTCGGCAACGGCAGCCGCTACAAGGAGATTGTCAGTCTGAACGGGCTGAAAAGCAATGTCATCTACAGCGGCATGAAGCTGAAGATTCCGAATAAGTAAATCGAACCTATCACACGCCCTCTGCGGATTTTTCCGTGGAGGGCGTTATTTTTTTTGCCCATTTTACCCTGACAAAAGTGCCTTTTCTCTGGGTATAGCGAGAAACGCTATTTCTCAGAAATGAGGCACTACTATGACGGAAATGGAACGAAACCGGGTCGTGGAACTCCAACACCAGGGCTACGGATACAAGAAAATATCCACTCTAACCGGACTGCCGCTGAACACAGTGAAATCCTTTTGTACTAGGCATCCCGTCCGATATGAGGATATTGCCGAGCAACAAGGACTCTGCCGAAACTGTTTGAAGCAACTAGAGCAGACACCACATCGCCGAAAACGGTATTTCTGCTCGGATGCCTGCCGTATGGCGTGGTGGAATGCTCACCCCGAAAAAGTAAACCGCAAGGCTTATTACAAGCTGGTGTGCAAGAACTGCGGCGAGGAGTTTGAGAGCTACGGAAACAATCGTCGTACTTTCTGCTCCCGCTTGTGCTATACACAGTATCGTCGAAAGGAGGCTTGCAAATGAGCGAATATGAAGAGAGACTTTGGAACTATCAAACAGCGATGGCAATGGCTCGGCAAATGCTGTCCCAGGGCATCATCACCGGGAAAGAGTACGCAAAAATAGACGCCACAATCGCCAAGAAATATGGGGTATCTTCGTGTAGTATATTCCGCTGAAATCACTGGATAACTGGGGTGTTTAGAGGTAATATGTGACACACGCAAGGAGGCGAACCCATGGATAGAATTATAAAACGGGTCGATTTCCCGAAAATCATGCAACCCCAGGCGTTGAAAGTATGCGCCTACACTCGTGTTTCTTCCGGAAAGGATGCCATGCTCCATTCGCTTTCTGCCCAGGTCAGCCACTACAGCGAAATGATCCAGTCTCACATTGGTTGGGTCTATTGCGGTGTTTACAGCGACGAAGCACTGACCGGTACAAAGAGCGATCGGGAAGGCTTTCAGCAGATGCTGACGGACTGCCGTGCAGGAAAAATTGATATGGTCATTACAAAAAGCATTTCACGCTTTGCCCGCAACACCGTCACGCTTTTGGAAACCGTCCGGGAGCTGAAGAACCTGGGCATCGATGTGTTCTTCGAAGAGCAGAATATCCGCACCATGAGCGCGGACGGTGAATTGATGCTCACCATTCTGGCTTCCTATGCCCAGGAAGAAAGCCGCTCTGTCAGTGAGAACCAGAAATGGCGTGTTAAAAGAAACTTTGAAGCGGGTATTCCTTGGAACGGCCGGATGCTTGGCTACCGAATGCAGGAGGGCAAATACTGTATCATTCCGGAGGAGGCCGAGCTTGTGCGCCGCATTTACCGGGAATTTCTCGGCGGCATGGGGCGAAACCGCATTGCTGCAAGGTTGAACGACGAGGGCATTCAACCTACCAGGTACGGTGAGGAATGGCATCCGCAGACAATTGCAAAGATACTGCGGAACTACGCCTACACAGGCAATCTGCTTCTGCAGCGCTTCTTCTGCGAAAGCTACATTACGAAGAAAATGGTACCTAACACTGGACAGAAGGCTATGTACCATGCGGAAGGGACGCACGAAGCCATTATTCCTTTGGATGAGTGGAAGGCAGCGCAGGAAGAAATTATTCGGAGAACCGAGAAACACCGCTCCAAGCCGCCCGCACAGCCCACCTTCTTTTACACCGGCCGCATCCAGTGCGCGAAATGCGGAAAGACCTTCCGCCGGAAAACAACAGCTGCACGGGTCGTTTGGATCTGCGGCACATTCAATACCAAAGGAAAAAAGTACTGTGCCTCCAAGCAGATACCAGAAGTTACACTTGACGAGCTGGTACAGCAGGTCACGGATGACCCTTCCAGCATCGAAAAAATCATCGCTGATGACGGCAACACCCTGCACTTTCATTTTTCGGATGGAACGATAGTCACACGCACCTGGGCAGACCGTTCCAGGGCGGAGAGCTGGACGCCGGAAATGAAAGAAAAGGCACGGCAGCAGTCATTAGCAAGAAGGAGACAGAAATCATGAACACTGCGGTTCGGACGGTTACGGTGATACCACCGTCCATCAACCCCATGACCCACCTTACCAACGCACCTCTTTACAAGCTGCGAGTCGCCGCCTACGCCCGTGTTTCTACGGACAGCGATGAACAGTTCACCAGCTATGAAGCCCAAATTGACTACTACACGCAGTATATCCAGCGAAATCCGGAATGGACATTTGTGAAAGTCTATACCGATGAGGGCATTTCCGGCACGAACACCAAGCACCGTGCAGGCTTCAACGAGATGATTGAGGATGCCTTGGCGGGGAAAATCGACCTCATCGTTACAAAGTCGGTCAGCCGCTTCGCCAGAAATACGGTCGACAGCCTGGTCACCATCCGAAAGCTCAAGGAAAAAGGCGTTCAGGTCTATTTTGAAAAGGAGAACATTTATACCTTCGATGGCAAGGGCGAACTGCTGCTCACCATTATGTCGAGCCTTGCTCAGGAGGAGAGTCGCTCCATTTCGGAAAACGTGACCTGGGGACAGAGAAAACGCTTTGCCGACGGCAAGGTCAATCTTCCTTATAAAAACTTCCTCGGCTATCGCAAAGGTGCAGACGGTTTTCCGGAGGTCATACCGGAGGAAGCGGTCATCGTCCGTAGAATCTACTCACGCTTTATGGCGGGGCAAACCACAGCGATGATTGCCAAGGACCTGACCGCAGACGGCATTCTGACGCCGGCCCGTAAACAGCGGTGGCAGTCCAGCACGGTGGAGAGTATTCTGAAAAATGAGAAGTACAAGGGCGCTGCACTCCTGCAAAAATGCTTTACGGTCGATTTTCTCACAAAAAAGCGGAAGGTCAACGAGGGCGAGGTGCCGCAGTATTATGTGGAGCACAGCCACGAGCCGATTATTTCCCCGGAGGAATTCGACAAAGTACAAGCAGAATTTGAACGCCGAAAGCAGCTCGGTCGGCAGTACAGCGGGAAAAGCATCTTTGCTTCCCGCATTGTTTGTGCGGACTGCGGTTCTTTCTTCGGCCCCAAGGTGTGGAACTCCAACAGCAAATACCGCAAGGTCATCTGGCAGTGCAACGGGAAGTTTCGAGGCGAAAAGAAATGCTCGACGCCGCATCTGGATGAGCGCACAATTAAAGACGGATTTGTGGCGGCGTTCAACCAGCTCCTTGGCGACAAAGAGCGCATCCTTGATGACTGCCGCCTGATGCAGAATACCCTCACAGACTGTGAAGGCATCGACGGTCAAATCGCAGCGCTGGAGCAGGAAATCGAAGTGGTCACTGAGTTGACCAAGCGCTGCATTTCAGAGAACGCCCAGGCGGCGCTCAGCCAGTCCGAATACAACACTCGGTACAACGGTCTGGTGCAGCGATACAATACGGCAACCGCCAACCTGGAGAATCTGCAAAAAACAAAGGCCGATCGAGCAACCAAAGCAGATGCCATCGGAGCGTTCATCTTTCGGGTGCAGGAGCTGGATACCCTCACTGAGTTTGATGAAAAACTATGGCTGACCATCATCGACACAGTAACCGTCCGTGCAGACGGGCGGATGACTTTCCACTTTCAAAGCGGAGTAGAAATTGCCCTATAAGATAGGAACAGCGCCCAGCAATCGAGTGATCTGCTCGATTGCTGGGCGCTGTAGTAATTTTTTATTCTGACATCAAAGATTTATACCCCTCACCCCATGCCCACATGGAGTCCAGAATGGGTTTCAGGCTCTTGCCGAGCTCAGTCAGCGAATACTCCACTCTCGGCGGCACTTCCGCGTAGACCTCACGGTGAACAAGTCCGTTTTCCTCCATCGCCCGGAGTTGGGCGGTCAAGACCTTCTGAGACACATTGCCCACGGACTTTTTCAGCTCCCCGAACCGCCTCGTTCCCGGCATCAAGTCCCGTAGAATCAGAACCTTCCACTTATCCCCGATAAGGGTCAGCGTGGTTTCTACCGGGCAAGCGGGAAGCTCTTTTTTTGCGTTTACTTCATCCATATATGCAACTTCGATCCTAACTTTTCCTGTTCCCATGCTCCGCTAAACCCCGGAAGGCGCTTTTTGCCGGTCAAAAGCTGCTGCATGAGATACTTTTTCTGCCGCTGCTTTTCGGCAAGGCGCTTTTCTTTCAGTTCAATCACCTTGTCCTGGGTGGTGAGGATAGCAGCAATTTTTTGTTGTTCTCCAATGGGAGACAGTACAATTTTACTTTTCAAAAAGCGCTCTTGTCCCAGTGTTTTGTTTCGCACTGCTCCTCCAGGAGATGCTGCCTCCAGAATATTGGTTCCCCGCTTTGTCAAAAAATAAGAAATCAGGTAATCGATATCAACTCTATCGTTTACAGGACGGTACATCGGAAAACGGTGAGATCAAATCATTCCTACTTCAGATTGTGTGGTCTTTCCGATTGCTTGTTCCCATGCGAAAACAATATTCACTATAAAGCAGTCCGGCTCAATCCAAAAGACGGACTTATTACCTAGCGCTGCACCTGTAACGGGTTCTTTATAAAAGATACCCTTTCCATGAGAACGGATACCAATTTGAGTGTACAATTTGTTAGGCTTAGCCTCCACCGGTTTCTCCACACGGCTAAGGCATTCTCCAAGCATGTGCACATCCCAATCAGCAGGGAGAATGCCTGCTTTTGTTTTTTTATATCCATCTGGAACATTTCCTCGCCGGATTTTCTCTATTCTGTGTTTGATTTCTGGTGTCATACAGCAACCTCTTCCCTAGTTGCTTGTGGAGCAGGAAGAGTTGCAATATCGCTTGTTGCTTTCTTCTGCGTCTCTATTCTCGCCCATTCAAGTTCCACAACCTCTTTGATACGATCAACGGGATGAACAATGGTGAGGCCGCTATTCTCTTCTTGAATCATACGGTCTCGTCCGGTTTGTCTGCTATAAAGCGTTTCTCTGTAGGGAATGTACGCGCTCAAAATACCGATAAGGTTTGCACTGGTATTGCTCGGCGTTCCATCAATAGATATATGTTCCGGCCTGCTCACGATAGGACCACCAGAATTTCCTGGGAAGGTTTGTGCATCGACCAGAAATATTGGAGCCCCCTTTTTCAACAAGAATGCGTCTGTAACTCTTGAAATACACCCAAGCCTACAAATGGGAACCTTGATTGGATCGACTAAATCCATAGGGAACCCCAAGGCATACACGAGGCTTCCTTCGTTAACACCTGTATTTTGCATCTGCTCAAGTGTCAGGGCATGGTCAGCAAGATCAAATGCTCCCCAAATAGATTTGTCATTAATAAGTGTTTGCGGGAGAATTTGCAGTGCTATTATATCTGTTTTATCATGCGGATGCGCGGAGAACATAGGCACGCTCATGCTGTCATATAGGTTAATTCGATAATCCTTAACAAGTTCCCCTCCAAGCGAATTGAAACGAACGTAGACGTATTTTTCTTGCTCAATAACATGCTTATTGGTGATGATGTAATATGTAGAAAGGTTTGGATTGTCAATTTCTTTTCGTCCAACGATAAAGCCCGTTCCAATCCAGTGCTTTTTTCCATCACCCCCATCTATGCCAAGAGCAACTACTGCATTTAAGAAAAAGTCTGGAATAATAGCCATGACATAGTTCCCTCCTTCGATTATTTATAGATGGCAATTACTTCAACCTTGAGGACAGGGCCCTCAATGGAAGTTTTATCAAGTCCAACAGACTTTCCATGTGCTGTCATCTGACAGCGCATGGTGCGCAGCAAGCGGATAAAGTCTTTCAACGGATCAAAGATTTCAACCATATCTTTTCTCACCATACCCACAACTTTACAGAGCATGTATACATCTTGATCGGCATAGTCTTCAAGGCTGGCGTATTCCTCACGGAGATACTTTGCGTTCAACTTGCTAGAGATCGTAAAAAAATTTTTTGAAGCACCGAAACGCCAGAAAACCCAGCAACGGCGCATTTGTTTCTTTATGGTAACTGCCCAATAGTTTCTTACAGGTAACTACGGCACAATATAGTGCCTACTTCACAAACGGACTGTACGGTGATATTATAATACCAGCGAAAGAAAAAAGCAACCTTTCGGAGTCAAAAATCATCAAATTCCATTTTGGAGGTACTTATCATGAACAAAGTCGTAGAATTTCTGAATGCCAACCCTGTGCAGTATCTTGCCACCGTCGGTCGTGACGGCAAGGCAAAGTGCCGCCCCTTCATGTTCGCTGGCGAACTGGACGGCAAGCTGTGGTTTTGCACCAACAACACCAAGGACGTCTACAAGGATATGCAGGAGAACCCGGAGGTGGAGATCTCCGTTTCCAGCCCGGAATACGCATGGATCCGTCTGAACGGCAAGGCTGTGTTCGAGAACAACATGGCTGCCAAGGAAATGTGCATCCAGAACCCCATCGTGAAGGGTCAGTACGGCGAGGCTACCAACCCCATCTTTGAGGTGTTCTATCTGGCGGGTGCCCACGGCATTATCGCCGACTTCTCCGGCAATCCTCCCTACGAGTTCTAAGAAATTCGCACAATTCAACATCTTCGGGGCAAGGTGAAATCCCTGACCGGCAGTAAAGTCTGCGAAGCGCAAAAGCGCCCGATGTGGTGAAACTCCGCAACCGACGGTATAGTCCGGATGAAAGAAGATATGAGGAAGCAGCCCCGCAGGAAAACCCGTCCTGTGGGGCTGTTTCAAATCCAAGCATATCCTCAAGATAGGAGCATTATGAACCGCACCGTTACCATGCAGCAGCCGAAACGCGCTGCCGCCCTCAATATCCGTACCATCACTATGACCGCACTGCTTTCTGCAATGGCGTATGTCCTTGCCTTTGTAGAGTTTCCCGTGCCGCTGTCTCCGTCCTTTGCCAAGATGGATTTATCCGACTTCCCGGCACTCATCGGAGCCTTTGCCTTCGGACCGATTTCCGGTCTGCTTATTGAACTTGTCAAAAACGCCTTGCAGCTTATGACCACCTCCACCAGAGGCATCGGAGAGATCGCCAACTTCCTGATGGGCGCTTCTTATGTAGTCGCTGCCGGGGTTCTTTATAAACACCGCAAAACCAAGAAAACGGCACTGCTTGCCTGTGTTGCTGCCAGCTTCGTTATGGGCGCTGCCGCAGCACTGGCGAACTACTTCATCCTGCTGCCGCTGTTTGAGACGTTCATGCCGCTGAATCAGCTGATCGCCTCCTTCGGCGCGTTCCTGCCGTTCATCCACACAAAGCTGGACATTGTGCTGTTCAATGCCTTGCCCTTCAACATTCTGAAAGGACTTGTGATTGGCGGCTTTACCATGCTGACCTATAAACGGCTTGCGCCGATCCTGAAAGGGCGTTGATGTTATGACGAAACAAGATTATTTAGAATTGCTGGTGGAAAATATCCACTCCACCACCGTTGCCACCATCGGAACAGACGGGCATCCCCAGACCCGTGTGATTGACATGATGCTCTATGACGAGCAGGGTGTGTATTCTCTTACTGCAAGGGGCAAGGCATTCTATGCCCAGCTCATGGAGCAGGGATACATCGCTCTGTCCGCCACCAAGGACAAAATCTCGATCTCCCTGCGCGGGAAAATCAAAAACATCGGCAGCGAGAAGCTGGATGAGATTTTTGAGAAAAATACCTATATGCAGTCCATCTATCCCGGCGATACCCGCAGTGCGTTAGAGGTGTTCTGCCTGTACGAAGCGGACGGCGAATATTTTGACATCAGCGACCCGGCACACATCGTCCGGGACAGCTTCACCGTTGGAAAAGAAGCACCGGAAGCACCGGGCTACTATTGCCTGCACTGCGGGCGATGTGCGGAAAGCTGCCCCAAGCAGGTGATCGAAAAGAGGGTTTGACTATGAACCAGAGCGAAAAAAGGCAATTTCTCATTCGGTCGCTTTTACAGGAACACCCGGAATATCGGGATATGGGCATACCGGCCGATACAAACAGCCAGCGCCAGCTTTTTCGGGGCTTGATGAATATTCGAGCGCCCCGGCGCATTGGAGCAGATTTTCTGAAAACACAGGATGCCTATCTGCAAGGCGAAACCGCCGCAAAGGGAATCACCGATATTGCAGACCTGACGCCCATTCAGTCGGGACTGTATCTCTGGCAGGGTGATATTACGACGCTCAGGTGCGATGCCATCGTGAACGCCGCAAACAGCGACATGACCGGCTGCTATATTCCGAACCACCGCTGCATCGACAACGCCATTCACACCTATGCGGGTGTAGAATTGCGGCTTGCCTGTGAGGAACTGATGGAACAGCAGGGCTATCCGGAACCCACCGGTCAGGCAAAAATCACGCCCGCGTTTAATCTGCCCTGCCGCTATGTGCTGCACACGGTCGGGCCGATCATCGACGGGCGCGTGACCAAAGCAGACAAGGAACTTCTCGCCTCCTGCTACCGCTCCTGCTTGGAGCTGGCAGCGGAAAACGGCTTGGAAAGCATGGCGTTCTGCTGCATTTCCACCGGGGAGTTTCATTTTCCCAACGAGCTGGCGGCAGAGATTGCCGTCCGGACGGTCAAAGAATTTCTCAAAAAGCAAACCAGTGTGAAGAAGGTGATCTTCAATGTTTTCAAGGATTTGGACAAAGCCATCTACGAAAAGCTGCTCTGAGCCGATGGAACGGCTGCAAACAGCTTTGCAAGACTGTGATTCCGTTGTAATTGGCGCCGGAGCCGGTCTTTCCACCTCTGCCGGATTTGTTTACACCGGCGAACGGTTTGAAAAATATTTCTCCGACTTTGCGGCAAAGTACGGTATCCAAGATATGTATTCCGGCGGCTTTTATCCGTTTGCCACGCCGGAAGAATTCTGGGCGTATTGGAGCCGGTATATTTTTATCAACCGCTATCAGGACGCGCCTAAGCCGGTCTACGATGACCTTTTGAAGCTGGTAGCTGACAAGGATTATTTCGTCATCACCACCAATGTAGACCACTGCTTTCAGAAGGCTGGCTTTGACAAAAAGCGCCTTTTTTACACGCAGGGCGATTACGGCCTGTTCCAGTGCAGTGAGCCATGCTGTCAGGAAACCTTCGAGAACGAAGCCGTAATCCGTGAAATGGTCAGGCGGCAGGAGAATATGCAAGTCCCGACCGGGCTTCTTCCGACCTGCCCCCACTGCGGCAAGCCTTTGATGATGAACCTCCGCGGCGATGATAAATTTGTGGAAGACGAGGGCTGGCATCGGGCTGCGGAGCGGTATGAGAATTTCCTCCGCACTCGTGACGGGCAGAAGGTTCTCTTTCTGGAACTTGGCGTGGGCTACAACACCCCCGTTATCATCAAGTACCCCTTCTGGCAAATGACCGCGAAGAACCCGAATGCCACATACGCCTGTATCAATCAGGGGCAGGCAGTCTGTCCGCAGGAGATTGAGCGGCAGTCAATTTGCATCAATGCGGATATTGGCAGCACGCTGAGTATTTTAGGGGTGCAAATAAACCGTAGGGGGTGCAGTTTCCTTTGAGGGGGTGCATCTTCTATCAAAATTACGGTTCTTTGCCATGCAGAGTGTCCTTATGGGATTTGAGTATCCTGTAATGGGCACTCTGCTTTTTTATGTAGAGAATGGTGAAACGCCGGAGATGTCGCTGCTCACCCGTTCCCGCAGGCACAGCAGCT
>ERZ856578.6264-NODE-6264-length-13650-cov-97.713770_pt1 | contig 13650 bp, 9 predicted proteins | sample MGYA00514384_ERZ856578 | MGnify/ENA primary metagenome ERZ856578 (study PRJEB29103, sample SAMN06111958) | human gut metagenome | biome: human gut; feature: ankylosing spondylitis patient; material: healthy_person | host: Homo sapiens | place: China:Hangzhou...
GGCTGCACCACCAGTGCAAACACCTTCCTGAACACCCGCACCCTGTTCATCATCGTGCTGGGCCTGATCGCCTTCTCCTTCGGCACCGCAGCCGGTGTGCTGTGCGGCAAGGTGATGTACGCTGTGACCGGCGGCCAGGTCAACCCGCTGATCGGTTCCGCAGGCGTTTCCGCTGTGCCGATGGCCGCCCGTGTGTCCCAGAAGGTGGGCCAGAGCGAGAACCCGCAGAACTTCCTGCTGATGCACGCCATGGGCCCCAACGTGGCCGGTGTTATCGGTTCTGCCGTTGCTGCTGGTATTCTGATCAACATCTTCGGCTAAGCATTCCCTGAAAAAACAAACGTTCCCGTCCGGTGGTCCTGTACTGCCGGGCGGGTTTTGTTTTGCGGGGCCGCTGCCGCGATGCTGAAGCCTTCCATAAACACAAAGGCCGCCCACGTTCAGCACGCAGACGGTCTTTCTTTGCGCCATTCTCTGAGAGAGGCGGGTTATCTGGCAAAGTTCGACTTTCTGAACGAAGCAACGTTGAAAAAGCAACTTCGCCAACATGGCGGAATCCAGTGGGCCTGGCGAAGTTGGAACACCGCCAGCAGGAGCAACTCCGCCAAGCTGGCGAACATTGAAATTTAAACGTAGATAAATTATAATTTTGGAACTTCGCCACTTGTTTCACTACAGTAGGGAAGCCGTGTGGACCAGCTGCAGCCAACATCCTCCCGGCCTGCTGATAAAAGCAATTGTAGATCCGGGACCGGGCGGAGGTGGCTCCAGCCCTCCGCGCAGAAAATGGGCCGCAAAATTTCCGCGCAAATGCCGCCTGCAATCGCACCGGCTATTCTCAATTTCCTGAAAATGTGGTATACTGTTCTTTGACAATAAAAGGAGACAGGGGAACCCATGGCAACAGATCTGACACAAGAATTCTGCGCTCTGCGCGACACCTATATCGAAAAGCAGTTCGGCCGCCTGAACGAGATGCAGCGGCGGGCGGTGTTCACCACCGACGGCCCGCTGCTCATCCTGGCCGGAGCCGGCAGCGGCAAGACCACCGTGCTGGTCAACCGCATTGCCAACCTCATCCGGTTTGGCGCGGCCCACGGCTCAAAACAGCTGCCCCGCCCCGCCACCGAAGAGGACGTCAAGGCCCTGCGCAGTGCCACCATGACCGGCACCGCCGCGCCCGGCTGGCTGGACGGTATGCTGCGGCAGAACGCCGTGCGCAGCTGGAACGTGATGGCCATCACCTTTACCAACAAGGCGGCCGGGGAGATGAAGGAGCGCCTGCGCCGGATGCTGGGCGGGGAAGAGGGCGACGAGGTGTTTGCCTCCACCTTCCACTCGGCCTGTGTGCGCATCCTGCGCCGCTGGGCGGAGGAGATTGGCTACCCTCGCAGCTTTACCATCTACGACACCGACGACGCCCAGCGGGTGATGAAGGCGGTGTACAAGGACCTGAACGTGGATGACAAGTTCTTCCCCATCAAGAGCGCCATCAACCAGATGAGCCGCTGGAAGGATCAGCTGGTCAGCCCGGAACAGGCCCTTGCCAACCCCGCCAAGGACACCAAGGGGGCGCTGGCGGCCCGCATCTACGCCGCCTACGAAAAGCGGCTGAAGGAGGCCGGTGCCTTCGACTTCGACGACCTCATCTACCAGACCGTGCAGCTGCTGGCAGAGCACCCGGACGTGCGGGACTTCTACCAGACCAAATACAAATACCTGCTGGTGGACGAGTATCAGGACACCAGTGTGGCGCAGTTCCGTCTGGTGAGCCTGCTCACCGGCCCGGAGCGCAACATCTGCGTGGTGGGCGACGATGACCAGAGCATCTACCGCTTCCGCGGGGCTACCATTGAGAACATCCTCAACTTTGAAAAGTGCTACCCCGGGGCAAAGACCATCCGGCTGGAGCAGAACTACCGCTCCACCTCCAACATCCTGAACGCCGCCAACTGCGTCATCCAGCACAACACGGAGCGCAAGGGCAAGACCCTGTGGACCGACAACGGCGAGGGCGACAAGGTGCAGGTGTACACCGCCGAGAACGAGCAGGACGAAGCGATGCACATTGCGGACGTCATCGGCCAGCACCTCAAGGCGGGCGGCCATCTGGCCGACCACGCCATCCTCTACCGCATGAACGCCCAGTCGGCCCCCATCGAAAGCTACTTCACCCGCGCGGGCATCCCCCACAAGATCGTGGGAGGCCAGCGTTTCAACGACCGCAAAGAGGTCAAGGACATCCACTCCTATATGTCCATCGTGGCCAACCCCCGCGATGACGTGCGCCTGCGCCGCATCATCAACGAGCCTGCCCGCAAGATCGGCAACACCACGGTGGAGGTCATTGCAGACCTTGCCGCCCAGCAGGGGGTGAGCATGCTGGAGATCATCGGCCACGCCGACCAGTACGCCAAGCTCAGCCGGGCTGTGATGCCCTTGCTGAAGTTCTGGCAGATCTACCAGAACCTGCAGGATTCGCTGGAGACCAAGACGCTGGACGCCTTTGCCGCCGACGTCATTGAGCTGACCGGCTACAAGGCCATGCTGGAAGCCGACGCCGCCAAGGGTCACGAGGACGCCGCCGACCGCCTGCAGAACCTGGGTCAGCTGGTGAACAACGTCAAGAACTACTGCGACCAGCACGGCGAGGATGCCACGCTGGAGGGCTATCTGGAAGATATCGCCCTCATCAGCGACATCGACAGCTACAACGAGAGCGCCGACCAGGTGGTGCTGATGACCATCCATTCGGCCAAGGGGCTGGAGTTCCCCTATGTGTTCCTCATCGGTATGGAAGAGGGCGTGTTCCCCAGCGAGATGAGCAAGTATTCCGAGGCGGACCTGGAAGAAGAGCGCCGCCTTGCCTACGTCGGCATCACCCGCGCCAAAAAGGAACTGTACATCTCCAACAGCGTTACCCGCATGCTCTACGGCCGCACCCAGCGCAACGAGCCCAGCCGCTTTTTGCGCGAGATCGAGCCGGAGTACATCGAAGAGACCCGCAGCCCGGTGCTGGAACAGCGTTCCCGTCTGGGCGGCTGGGGCAGCAGCTACAGCGACACCGTGCCCGGCGGCGCGTCCGGGTACTCCGGGCCTTCCGGCTGGGGCCGCAGCGCCGGGGGCTACGGTTCCGGCGGCTATGGTTCCCGCTCCGGCGGCGGTTACCTGAACCGCGAGTACAACGCCGGGGAGCGCAGCGGGTTCGGCTCCGGTTATGCCGGGCGGGGCACTTCCTCTTCCGGCTACGGTGCCGCCTACGGCAACAGCTCCACCCAGCCCAAGGTGCGTTCGGGCGGGTTCGGTGCCGGGTATTCCGGCACGGGCGCAAAGACCCCGGCCGCAAAAATCAGCTTTACCGGTGCACCGGCTGCCAAGGCCGCGCCCGCAGGCTCCAAGCATTACGAGCCGGGCGATGTGGTGGAACACAAGGTCTTTGGCCGGGGCACCGTGCTCAAGGTCAAGCCTGCGGCCGGAGACCAGATCGTGGAGATCAACTTTGAAAAGGTCGGCATCAAAAAGACCATGGCCAATTTTGCGCCGCTGACCAAAATCACAACGGAGGAATGACACAAAAATGATGACAGTTCGTTTGATCGCCCATACCCCGGAGCCGGAAAAGGTGGTGGCGGCTGCCGCCAAGCTGTGCTACTCCGACGCCCACATCACCGACCTGCTGGACGGCCTGACCGAGGAAAAGACGGCAAAGTTCCTGACCATGCTCAGCGACCTGGGCCACGCCAGCCCCATCGAGCACGCCAGCTTCACCTTTGGCATCGAGGGGGTCAGCCGTACCTTGCTGGCCCAGATCACCCGCCACCGCATCGCATCCTTCAGCGTGCAGAGCCAGCGCTATGTGCGCCTGGACGATTTCCGCTATGTGGTGCCGCCGGAGATCGAAGCCATCCCGGAGGCAAAGGCGGCGTTCCTTGAGAGCATGAACGAGGACGCCAAACGCTACCTTGACCTTGCCCACAAGCTGGAAGAGGGCCACACCGCCCGCCTGATGGCCGAGGGCATGCCGGAAAAGGCAGCCCGCGCCAAGGCCAGCAAGCAGGCCAATGAGGACGCCCGCTTTGTGCTGCCCAACGCCTGCGAGACCAAGATGGTGGTCACCATGAATGCCCGCAGCCTGCAGAACTTTTTCCACCTGCGCTGCTGCAGCCGCGCCCAGTGGGAGATCCGCCAGCTTGCCGAAGAGATGTTCAAACTGGTGTACCCGGTGGCACCCCACATCTTTGCAAAGTCCGGCCCGGCCTGCGTGAGCGGCCCCTGCCCGGAGGGCAAGATGTGCTGCGGCAAAACCGCCGAGGTGCGTGCAAAATATGCCGCCATCAAGGAAGGTGCCGCCGTATGAGCAAGGGCAAGCTGATCGTCATCGAGGGGCTGGACGGCAGCGGCAAGGCCACCCAGGCCAAGCTGCTGGCCCAGCACCTGGCCAGCCAGGGCCTGCCGGTGCGGGAGGTCACCTTCCCGGATTACGCCAGCGATTCCAGCGCCCTGATCAAAATGTATCTGGCCGGGCAGTTCGGCTCAAAACCGGACGATGTGAACGCCTATGCGGCCTCCAGCTTTTTTGCGGTGGACCGCTATGCCAGCTACAAGACCGATTGGGGCCGCTTTTACGAGGAGGGCGGCATGGTCATTGCTGACCGCTACACCACCTCCAACGCGGTGCACCAGTGCTCCAAGCTCCCGCCGGAGCAGTGGGAGGCGTTTTTGCACTGGCTGTTCGATTACGAGTTCCATCTGCTGGGCCTGCCCGCACCGGACAGCGTCATCTACCTGCAGGTGGACCCGGCGGTCAGCCAGCGGCTGATGACCGCCCGCTACCACGGTGACGAGAGCAAAAAGGACGTGCACGAGAAAGATACCGAGTATCTGGCCCGCAGCCGCCGCGCCGCCGAGTATTGCGCGGAGCATCTGGGCTGGACCACGGTGCACTGCACCCACAGCGACGCCATGCGCAGCATCGAGGACATCCAGGCCGAGGTGCAGGGCATCGTGCTGGGTCAGCTGAAATGATAAAATGAAGGCAGGTTGGCACGTCGGCAGCTTTCTCTTCGGACACGAAAACGGGTTGTGGCACCCAGCGGCTGCGTCGGCTCTTGAACGAGCCTTGCACCCTGCTGGCCACTGCCCCAACAGCAACTCCCTGTTTCTGCCACTGGCAGCAGTCGTTGCTGTTGCAGGCCATTCCATCGCCCGCCCTATTGCCCTACGGGCAACAGGGTCCCACCCCAGCGGACGGTCCTCAGAGAAACTCCCGACGCACCTGTCGGATATACACATAAAATACGATAAGAGGGGGCATCCTGACAGATGTATCGTTTGATGCAGCCATCCGACAAGGCGGCTGTGCTGGCGCTGTGGCAGCGCGAGCGCGGCGAGTCGGAAGAATTTGCGGCCAACGCCGTGGAGCGTTTTGCAGGGCAGCAGAATGTCTATGTGGCCGAGGAAAATGACGCCATTGCCGCTGTGGCACTGGCGGTACCAGTCACGCTGCAGGGGCGGCAGGGCAGTTACCTCTACGGCCTGTGCGGACAGGGCAGTTTGATCCTGGCCGGCCTGCTGGACTACCTGTGTGCGCAGCAGAAGCTGCGGGGCGCAGGCTTTACCGTGGCGGTGCCCGGCAGCCCGGAGCAGGCCGCGCTGCTGCAGGATAAAGGCTTTGCGCGGGCATTTGCCCTGCGCTGCCTGCCGCGGGAGGTGGCCCGCAACCTGTGGAGTCAGGCCGAGTTTGACAGCGTTACCGCCAAGAAGCTGTGCGAGCTGCGGGAGAAGTTCTGGCCCGATACGGTGCAGTTCACCCCGGAGCGCATGGCCGTGGTGTTGGGGGACCTGTATTCCCGCGGGGCCACCATCGTGGCCAACGAGCGGGGCTACGGCGTCTACTTCCGCAAGGAGGACACCCTGTATTTCGTGGAGCTCATGGCCGAGGACGACCGCGCCGCCGAGGTGCTCATGGAAGCCGCCCGCGAGAAGGAAGTCATCGTGGAAAAGGCCGTCATCACGGTGGGTGCCGCCCAGACGCTGTTCTTGGGGGAGGGCACCCGGCAGGAGTACGGCATGATCCGTTTTGACGGGGAGCCCTTTGACGTATCGGAAAGCTATATGCGCCTGATGCTGGAAGGCTGAGACGCAGAAAAACAACAAAGGAAGGTGCGTATGGCACACAAGGAGAGACACACCGCCCCGAAGAAAAAAGGCGGTGCTGTGAAGATTTTGCTGGCAGTGGTACTGTTGCTGGTGCTGGCCGCAGGCGCGGCGGTGCTGTTTGCCCGCAGCGAGATCCACGGCAGCGGCAAGCCCGGCACCGAGGTCACCGTCAGCATCCCCCAGGGCAGCGGCGTTGCCGCCATCGCGCAGGAGCTCAAGGACGCGGGCGTCATCCGCTCGGCCTACCTGTTCCGCTGGTATGTGGGGCACAAGGGGGCCGCGGCAAAGCTGCAGTACGGTGATTTTACCCTGCAGACCGGGGCCAACGCCTACGATGCCATCATCGCTGTCCTTTCCCAGTACGCTAAGGCCGAGACCGTGCGTCTGACCTTCCCGGAGGGCACCACAGCCATCGCCATTGCCCGGAAAATGGAGGAAGCCGGTCTGTGCAGCGCCGAGGACTTTCTGAAGGAAGCCAACGAGGGCGATTTCAGCGCGTACACCTTCTGGCAGTATGTGCCGGAGGACAAGGACGCCCCGGACCGCTTCATGAAATGCGAGGGCTATCTCTTCCCGGAGACCTACGAGTTTTTGAAGGACGACACCGTGCACAACTATGTGGCAACGTTCTATGCTCAGTTCGACGCGCAGATCACCGATGCGATGTATGCGAAGCTCAAGGAGCAGGGCATGACCCTGAACGAGCTGGTCACGCTGGCCTCCTTTGTGCAGGAGGAAGCGGGCAACAGCCAGGACTCCAACGTGGCGCAGGTGTTCCGCAACCGTCTGGCCGAGGGCTCGCCCTATCCGCGCCTGCAGAGCAACACCTCCAGCTACATCCAGAGCGACGCCGACAACAACTACCTCTGGAACTGGGTGGCCCCCTACTACGGCGGGTGGGACAATATCCCGGAAAACATCGTCTCTGCGTATGATACCTATCATACGGCGGGCCTGACCCCCGGCCCCATCTCCAACCCCGGCATCGCTGCCATCCGGGCGGCGCTGAGCCCGGAGCCGGACGAGGAAGCAAAGGACGCCTATTTCTTCGTCACCGACCTCAAGGGCAGCTACTACTATGCCCGCACCCTCAGCGAACACAACGCCAACTGCCAGACCGCAGCGGACGTGAACAAAACGGTGAAATAAGAGGGTAAGTTGTCCGTTACGGCTGAAGCTGCCCGTTACGACCCTTCCTGTGAAAATGCGTTTGGAGCGCTCCGCAGAGCGCGACAAACGCGAATCTAAAAATAATTCTTCCGCTAAATATGTCCAGAGCGAAGCGGCGGACATTTCAAATCGTATTTTCTGAAAAAAGAGAGGAATATCAACTATGCTGCAAATCCCGGAACTGCTCGCCCCGGCGGGCGATCTGGAGCGCCTGCGCTATGCCATCAACTACGGTGCCGATGCCGTTTACTGCAGCCTGCCGGAGTTCGGCATGCGGTCTGCACCGGCCAACTTTACGCCGGAGCAGCTCACCGAGGGCGTCATCTATGCCCATGCCCGGGGCCGCAAGGTCTACCTGACCATGAACACCCTGCCCACCAATGAGGAAGCCGACCGCCTGCCGGACGCCATCAAGGAGGCCGCCAAGGCCGGTGTGGATGCCTTCATCGTGGCCGACCTGGGCGTGCTGGATGCCTGCAAGACCGTTGCCCCGGACATCGACGTGCACATGTCCACCCAGACCGGCATCACCAACTGGGCCGCCGCCCGCGCCGCCTATCACCTGGGTGCCAAGCGCGTGGTGCTGGCCCGCGAGATGTCCTTGCAGGACATCGCCATCCTGCGCGACAAGACCCCGCCGGAACTGGAGATCGAAGCCTTTGTGCACGGTGCCATGTGCATGAGCGTGTCCGGCCGGTGCCTGCTGTCCAATTACATGGCAGGCCGCGACGCCAACCGGGGCCAGTGCGCCCAGCCCTGCCGCTGGAGGTACTACCTGAGCGAGGAGACCCGCCCCGGCCAGCTGTACGAGATCGGCGAGAACGAGAACGGCAGTTACATCCTCAACGCCAACGACCTGTGCACCGCGCCCTTCATCGACCTGATCTGCAAGGCCGGTGTGGACAGCCTGAAGATCGAGGGCCGCGCCAAGACCTTCTATTATGTGGCCAGCGTGACCGCCGCTTACCGCAAGGCGCTGGACGCCTATCTGGCCGACCCCGCCAACGACAACTTTGAGCTGCCGGCTGAGGTCTACGAGGAGCTCACCCGCACCAGCCACCGCCACTACTCGCCGGGCTTCTACTTTGGCCGCGAGCAGGCCAAACAGGCCACCGACAGCGCCACCTACATCCGCGAATGGGAGTTCGTGGGCACGGTGGACCGCTGGGAGAACGGCGTGGCCCACTGCCAGCAGCGCGGCAAGTGGAGCCTGGGCGATACGCTGGAAGCCCTCTGTCCGGACGGCCGCAGCATCCCGCTGACGCCGGAGTGGATCGAGAACGAGGCCGGGGAACGGGTGGACAGCACCCCTCACGCCATGGAAAAATACACCATGCCCACCCCGGAGCTGCCGCCCATGAGCCTGCTGCGCCGCAAAACGGCAGAATAAGCAGCCACACCCCGCAAACCATGCCAACCGGCACCGCCTGCAAAGGCTTTGCCGGCTGGCTTTTTTTGCATCCCTTGCAAAACCGCACAAACCGCGCTATACTGACATATATTATCATGCAGAGCGAAAGGAGGGAGCCTGATGTTCCGGCTGCCGATCGTAAAATTTTTCAGCCGCATCCTCAATCGGATCACCATCACGGTGGTGCTGGTGGCCCTGCAGGTGGCATGGGTGCTGTGGGCGTTTTTCTCCCTCACCACCGGCCGCGTGTGGGTCAACGTCGGCTTGCAGCTGCTCAGTCTGCTTATGATGCTGTACCTCGTGCGCAAGGACGAGAACAGCGCCTACAAGATCGGCTGGATCGCGCTCATGGGGGTGCTGCCGCTGCTGGGCGGGGCACTTTACCTCTCCTTTGGCAACAAGCGCCCGGCCAAGCAGCTGCGCAGCAAGCTGCAGGCGGTGGACGAGGCCCACAGGGCTGATCTTGTCCAGCAGCCGGACCAGGTGGCCGGACTGGATGCTTCCGGCCTCGGCATGAGCCGCTATCTGGCGCGGTACGGCCGCTACCCGGCCTGGAAGAACACCGCCGCGCAGTATTTTGCCTGCGGCGAAGCCATGTACCCCCAGCTGCTGCAGGATCTGGAGCGGGCCGAGCACACGATCTTTGTGGAATATTTTATCGTGCACACCGGCAAAATGTGGGACGGCGTGGAAGCCATCCTCCGGCGCAAGGCCGCGCAGGGGGTGGACGTGCGCCTGATCTACGACGACTTTGGCAGCCTGCTGGGCCTGCCCACCGACTTTGTGGTGCGCATGGAGCGGGCGCACATCCGGTGCATCCCCTTCAACCCGGTGGTGCCGGTGCTCTCACTGGTGATGAACCACCGCGACCACCGCAAGATCATGGTCATCGACGGGCGCATCGCCTACACCGGCGGCGTGAACCTGGCCGACGAGTATATCAACGCGGAGCAGCGCTTCGGCTACTGGAAGGACGCCGCCCTGCGCATCGAGGGCGATGCTGCGTGGAATTTCACCGTGATGTTCCTCAACTTCTGGAACGCTTTCCGCCCCAGTGAGACGGACTACAGCGCCTTCCGCCCCCAGCACAGTGCACACCCGGTGCAGGACGGCATCGTGCAGCCCTACGCCGACAGCCCGCTGGACGAAGAGCCGGTGGCGGAGACGGTGTACCTGAACCTGCTGGCCCGGGCCGAGCAGTATGTGTATATCTACACGCCCTATCTGGCTGTGGGCGAAGAGATGCTGGATGCGCTGAAAAACGCCGCCAAGCGCGGGGTGGATGTGCGGCTGGTGCTGCCGGGCATCCCGGACAAGAAGCTGGTGTTCCGCCTGAGCCGCTCCTACTACCTGCCGCTTTTGCAGGCGGGGGTGCGCATCTACGAGTACACCCCGGGCTTCCTGCATGCCAAGTGCTGGGTGAGCGACGACCGGGCAGCCGTGGTGGGCAGCATCAACATGGATTACCGCAGCCTGTTTTTGCACTTTGAGTGCGGCGTGCTGCTGCAGCACAACAGTCAGGTGGCTGCCCTGCGGGACGATGTGCGGGCCACCCTGCCGCAGTGCCGCGAGATCCATATTTCGGACTGCCGCACCAGCATTCCCGGCACCCTGCTGGACAGCGTGCTGCGCCTGCTCAGCCCGTTGATGTAAGGGCGCGCTCATAATTGCCCCGGCAGGGGGCACACTAGCTCCAAAGCCCGTGCGGCTGCGCGGGAGCAAAAGGAGCAAGTGTACCATGAAGCAGGTTTTTCGGGTGTTTTGGGGCTGTACGCTGGCCGCTGCGCTGGCGCTGACCGGCTGCGGCCGGGGCGGCGCTCCGGGCAGCAGCGGAGCCGGGTCCATGAGCGGCAGTGGGTCCGGTGCCATGAGCGGCGGCACAGCCGGGCAGGAGCAGGCCTGGCGCACCGGTCTTGGCGTTGTGACCGAGGCCGCAGGCAGCGACCGGGCCGGCAAGATCACCACTGCCGCTGCGGCTGTGGTGCTGGACGCCGACGGCAAACTGGCCGACGTGATGCTGGACGAGCTGGAACTTTCGGTCTCCGGCGGGAGCACCGGCAGCGTGACCACTCCGGAGGATGTGCGGTCCAAGCGCACAAAAGGGGCAGACTACCCGCTGGCGGCGGCGTCCTCCCTCGGCAAAGGGTGGGCCGAGCAGGCCGACTGGTTTGCCGACTATCTGACCGGCAGGACCCCGGACGAGGTAAAAAAGCTGAAAACGGATGAAAACGGCAAGCCGCAGGACGCCGACCTTGTGTCCGGCTGCACCATCGCGGTGGACCGCTACCGGGACGCCGTGGTGCGCGCCTGCGAACAGGCCAAAGCACTGGGAGCCGCCCAGGGCGACCGGGTGACCCTGAGCCTGATCGCGGCAGACCTGCCCCAGGACCTTGCCGCCACGGATGACCAGGACGCCCACGTCCAGGCAGACATCACGCTGGCGGCCCTGACCGTGGACAGCAGTGGCCGGGTGACCAGCGCCATCGGGGACATGACCCAGCCGCAGCTGACCGTCAGCGCGGACGGCACGGTCTCCGGGCCGGAAGAGCCGGTGTACACCAAGAACGAGCAGGGCGACAAGTACGGCCTGCGGGAGGCCAGTGCCCTGCATAAGGAGTGGTACGAGCATGCCGAGGGCTATTGCAGCACCCTGAAGGGCAAGACCATGGCGGAGATCGCCGCCCAGCCCACCGACGGCTCCGACGCCGACCTGAAAGCCCTGTGCACCATCTCGGTCACCGACCTGCAGAAAGCGGTGCTGGCCGCGCTGGCAGAAACCTGAACAGAACAAAACGAGGGAAGGCCCGCGGGCTTTCCCTCGTTTTTGTGGATGGAATTATTTGCCGAAGGCGCTGTCGGTCAGGCCGTCCATGTTCAGCATGCCTTCCAGCGCGGCGATGTCGGTGGTCACGTCCAGCGCATCGGACTGGAACAGCTTGTCCAGCTGGTTTTCAAAGGCGGTCACCAGCAGATCCATGCTGCGCTCGATGCTGTGCTTGGCTTCGGTGATGTTCGTGCCCTCCACCGCCTGCCGGGAAAGGCTGGCGTAGGTGTTCAGCAGCTTGAGGGCGGTAGGCAGATAGTAGTTCATAAACTTTTGCAGCTGCGCCTTTTTGTCCGGGTCCTTCTGCGCCAGCGCAAAGATACGCCCGCTGACCTCCTCCAGCCGGGAGATCTTCTGGCTCATCACCGGGTCAGGAATGGCATCGTTCACTTCCCGCAGCTGGCGCAGCAGTGCAGCGTACTCGTCCTCTGCGGCGGGCTGGGGCTTGGGTGCCGGAGCGGGTGCGGGCTTTTTCGGCTGCGGTGCTGCGCCCCGCACCACCAGCGTGTCGGTGCGGTTGTCAATGTAGGCGTCTGCGCCGAAGTATCCGTGCTCGATGGCGCTTTTCACGGCAGGACGTCCCCGGGCGGCATCCACCCCGGCGGCGGCAAACAGTTCCGGCAGAGGAATGTTATCCCGCTCGCCTACCACCTTATCCAGCAGCCGCTCCAGCTTGCGGGTGCTCTTCATCCGCAGGCCGGTCAGCAGTGCACCGCCGCCGCCAATGACCATGGCGATATTCGAGAACAGGCCGCTGAAGCCCGGGTAAAACCGCCAGATCTCCAGGACGTCCACCGCATTCGTCACGCCGGCAAGCAGAAAGACCGCACCCATGATGGTGCAGAGGGTGGCAATATTCTTGTGCCATTGCTTGGCGTTTTTCTGCTCCTGGGTGGGCATATCCGGACCGTGGACTGGATCCTCCTTCCGGGTGGAGGCAGGCTCTGGTGGGGGATAAGCATTCCCCGGGCAGGCGGCCTGCTCCTCTTTCTCGGCCTTTTGGTCAATGCCCTTCAGGATGAACAGCAGCACTCCCAACGGCCCGGACATCGCCATCACGATAAAGATGGCGATGGTGGGGATCTTTGCAAAATAATGTTTTCTCGGCTCCATGAAACAGAGTTCCTTTCCGCAATAAAAATAAAAGACCGTGTTCCACTCTATTATAGCGGAACGCGGTCGTTTTGTTAAGGGGTAATCCATGCGGGCGGCAGGGGAGTAAGTCTGCCCCCGCGGGGAGAGATCACTTCATCAGGCTGCACACGGCCTCAGCGTAAGCGGTGGGGTCGTCCACGGGCAGGCCCTCGATGAGCTGGGCCTGTGCGTACAGCAGGGCGCTGTACTTGTTGATCTTGTCGGTGTCACCGGCCTCCTGTGCGGCCTTGAGCACGGCGAATACGGGGTGGTTGGCGTTCAGCTCCAGCACCTTGTCGCTCTTCACGCCCTCGCTGCCGGGCTGCTTGGACAGCACCTTTTCCATCTCGATGGACAGCGGGCCGTCGGCGCTCAGGCACACCGGGTGATCCTTCAGGCGGGTGGAGACCTTGACTTCCTTCACCTTGCCGTCCAGAGCAGTCTTCATGGCGTCGAACAGGTCCTTGTTCTCGGCGGTGGCATCCTCGGCGGCCTTCTTCTCTTCTTCGGTCTCAAGGCCCAGGTCACCGCTGTTGACATTCTTGAACTCCACGGTGCCGTCCTTGCCCTCGGCATCCTTGCGGGGATAGGTGCGCAGGATCTGCAGGCAGAACTCGTCCACGTCCTCGGTCAGCAGCAGCACGTCGTAGCCCTTGCCCAGCACCAACTCGGTGGAGGGCAGCTTGGCCAGACGGTCGGAGGAATCACCGGCGGCGAAGTAGATGTACTTCTGCTCAGCGGGCATCTTGTCCACATACTCCTGCAGGGTGACCATCTTCTGCTCCTTGGCGGACCAGAACAGCAGCAGGTCGCGCAGCAACTCGGCGTGCATGCCGTAGTCGGAGTAGGCACCGAACTTGATCTGACGGCCGAACTCCTTCCAGAATTCCTCGTACTTTGCACGGTCATTGGTCAGCATGGCGTGCAGCTCGTTCTTGATCTTCTTTTCCAG
>ERZ856578.6266-NODE-6266-length-13649-cov-111.890657_pt1 | contig 13649 bp, 15 predicted proteins | sample MGYA00514384_ERZ856578 | MGnify/ENA primary metagenome ERZ856578 (study PRJEB29103, sample SAMN06111958) | human gut metagenome | biome: human gut; feature: ankylosing spondylitis patient; material: healthy_person | host: Homo sapiens | place: China:Hangzhou...
TATCGTCTGTGGCTCTTCCACCACGTGGATGTTGGCTAAGTTTATAGGCGATAAGGGCGGATTGTATGGTCGCGTTACCCGGCAGATCTATCTGGCTCCATTCTCTCTGGGCGAGACAGAGCTGTTCTTAAACGGATTGAAAGACCTTGCTCTTACCCGCCAGCAGGTATTGGATGTGTATATGATATTGGGTGGTATTCCTTATTATCTTGATATGCTGGAGCGTGGTGTGCCGTTAGACGTGTGCATCGACAGACTGTTTTTCTCGCAGGATTCGCCATTACGTGGAGAATTCGATTTCCTCTTCCGTTCCCTCTTTAATGACTCCAAGCATTATCGCAAGATAGTAGAGGTGCTTTCTGAAAAAATGAAGGGGATGACCCGTAAGGAATTGATGGATGAGTTGAAACTGAAAGGCGGTGGACAGTTATCAGAAATCCTGGAGAATCTGAAGAAATGCGATTTTATCAGGAAATATGCTACCATAGGAAAGAGTGAAAGGGATGCCCTATATCAGTTAACTGACTTATACTCATTGTTCTATACCCGTTTTGTGGCAAATAACAGTGGGCAGGATAAGAACTTCTGGAGTAACATGCGCAATTCGGGAAGTAGAACAGCCTGGAGCGGTTATGCTTTCGAACAGGTATGCCTACATCATATCCCACAGATCAAGAAGGCATTGGGTATTTCTGGTGTTTTGGCGAATGTTTATTCCTGGTCCTGCCGTCCTTTTGTAGATTCTACTGGTGCAGAATGGCGAGGAGGTCAGATAGATATGCTGATAGACCGTGCTGATGGAGCTATCAATATCTGTGAGATGAAATATGCCAAGGATGAGTTTGTGATAGATGCCAGCTATGAGCAGCGGCTGCGTGACAGGATGTCTTCCTTCTCTGTGGCGACCAAGACGAAGAAGGCATTGCTGCATACTTTCATCACGACTTATGGGGTGAAGCAGAATATGCATAGTGGATTGGTGAATAGTGAGGTAAGGATGAATGATCTCTTTGGATAAATGATATTTTAATGTCCGTTTTCAAAACTGATACTGTCCCTATGAGATAGGGGAGGAAAAGAGGATATGTTTGCGATAGCACCGCCCTAACTATATAAGAATAGGTAGTTAGGGCAGAGTTATCGCTTATAAGTTCGCCCTAACTATGTTAAAAAAGGTAGTTAGGGCGGTGGTATCCTAAGTGAGGTAAGGATGAGTGCCCTTTTCTTAGTCTTTTAATGTAGCCAAAGGTATAACCTTTACTCCATCTTCTCTGGTATAAGCCATTTCGCCTCCTGTCATGACAATCAGCAGGTCTGGTTCTCTGAGTGGCATCTGATGCTCTGTCTTGTTCTTCTCACGAATCAGATCCCGTAGTTGCAGGAGATGCTTGGCACCATCTTCTATCTCCCGACTACCCAACTTGCATTCTATCAAGGCATAGCGGCCATCTGCAAGATGAAGCACGATGTCTGCCTCCAGGTCATAGCGGTCGTGATAGTAAGAGACTCTACCTCCCAAGGCTTGCGAATATACCTTCAAGTCGCGAATGCACATACACTCGAATATGAAACCAAAGGTTCGAAGGTCTAATTCCAGACTTCTTGGTGACATACCCAAAGCAGCAACAGCTATGGACGGATCTACAAAGCAGCGCTTGGCTCCCGAACGGATTGCAGCGGCTGAGCGGATTGCCGGACACCATGCCTCCACATCTTCTATGACAAATAGTCGTTGCAGGGCAGAAACATAATCATCAAATGTTGGCATCGACGTTTTCTCCATTTCTACCGTGATGTCTGCCAACATCTTGGATTTCTTGACGAGGGTGCAGATGTTCCGGGCATAAGAACGCATGATGAGTCGAGCCAAAGCTGGCTGTCTTCTTACGCCATCTACCCTCGATATATCTTCATCGCAAATCACATTTACGTAATCCTGTGCTATCAGTAATTGTGCCTCCTGCGAAGTGACGTCCAGTGATGCTGGCCAACCGCCTCGGCAAGCAGCGAAAATCAGTTTCTCCACGGTCATGTCTGACTGCAATCCATCAATATCGTAAGCTGGATCATCAAACAATAAACGTAAAGATATGGAGCCTGTTGATTCCTTTGACTCATAAAGGCTCATAGGATACATGGGCATCTTGGAGATGCGGCCAGTACCCGTATGCATGATTTCTCCGTTTTTGTCTTCGACGACTGTAGAACCGGTTAAGATAAACTGACCTTTCTGTTTTCGCTCATCTACGGTATTCCGAACAGCATCCCATAAAACTGGTGCTACCTGCCACTCGTCTATCAGTCGTGGCGTTTCGCCTTTGAGCAGCAAGGATGGTTTGGTACGTGCCGTCGCCAGATATCCTTCACGCTTATCTGGATCTTGCATCTTGATTACGCTCTTTGACTGCTGCATGGCCGTAGTGGTTTTTCCGCACCATTTTGGTCCAACAATCTGTACTGCTCCAAAGGCTTCCAGACGAAGTTGGAGCATTCTGTCTGCTATTCTATCTAAATACTTCATATTCAATATGTTTTTGTTTGCAAAGATAGTAATAAATAGTGGAATCTACAAATAATTTTGCATTTTTGTGGTACTTTACTTTGTGTTTTAACGGTATTTTACTTTGTATTTTTGCGGTATTTTACTTTGTGTTTTTGCGGCACTTGATTCTGATACCTTTATATATAGGGGCATCTTTGTTTCTTTGATAGAGACAGAGATGTCCCTGTCATTTTTTTTATAATATCAAAAATACATACGTATTATGTCAAGAAACAAGAAAGTATCAGAGTCGTTATTCCAGTTCATGAACCTCCTTATCGCCCTTTTGATGAAGAACGGGCAATACCGTACCTCACTGCATTACAGAGCAACCCTCAACAGCTTTAAGCGATACCGGGACAACAAAGACATCGCCCTGAGTGAGATAGATGCAGGCGTGATGCGCTCGTATGAGGCTTACCTGCATCATACAGCGAAGGTATGCAGCAACACCAGTTCCTTCTATCTCCGCATCCTCCGCGCCACCTACAACAAAGCCGTGGCGAAGGGACTGACGCCACAGCAGCATCCCTTCAGGGAAGTCTATACCGGTATTGCCCAAACCCGCAAGAGAGCCATATCCACAGAATCTGTCAGCCAGATCAAACGTTTGGAGTCGGTCAAGGAACTGTCTCCCAAAGAAGAGATGGCAAGAGATGCATTCCTGATGAGCTTTTATCTGCGTGGTATCTCATTCATTGACCTGGCACACCTCCGCAAATCCGACCTCAAGGACGACTATCTTCATTACACCCGAAGCAAGACAGGTCAACGCCTCACCATCCGATGGGAGAAGGAGATGCAGGAGTTGTTGGAAAAGTATCAGGCGCAGACCGTCACCTCACCTTATCTCTTCCCTTTCCTTGTTGATGAAGGGAGCAAAAAACTAGATAAAACTATTGACAAAATGAGAGATGAAAAACGCCTGTATCACAATGCAGAAGCCCGTATCTCCTACCATCTCAGGAAGTTAGGAGTTAAGATAGGAATCAAGGGCAAGCTCACCCTTTATGTCGCCCGCCATTCCTGGGCAACGGCAGCAAGAGACAACCAGATTCCAATCTCAGTCATCAGCGAGGCATTGGGGCATCATTCCGAAATCACCACACAAATCTATCTCCGCTCCATCAAAAGCTCAGAAGTGGATGATGCCAACGCTAAAATTCTGGCAGTCCTATAAGCCGTAAAAATGAATAAAAAGAGGGTTTTTGCAAAATGAACCAAAATGAACCAATTTTTCTGAATCTTTACATAAGAGACACAGAATCTCGTTGCAAAAATACGAAAAAAGTTGGAAACTAGCAAATTATGTATGTTAAAAATTTAATGTTCTTCTACGAAAATCAACAATTTTTCAGCAATCATTTTGATTGTAATCTGATAAGTCGTTGATAGAACGAATGTTTTCGGTTTTTCTGTGTCTCTTATGTAGAGATTCAGAATAAATGGAGTGATTTAGGGAAGGGTTTTAAGACAAAGGAATCGGATAGCTAATCATTCCAAGGGTTGCAGACTATCATGCTCTTGGGTCAGGAGTATGTCTGTGATTAGAGGTTTCCGGTATCGGAGATAGACTAACCAACCCTTTCTTGCCAAGTGTTTTGAAGCATAAATTCACGACACGGGGGAATGAGAATTGTATCCTGATCAAAACGGAAAAAAAAAAACAATGTTACAACCAGACAACGAGAAGAGTTGGTACGCATTCAAGATATTTTTTGGAAAAGGAAAGCCTATCAAAGCTTATTTCGTTACCAATGAGATAGAACACATTTATGATGTGAAACAAGAATATTGGGACAAGAATAAGAAAAAGAGACTGGTGAAGGAAGTCCCCATTATGCCATCTCTCATTCTCTTTCGTTCTACGAGAATAGAAGCCGAAGAGATTGAACGCAGATTTTTCAATAAAGTGATGCTCTATCGTGGAAAGAATTCTGAGAACTTGAAAGAACCTTCAAAAATTTCAGAACGTGAAGTGAAAATCTTCAATATAGTCGCAACTTCTGGTGTTGAAGGACTGGATTTTTACGATGAGTATAATCCAAAGTTTACCAAAGGCGACAAGTTCCGAGTCATAGAAGGTCCTTTGAAAGGAGCGGAAGGCTATGTCGTCCGCATCAAAAAAGATCATAAACTTTATGTGAGTATCAAGGGGCTGTGTGCTGTTACGACAGGATATATTCCCAAGGCTTTCTTACAGAAAATAGAATAGGGTATATGGAAATGGTGTGATGCAAAATTTTGAAAACGAAGTTTCGGATTTTGATGCCCCGCCTAGCCCCCACCTTTCCCCATGCGGTCCTATCCTGCATAACTATGGCGAAGAAAAGGGGCTTGGGGAAAGCGGTAGAGCTCTCTTTGGCTAAAGAGGGACGGGGTGATTCGAAATCGGCAAGTTCTCAATCCAACCAAAGATCGCATGAGCATCCAAGCAAGGACATTCCTTAGGCGAAGTACCAGGCAAATCACGATGCCCCACAATCTTTGCTTTCGGAAAAAGCTGATGGAGATTGATGAGCAAATCAGCGGTTCGCTCCTCCTGCTCTTTGGTGAGCGTATTGGCAGGCTTGCCTTCCTCATCCAGACCTCCCTCATAGCAGATGCCGATAGAGCATCTATTATAAGGTCGGGCATGCGCACCCACTTCCAGCAGCTTGCGGTGTTGCGTCATCGTACCATCTTTTCGGATGTAGAAGTGATAGCCGATATCATAAAATCCACGAGCCTTATGGTCTCGTCTCAGCTGTTCCACACTATAGTCCTGATTGCGTCGGGTAGCCGAGCAATGCAGCACCAGAAATCTCACAGAGTCGGCAGACATCATGTATTTGCCGGCTTCAACTCCGGCGAGGAGTGTACGCTCAGAGCGTACCTTCTCCTCCCCGATGTTCATAGGAAATGTATCTTTAATCATAATAGGCTCTTTAAACTATAAACTGTTAGAATCATTCATCATCATGGATCAATTTAAAGGGTTGAACATTACTGCTTAGAAATTTACGTTGTCGCCGCTCTCTGAACCTGTACCGCCAGTATTCTCGCTGCCACCAGCGTTCTCACCACCAGTGCTCTCTCCACCAGTGTTCTCACCGCCATTCGTAGAGTCGCCTGTAGTAGGCTTCTTCTCCTCATCGGTAGTACCGCCAGTAGGCTTGTCCTTCTTCTCATCACCGTACTTGACGAGTTCGATAGAATCAGGAATCAGGTTGTAAACACGGCTACCGTTCTTCAAGAGGTAGTACGATGGTCGGAAGGCAGGAAGGATACTCTTCACGAGTTTGGCAGTCGCATCCTTCTCCTTCTCCACAGCCTTACCGGTGAGGAAACGGAGATAGAGCTTACCGAAGCCGAATAACTCGATGTCGTACCCCTTCTTCAGGTTCTCCTTCACGTAGTAGGTATAGCGGTCGAGTACCGCCATCACATCTGCTGGAGTAGCTGTTGACTCCATTGCGATTTGGTTCGCAATATCCTTGGTAGTCAATGTACCGTAACTGTAAGGGCGAACGCTATACACGGTCTTACCCTTCTTAGGACCCATGTTCATGGTCTTCTTTGAAACTTTGTAACTCTTACTCATAATTTAAAACATTTAAAAGATTAATACTCAAGTTATGTCATCGTCAGTTCGAAGAGATTAGCAATCCCGTTTGTTCTGATTGACGTTGCAAAGGTACAACATTGCAAAAGCGTCCTGTCCGTCATGGGTATATATCGATACACAGTGTCTCGCAGATGAACTTAACGGCCGAAGGTTTCACGATCTGATCCTTTGGTTTCATCCCAAGTTCCGCCAGTTGCTGCTGATAAGGTTTCAGCCATCTTCTCAGTGTCCTGGTTGTCACTCCGGCATAAGCAGCCAGTTCGCTTTTATACATTGCTTTCATATTCAGAGAGTTTAATACATTAATATATATGAATTAAAAAATCAATTCTGATTTCGCTTGCAAAAGTAGATAATCTTGGAATTCCTGTGATGTACTCTATAGAGTGCAGCATGGTTTACACTTTTTAGGATATTATTAAGGTTTGTTGGCAACAAGATGGGTCGATATGAGAAAATAGAGACCAATCTGCGTTTGCCTAATGAACCGAATATCCGTAAAAGTTAAGGCGGATAGTTGGTTAACCACAGCTGCAAAAGAGATTCGCCGAATTCAGACAAGATGGGGTATTCCTTCTCAGAGAAAGTTCGCAGTTTTACTCGGCGTCAATGGAAGAACATTAGCAAAGCTTTATGCTGATCCGCCAGACGAAAGTTTGACCTACGGTTCTGTTCAACAGATGTTTTCCAACTTAATGATTTCAGTATGGACTGAGTTTAATACGACCGAAGATGTAAATCAAGAGCTCAAATTGCTGAATCAGGCTCTGGCCAATGTAATGAGAGCTGCATTCCCACCCCGCAAAGAACTTGTAAAAAAGGCTCTTCAAGAGATGGAGCATCAACAGGGAAACGGTTTGCCAATCAAGTAATTTGCCATAAAATGCTTTGCGTTTCGTAATGTGTGGTAGTATATAAGGCAAATCAAGTCATTGCTTGGTTTATGAAACGAATATAGAATATGATTCCTCTTGAGCGGATGGAATTTCCATTTCCGCTCGAGAGGTTTTGAAACTCAAAAGGATTATTTCTTACAAATTTCTGATGAAATCTCTTTAAAATTCCAGTATTTCTGATTCGAAAATATTTCGGCAAGAATATTGAAAGTGTGAAAAAGAAGTATAATCATCAGTAAATCAGTATGTTATCTAAATTTGTGGGTTCCGTCAAAAAATCAGAATTCTGCAGTTGTACAACTAAGACCCTTATAGTTGTACAACCATAGCTCCAGAGTTGTACGACCATAGCCTATATAGTTGTACAACTGCAGACTTACGGTCGTACAACTATAGGTCATTCGTTCTGCAAAGAGCATGGAATACGATATAAACTCGATAGAATTAGGTCCTCGCAGCCATCTAGATTGGAAATGTGGAAATAGCGATAATTCAGAAACAATATTTAACACCATCATATTTCTGAAGCCAAAGACGGAATCTGCGAAATCTAAGACCGAATAGGTCAAATATCTGCGTCATCTGCGAAATCAGCGTGCGAGGTCCTGTACCAGTTTTAACCTATAAGGTGTTGCGTGGTATTCCTCTCAAAAGTAGAATAAAATTAATCTTTCTCATTCGAGCGGCGACAAGTGCAGAGCGATACTGCAATGAGGAACAATTCAGGCGGTCCCATCCCGCACAACCTGGCGAGGGCTTTGATGCCATGCCAACCTTATAGTAATAAAATAACATATTATTATGAATAAGAAAATTAGCAAAAAGAAGAATGTTGAGGTGGCATTTATAAATGTCTCTTTATACCCAACAGAAAAGCAAAAACCAGAAGAGTATGTCAAATTATTGTCTTCTATCATGGGGAGTCGTGTAATGATACAATCATCAACTTCTGATAGATCTACTCTGTTGAGAGAATTTGACAAATATGGTGATCATTACCATGGCTTTTTTTGTAATGCTATTTTCCCAAAGCCAGACTCTAAAATGTTGGATGTTAAGAAAAATGTATTAGAAAAGTCTGATGTAGATCCTAATAAAGGTTTGGATGCAAAAGATATGGAATTCTGGTTCTTTCCAAAATATCATAGATTTGTCGTTTACAAATCTAATCTGTCTAAAATCTCAAAATTTTTGTATGGGAGCTTTAAGTTTAAACTCGGAGATGATAATCGTTTTGCGATTAATATAGAAAAGGACAAGAATTCTATAGAACGCATAATCAAGTCTAAGGGCGTCGTTAGTATAAGAGTGTCTGTTCGTTATTCTAATAATGATAATTGTGAAGAGTGGGAACGTCTTGATGCTGATTTAAGAAATTCCGATACTGATAATGCGGAACTGATATTGAAGTCAAGTAAGAATAAACCAATTCAGGTTTTGAAAAATAAGATTTTAAATGCTTTTTTGTCTTTAAGTAAATCTTATGGTACCGCAAAGGCTGAGATAATAAATAATGATGGACATGTCGAAAAAATAGATACGAAAGATCATCCTAAGACTGCTGCTGTAGATATTAACCAAAATCCTGTAAACTCTATGAGGAATATGGTTGAAGATATTGCATTTAATCGAGAGTAGAAATGGACAAAGTTAATAAACCTCCTACTTTAGGATCAAAAGGATGGAGAGGTTTTAAATTCGTATATTTCCATTATTGTAGAAAGCAATTTTTGCATTCTCTGTTTTGGTCAGGCTTTGTTACTGTCATCGTCTTTATAATAGCGAATTTATCTTCTTGCTCTTTTTATGATTCATTGGAAATCTTAACAGAAATTGGTTTAAAAGTTGCTCCTCCTCTTTTGGGCTTTACCTTATCTGGATATGCTTTAATTGTAGGTGTTAATGATGCTACAATTTCGGAAAGGCTAAAAGCTCATAAGACAAAGAGTGGAATAACAATGTACCAACAACTATATACAACATTTATTGCAATGTTGGCTTCGATTTCTTTGTTACTTATAGAAAGTGTTGTCTTGTCGTATGTGATAAAGGCAAAGCTATCTATTGGTTGTACACAAGTGGTTGATATAATCAATGTGACAATATTTGTTGCTTATGTGTTTACGCTGTTTTATGCATTATTTGCAGTGAAAGATTTACTTTCAAATTTATTCAGTTTAGGGCAAACGGCTAACAACATTTATCAGTCTCAGCATGATGATGTGCAAAAGTCGTAGATTTAATTTATTATATAATGTTACTTACATTTCAGAATTTTTTAGATAAGAGAAATATACCAGCATCGTTTGTTGATGATCAGCGAACGATAATCCGGTTTACAATAAATAATATACATTATTTGTTTAGTTATAATTATAGTGAAGACCCCGCTTTTGTTAAGATTATTATACCAAATGCTGGTTCTGTGAATTTGGATAATCCTGGTGATGTTCGTATGTTGTATAACCTTACAACATCTTATAAGGTTGGTAAGGCTTTTGCTGTAGATAGTCAAGTTTGGTTTTCTGCAGAAGCTTTTCTATATACAAAGGAAGGAGCTGATTCTCTTTTTCTGAGATTGATTCAGGTGCTCCAAGATATGTTAAACCAATATAGACTTACTCATAATGATAACGAATCAAACTCCCAGCAATAAGGTGGATGAAATGAAGTTTAAGGAAGAGAAGGAAAAAAGTAAGAAATGGCCAACAAATGCTAAGTGGGTAATTTTCATGTTGCTCTTGTTTGTTGCTCTGCTCACAGTTTGGATATTGGAGAGTTTTGTGGTAGAAGGAGATAAACTCTTAACAGCCTTGGTTGACTTTTCTACAATACTCTCAATTTTTCTTTCAGTTTCATCTATTGCCTTTGCTGGTTATACCTCAATTGAGACGGGACGTCAGTTTCACTATATGTCTCGTGCTGTGGAAGAGATACGAACCTCAAATCGTATTATGTCTGATAATTACAAGAATTTATTGGATCATTATCATGATACGGTAAACAAGTTCTCGGAGATTTTAGAGCATCATTCCCATGCTTCAAATAAAACAGAAACAAGAAACTTAAACGTAGATGATATAAATAATACGATAGGAGGTAATGTGAGTAATGGTGCAATATAGGTATATATTCAATAGAGGTGTTATATGCTGGTAGGCGAAGTTTCATGAGCCTTTATTCATAAGTTACTTTTCGTTTTTGATATGGAAGTAAGCTTTTAATTAGTGAGCCCACTTTAAATAGAAGAGATATTAGGCTCTGGTCATATAAAGGAATGTACCTTTGATGAAACTAGAGACTCTGCTTTGGAAATAGAATTGGTAACATTTCAGATAAAATTTCCAGTAAAGAAAGTAGTGTGATAAAAAATATATTGGATAAACTATTGAAAGTTACAGATTAAGATTAAATTGCTCGTATATAGAAGGCGGTCCCATCCCGCACAATCTGGCGTAGACCTTTGATGGTCCGCCAACCTTATAGCGTAGCGGTTCCGAGCACCGGAGGGCGGTTACATCCTCTCGTCCCTGAGGGAAGAGAGGCTTGGTGAGAAAGGTGGAGCCTTCCTTAACGGTAAGGAAGGACGGGTAGGTTTTCGACCAGTGTTATTGATCAATAAATAATAATTATATGAAAGGAATAGTATTAGCAGGTGGAAGCGGTACACGCTTGTATCCTATTACAAAGGGTATCAGCAAGCAGCTGATACCAATTTTTGATAAGCCGATGATATATTACCCAATATCAGTATTGATGTTGGCAGGTATCCGTGAAATACTCATTATTTCAACACCATTTGATTTACCAGGTTTCAAACGCCTATTAGGCGATGGAAGCCAGTTCGGTGTGAAGTTTGAGTATGCAGAGCAGCCATCACCCGATGGCTTAGCCCAAGCCTTCATTATCGGAGAGAAATTCATTGGTAATGATTCCGCTTGCCTCGTATTAGGCGATAATATCTTCTATGGTGCAGGATTAAATCAGATGCTGCATCAAGCAGTAGTAGATGCTGAACAGAATAACAAGGCTACCGTTTTTGGCTATCGTGTAAGTGATCCGGAACGATATGGTGTAGCTGAGTTTGATGAGCAAGGCAATTGCCTCAGCATTGAGGAGAAGCCTGAGCATCCTAAGAGCAACTATGCAGTGGTAGGCTTATACTTCTATCCTAACAAGGTGGTGGAAGTAGCCAAGCATATCAAGCCATCCGCTCGTGGTGAGTTGGAAATCACCACCGTAAATCAGGAGTTCTTGAAGGATAAGCAGCTGAAGGTACAGACCATGGCAAGAGGTTTTGCCTGGCTCGATACCGGCACCCACGATTCCCTTTCCGAAGCATCCACCTTTATTGAGGTCTTGGAGAAGCGCCAGGGCTTGAAGGTAGCTTGCTTGGAAGGTATCGCATACCGTCAGGGTTGGATTACCGCAGAACAGTTGAGAGAGAATGCTCAGCCTATGCTGAAGAATGACTATGGCAAGTATCTCCTTTCAATACTTGAAGAGAAAAATCAAACACTAAAAAAGAATTTAGAATATTAGAAAACAATGAATATAATCAAAACTGATATTGAAGGTGTACTCATTATAGAGCCACGCCTCTTCCGTGATGCTCGTGGCTACTTCTTTGAGAGCTTCAGCGAGCGAGAGTTTGAAGAGAAGGTAGCCCCAATCCTGGGACACAGTGTTCACTTCTGCCAAGACAACGAGTCTATGAGTAGCTATGGCGTAATGAGAGGCTTGCACTTCCAGTGCCCACCATATACTCAGAGCAAGTTAGTACGCTGCGTAAAGGGTAGAGTACTTGATGTAGCAGTAGATATTCGTAAAGGCTCCCCTACTTATGGTAAGCATGTGGCAGTAGAGCTGACAGAAGATAACCATGTCCAGTTCTTCATCCCTAAGGGTTTTGCCCATGGCTTCGCAGTTCTCTCAGAAACAGCCGTCTTCCAGTATAAGTGTGATAACTTCTACCATCCAGAGGCTGATGGAGGTATCAGCATCCTCGACGACACTCTCGGTATTGATTGGAAAATCCCAACAGAACATGCCAATCTCTCAGAGAAAGATACGAAGCATACGATGCTGAAAGATTTTGATAGTCCATTCGACATCAATGTAGATTTATACAAGTAAACTTGGTACTAATCATAACTCCTTTGGACAATGGAAGGAATGATACATTGAAAAAGAACCGTGAATTTTAAATGTAGAATATTATTATAACAGGCGGTGCTGGAATCTTTAGTACATGTGGTAATATTTTCTATATATAAATTGCAGGATTGTTTAAACTTCACTTGCATATGTTTTAGGTGATAAATTTGAAGAAATCGCATATTTTACTTTTATTATGTAACTAATTATGGATAATTCTTTAATAAAAATAGACGGTGATTCTAAGGCTTTATCAACATTGATAGATGCTATAAGTAGAGGTATTGGTACTCTTTATAGGCCATGGGGAATAAAAAGAGAGGCGAAAGCAAAAGCAGCTGAAATTCAAATTTTGGCAGAAGCGAAAGTTAAGGAGCAGCAGATATTTTCTGAAGCAAAGAAACAATTGGATATTGTTGCTTCTGATGAACAATTGCATCGAACCATATCTAGGATTGTGAATCAAGAACTTAGACGTCAAGAAAACATAGATGCAATAGCTAAGATTGCTTTAGCAGAGTTGGATGAAAGTAGACTTTTGGCTGTAAAAGAACAAGTTGAAACGGATTGGTTGACACGATATTTCGATATAGTGCAAGATGTTTCAGATGAAAGATTACGGAATGCTTGGGGGAAGATTCTCTCACAGGAAATAATGTCTCCTGGTTCTTATTCTTTAAGAACATTAAATACAGTCAGTAACCTGTCAAAAAAAGAAGCAGAGTTATTTGCTTCTCTTGGCAATTTAGTCTTAAGTACAGGTTCCGTTTTATTCTTTATTAACAAAGAAGACTCTATCTTGGGAAGTGATATTAGTTTTAATAATATTTCTTTGTTGATGGAATGCGGGCTTATAAGAGAAGAACATGCTTTGCACATAATTATTGAGCCAAAAGAAAAACCTGCAAAATTCGCATGGATTTATCAAGATAAAGCTCTTTTGTTAGATTTCAAAACTGATGGTTGTAGGGTACCTATATACGAATTAACATCGGCAGGTAGAGAATTGTACAAAATCTTAACTGTTTCATTTCAACTTGATTATCTAAAGCAAATAGTTGCTTATTTTAAGAATATTCAATTAGGCTACTCTAAACTTATATCATTTAATGATGATCAAATAGAATATGACGACGATGTTGTCAAATTGTAATGAAAATGCTAGGTAAGGAGTTTTTCAACCGTCGCTGGTGGAGGATAGGTTGATTCGAAGAAAACTAATATAACACATAAAAAAATCGCAATGAAAGATTTTAAAGATATAAAAGTAGCAGTAGCCGGTACAGGCTACGTAGGTCTGAGTATAGCAACCTTGTTGTCTCAGCACCATCATGTAACAGCAGTAGATGTAATCCCAGAGAAGGTGGAGAAACTCAACAACAAAATTTCTCCAATCCAGGACGATTACATCGAAAAGTATTTGGCTGAAAAGCCATTGAACCTCGTG
>ERZ856578.6269-NODE-6269-length-13641-cov-2.859186_pt1 | contig 13641 bp, 10 predicted proteins | sample MGYA00514384_ERZ856578 | MGnify/ENA primary metagenome ERZ856578 (study PRJEB29103, sample SAMN06111958) | human gut metagenome | biome: human gut; feature: ankylosing spondylitis patient; material: healthy_person | host: Homo sapiens | place: China:Hangzhou...
GTTGTGCGGCCAGATCCTCCGGTTCTTTCATGTATTTCAGATCCAGATCCATCACCTGATGGCAGCGGGTGCAGATTACATGATAATGAGGGGTGACCTGTCCGTCGAAGCGGTCAGCACCATCGCCGGTACAGATTTTCTGAATCTCTCCGATATCTGCCAGCAGCGCCAGGTTACGGTAGACGGTTCCGAGACTGATGTTCGGATAAATCTTGCGTAACTGATGATAGACGGTGTCAGCCGTAGGATGATCGGTACGTGTCATCAGAAATTCTTTGATGGATTCCCGTTGACGGCTGTATTTCAGAGTTGCCATTACGATCCTCCCTTCTCGATTAATAACAGTAATTGTTACTAATACTAATATAAAATAAAACGGAGAAAATGTCAAGCGATTTCTCCGTTTTATTTAAAAAATTCTTATTCAAAATCGTTACGTTCGCAGAACAGATCAAACACGGCATTGATCAGGTCTTCGTCATCCAGACCTTCGAATTCCATTTCATCCAGATCGAGATTTTCGGAAGTGATCCGCAGGATATGAACCGGTTCATCGTCACCGCCATCGGCAGGATAGAGAACAGCAAATTCCTGATCTTCGTATTCCACAATATCGAGAAGTTCAAAACGAACAGATTCGCCGTACTGGTCTGTCAGAGTAATAATATTTGGTTCCATAAGGGCCTCCTTTGTAAACGGTATACATGTTATTTTATCTCGTTGATTATAGTACAGATTTGGAGTTTTGAAAAGCGTTCGGTATAAAAATGCAAGGTATAAAAGTGTCGAGCGAAAAACAGGGAAACAAGTAGTATTCAGGACATATTTCTGGTATATTAAAAGAAGAAACAGGGGAGGAGTTGGAGATTATTTTTAAGAAGAAAAAGCAGAATCCCGGAGGAAGCTATGTAGGAGCAATTGCGGTATTTATCCTGGCGATTATCATCGGTCTGGTTTCCTTTTTTGTGACAGCACAGAGAACGATCGAGAGCAGTTCGCAGGAGAGAATGAGAAACAATGTGGCGAGACAGAGCGAACATCTCCGAACCATTTTAAATATTCATTATTCGTATCTGGAAGGCATTGCAGAGAAGATGGGAGAGGGCGGAGACCTTCTCAGCGAGGAAAATATGCAGATGCTGACAACATTTCAGGAGAGTACCGCGCTGGATCGCACGGCGCTGATTCAGCCGAATGGTGATGCACACTACGATAATGGGCTGGTAAAAAATGTGGCACACCGGAGATACTTTAAGGAAGGGATCAGCGGCAGCCGTACGTTGAGTGATCCGCTTGAGAGCAGTGTGGATCAGGAGACGAAGGTAGTTCTTGGCGTTCCGGTTTTTCATGAGGAAACGGTCATTGGTGTTCTTGGCAGTTCCTATAATGTCGGTGAACTGAGCCGTATGCTGTTTGATGATCTGTTTTCGGGAAAAGGATACAGCCTGATCGTTACCAGAGATGGTGAGATCATTGCCCATGACGGCGATGCGACAGATTACAAGCTTTCTTATGGAGATAATATTTTTGAATTTTACAAATTCAAGAAAATAGGACAGGGACACAGCATCGAAGAGATTTCACAGGATTTCAACGAAGGAAAGGAAGGACTGATCCGGTTAAGAGGTTATGCGGACAGTTCCGACCGCTATCTGGCATATGCGCCGCTGGGAATCAATGACTGGATGATCTGCTATGTTGCACCGGTGACCGTTGCACAGCAGTCGTATGCGTTCGTGGAGCAGTATGAATTTATCTTTCTGGGATGCTTTGGCGTTCAGGTTTGTATCCTGATCTTCTACATCATACGGAAAAACCGTCAGAAAACAGAAGAAATCCTCCGTTCCGCCCGGACGGATGAACTGACGCAGGTATATAACAGAAAATACGCGGAATCGTATACGGAGCGGATTCTGAACGAAAATCATGGAGAGAGGCAAAGCGCATTCTTTATCATGGATGTAGATAAGTTTAAAGAGGTCAACGATGTATACGGACATACCGTGGGCGATGCGGTGCTGCATACGTTTGGCGAACTGCTGAACAGACAGTTCCGGGAAAACGACATTGTGGGCCGGATCGGCGGTGACGAGTTTACCGTCCTGATGTGGAACGTAAGCAGTCGTGAGGCAGTCCGAAGCAAAGCGGAAAAACTGCTGGAGGAGACGAAGAAGCTTGCATTTGCTGAGATGGATGGAAAAGGAATCACAATCAGCATCGGAATCGCTCTGTACCCGGAACACGGAAACACCTACATGGAACTGTACCGAATCGCGGATCAGGCACTTTATGAGACCAAGCGGGGTGGACGGAACGGATATACCATTTGCGGTGAATCTCGAAGAAATTTACCGCGGTAACGTAAAAAAGGGATTGCACACGGGGAAGAGAAGTGCTATGATATAAAAAAGCAGAACAAAGGGGTTCGGATGAATCCATTGTTCTGCTTTTTTCTTTATAGATAAGAGAAACTTATAAGCAGTCTGGAATGAGAGGAGAGGATTATTATGAAAAAATTCATGGAGAAATTCAGAGAGGCTGTAAGAAAATATGAGGAGCTGCTGGCGTATGCACAGGGAGAATTTATCGTTCCTTATCATTCAGGGGCGGGGATGATCGGGTATTATTATAGTCCGGTTCCGTTTGTGAAGTAGAGATTTTGTAAAAGGGGATGCCGGGAGACGCGGCATCCCCTTTTACAATTTTTCAATTACCAAAGCTCCGCCAGTTCATAAATCAGTTTCTCGGTTTTCTCCCAACCCAGGCAAGGATCCGTAATCGATTTTCCATAGCAGTGCTCACTCACCTTCTGAGCGCCGTCTTCGATATAACTCTCGATCATCAGTCCCTTCACCAGTTTGTGAACATCCTCCGAAACCTTGCAGCTGTGCATAACATCCTTACTGATACGGATCTGTTCTGCGAAGCGTTTGCCGGAGTTGGAGTGGTTGGTGTCTACGATGACAGCCGGGTTGACCAGTTTTGTCTGCGCGGACTCATTGACTTCCTGATAATGTTCCAGAAGATTTTGCAGGTCCTCGTAATGGTAGTTTGGCATATTTCTTCCGAATTTGTCTACATAACCACGAAGAATCGCATGTGCATAAGGGTTACCAGGAGTTTTTACTTCCCATCCACGGTACAGGAACATGTGACCGTGCTGTGCGGCGATGATGGAGTTCATCATAACGGAGATATCTCCGCCGGTTGGGTTCTTCATACCTGCCGGGATGCCGACGCCGCTGGCGGTCAGACGGTGCTGCTGGTCTTCGACGGAACGGGCACCGATGGCAACGTAAGATAACAGATCGGATAAATATCTGTGGTTCTCCGGATACAGCATCTCATCTGCACAGGTAAAACCGGTCTCGTTGACCGCTCTGGTGTGCAGATCGCGGATCGCGATGATACCCTTTAACATATCTTCTTTTTTCTCCGGATCCGGCTGGTGCAACATTCCCTTATAGCCCATGCCGATCGTTCTCGGTTTGTTTGTATAGATACGCGGAATCATAAAAATCTTATCTGCGACCTTATCCTGTACGGTACGAAGCCGACTGATGTAATCAATTACCGCATCTTCATTGTCGGCGGAACAAGGTCCGATGATCAGCAGAAGTCGGTCATCTTTTCCCTCGAAGATTTCACGGATCTGTCTGTCGCGATCCTCTTTGATTGCTGCTATTTTTTCACTTACCGGAAACTGTTCTTTTAACTCCTTCGGGGTTGGTAGTTTCCGTAAGAATTCCATATCCATTTCCATAATTTCAAAAGCCTCCATAAAAAATAAAGAATTTTGCACTTCAACGCGTTGCAGTGCGAATCTGTTTATAATCATACTTGGTTACAGATGATTCGTCAACCCTTTTTTGAAATTTAATTACTCAATCTGCCATTTACAAATTTCGTAACTCTTCAGTACTCTCACAGTTACGAGCCAAAATGCATTTCTAATCACCTTCGGTGATGGCATTTTGACTTGTATGTCTCGGGATTTTGGCAAAAAACATGGCCACCGACTGAATTGTTACCTGTTTTCTTCAAAATCATGTTCATAAAAAATACCGGGAGCTTTTCAGATTTTACAGAGAAAAGCATCCGGTGGGACAAACATATTATGCTTTTTTCCCGGAGGGAAGCTGTGCCAGAATGATCGCTGCAAACATCAGCACACATCCTGATAACTCCCGTGCAGAAAGCTTCTGATTCAGAAGGATCCAGCCTGCCAGTACCGAGATGCAGGATTCCAGACTTAAGATCAGAGAAGCCACAGTCGGGTTCATATCTTTCTGTCCGATGATCTGCAGGGTGTACGCAACACCGCAGGACATCACACCGGCATAAAGAATCGGTGCCCAGGCGGCAAAGATATCTGCCAATACGATAGGTTCCGTAAAGACAGCCGGGATCGCACATAAGAATCCGCAGACAAAAAACTGGATACAGGACATTTTCACACCGTCAACCTTGGGCGAAAAATAGTCGATTACCAGAATATGTAAGGAAAACAGCAGGGAACATACCATGACCAGCAGATCCCCTTTTCCAACGGAAAAACCGTCTGTGATGCAAAGCAGATACAGTCCTGCCAGTGCAAGTGCAACAGCGATCCAGATGGTGGCGCCGCATTTTTTACTCAGAAAGAAATGGCCAAGAATCGGAACGATAACAATATAGCAGGCAGTGATAAATCCTGCACGTCCGACCGTTGTATACTGGATGCCCATCTGCTGAAAACTGCTGGCAAGTGCCAGAAGAATACCGCAGCAGACACCGCCGAGAATCAGTGTACCGGTCTGTTCTACCTGTTGTTGAGGCGATGGCAGTTCCTCTTTTTGGGCAGATTTTCTGTGATCCAGAAAGAAAATGCATGGAATCAGGACGATTCCTCCGATGATGCTTCGAATAGCGTTGAAAGTAAACGGACCCACGTGATCCATACCAACGCTCTGGGCTACGAAAGCCACACCCCAGATGGTGGCTGTCAGCAGCAGAAGCAGAGAATTTTTAAGCTGTGTCTTTTTCATAAAATCCCTTCCCTTCATAGTAATATCGGTAAAAGACAACTGTTCAACAGACACACAGATACCAAACAGCGTAACATATGCAATCATATCATGAGAAAAGAAAAAAAGGAAGCAAGAATAAGGAGGGTTCAGATACTTTTTGGAGATTTTTTGGGGTTTTCTATTGATAAATATTATCATTAAGGATAAAATCTACATAGTTGTCGGGAGGATTTTGAGATTCTGGAAACCTTCGGACGGATGACAGCAAGAAAATAAAGAAAAGAGGAATGCAGTCATGACATTAAGAGATTTACCGGTAGGAAAGACAGCAACGATTCGCTCGGTAGGCGGAGAAGGGGCGCTGCGTCAGCATTTTCTGGATATGGGACTGATCCCACAGGGAGAGGTAACAGTAGTAAAGTACGCTCCCATGGGAGATCCGGTGGAACTGCGGATTCACAGTTATGAACTGACACTGCGTCTTGCAGATGCGGAGAAAATCGAGATTGAAAATATACGGGATGCCGGACAGGTAAAACCGGAAAAAAAAGAACGAACAGTAATCCCCCATCCGGGACTTGGAGAGGGTGGTAAATATCATGAGAAGGAAACGGAACATCCTTTGCCGGATACAGAGGTGCTGACATTTGCACTTGCAGGGAATCAGAACTGTGGAAAAACCACACTGTTTAATCAGCTGACCGGATCCAGTCAGCATGTGGGTAACTTTCCGGGAGTAACGGTGGACCGAAAAGATGGAACTATCCGGGGAAAAGAAAACACACTGGTGACCGATCTTCCGGGAATCTATTCCATGTCCCCATATTCCAGTGAGGAGATCGTTACAAGAAATTTTGTGCTGAATGAACATCCGAAAGGAATCATCAACATTGTGGATGCTACCAATATTGAGCGGAATCTGTATCTGACCATGCAGCTGATGGAGCTGGATATTCCGATGGTGCTTGCCTTGAATATGATGGATGAGGTACGGGAAAACGGCGGATCGATTCTGGTCAACCAGATGGAAGAGATGCTGGGGATACCTGTGGTTCCTATTTCGGCGGCGAAGAATGAAGGTATTGATGAACTGGTAGCCCATGCTCTGCATGTGGCAAAATATCAGGAACGGCCAAAGGAGATAGATTACTGTGATGCCAATGAAGATGGTGGTGCGGTACATAGATGTCTGCATGCGATCATGCATCTGATCGAAGATCATGCAAAGGCAGCACAGATACCTGTCCGTTTTGCGGCGGCGAAGCTGGCAGAAGGGGATACGCTGATTCTCGAGGCATTGAAACTGGATCAGAATGAAAAAGAGATGCTGGAGCATATCGTGAAACAGATGGAAACAGAGCGTGGTCTTGACCGGGCGGCGGCAATTGCGCACATGCGATTTGATTTCATTGAAAATATCTGCGATGAGACAGTGGTCAAACCACGGGAGAGTAAAGAGCATCTGCGAAGTGTGAAGATCGATAAGATACTCACCGGAAAATACACGGCGATTCCGTGTTTTATCGCGATCATGGGGCTGGTATTTTTCCTGACTTTTGGAGTGATCGGTGCTTTTTTACAGAATATCCTGGAAGTAAGTATCGATGCGCTGGGAGGTCTGGTGGATCAGTGGATGGGGGCAGCGAATGTCAACAGTGTCCTTCGGTCTCTGGTAATGGATGGAATCTTTACCGGCGTGGGAAGTGTCCTGAGTTTCCTGCCGATCATCGTTACACTGTTTTTCTTTTTATCTATGCTGGAAGACAGCGGATATATGGCAAGGGTGGCTTTTGTGATGGATAAGCTGCTCAGAAAGATCGGACTTTCCGGAAGAAGTATCGTACCGATGCTGGTAGGTTTTGGATGTACAGTACCGGGAGTTATGGCGAGCAGAACGTTGCCTTCAGAACGTGACCGTAAGATGACGATTCTTCTGACACCGTTTATGAGTTGTTCGGCAAAGCTTCCCATCTATGCTTTTTTTGCGGCGGCATTTTTCCCGAAGCATAGCGCACTGGTGATGATCGCTTTGTATTTTGGCGGTATTCTGATGGGTATCCTGATGGCACTGGTATTCCGTGGGACTCTTTTTAAAGGCAATGCTGTACCGTTCGTGATGGAACTGCCCAATTACCGGATGCCGGGAGCCAAGAATGTGGGACACCTTCTGTGGGATAAGGCAAAAGACTTTCTGCAGCGTGCATTTACCGTGATTTTTATGGCGACACTGGTAATCTGGTTCTTACAGACCTTTGACAGTCACCTGAACATCGTCAGCGATTCGCAGGAGAGTATTCTGGCGACGGTGGCCAGTGTGATCGCGCCGGTATTTGCACCGATGGGATTTGGCGACTGGAGGATATCCACGGCGCTGATCACCGGATTTATGGCGAAGGAGAGTGTGGTATCTACGTTGTCCGTACTGTTTGGACAGACCGCAGCACTGCTTGGCTGTATCACACCGGTATCGGCGGCGAGCCTGCTGGTGTTCTGTCTTTTGTATACACCGTGTGTGGCGGCAATCGCATCCATCAAGAGGGAACTTGGAAGCAGATGGGCGGTCGGTGTTGTGATCGGGCAATGCGTGATCGCCTGGGTGGCTGCGTTTGTGGTGTATCTGGTGGGGAGTATTTTATAGGATAGGATTGTGAGAGTGCGGAACAATCCGGTATCAGAGAAAGAAGCTGTACTGACAGAGAAAGTTGGTGCGGCTTTTTCGATTTTGGCATTATTTTTTTGAAACATGTATGGACACAGTTGACCGGATGACCATACAACAGGTAAAATTAAAATAATGAAAATGTAACTATTCAGTAGGTAGTATCCCGCGAGGTGTTTTGGCATGAATATGCCAAAATCCCGAGACATACAAGCCAAAATGCCATCACCGAAGGTGATTTTAAATGCATTTTGGCTCGTAACTGTGAAGGTACTGAACAGTTACATGAAAATGAGAAAAAGAGAGGGTTATCGAATGGACAAATTATTGTATGGGGTGGCATATTATGATGAGTATATGCCGTGTGACCGGTTAGATAAAGATGTGGAAATGATGAAAGCGGCAGGGATCAATCTGGTCCGTATCGCGGAGTCAACCTGGAGCACCTGTGAACCGCAGGAAGGTGTATTTGATTTCAGCCATGTGACGCGCGTGCTGGATGCGATGGAAGGGGCGGGAATCTCTGTCATTATCGGAACGCCGACGTACGCAATTCCGACCTGGATGGTAAAATCCTACCCGGATGTACTGGCAACCACAAAGAAGGGACCGGGTATCTACGGGGCGCGTCAGATTATGGATATCACGCACCCGGTATATCGCTATTATGGTGAGCGCGTGATCCGCAAGCTGATGGAAGTGTCTGCACACAGAAAATGTGTGATCGGCTTCCAGCTGGATAATGAGACGAAATATTATGACACTGCGGGAAAAAATGTGCAGGAGCAGTTTGTAAAATATCTGAGGACGAAATTTAACGACGATCTGGACGCGATGAATCAGGCGTTTGGACTGGATTACTGGAGCAACCGGATCAATGCGTGGGAGGATTTTCCGGATGTGCGCGGAACGATCAATGGAAGTCTCGGTGCGGAATTCCAGAAGTTCCAGAGAACACTGGTGGATGATTATCTGCAATGGCAGGCGGATATTGTGAAGGAGTATGCGAGGGAAGACCAGTTTATCACGCATAACTTTGATTTTGACTGGAGAGGGTATTCCTACGGCGTACAGCCGATGGTGGATCACAAGCATGCGGCGAGGGCGCTGACGGTAGCAGGTGTGGATATTTATCATCCGACACAGGACGAGCTGACCGGTGCGGAGATTTCCTATGGCGGGGACAGTACCCGTTCGCTGAAAGAGGATAATTATTTTGTCCTGGAGACAGAAGCGCAGGGATTCCCGGGATGGGTTCCGTATGACGGACAGCTTCGTCTGCAGGCATTCAGCCATCTGGCTTCCGGAGCAAATATGGTGGAATACTGGCACTGGCATTCGATTCATAACTCATTTGAAACTTACTGGAAGGGAATGTTGAGTCATGATTTTAAGGAAAATGATACCTACCGTTCTGCGAAAGTGATCGGTAAGGAATTTGCGGAGCTGGGAAGTCATCTGGTGAATCTGAAAAAGCACAATAAGGTTGGTTTCCTGGTGAGCAACGAAGCGCAGACGGCTCTGGACTGGTTCCCGATTGACGGAACCGCAGGCGGTGGCGGTGCATGCAAGTACAACGATGTAGTTCGTTATGTCTATGATCAGTTGTATAAACTGAATGTGGAATGTGATTTCCTGTGGCCGGAGACAGAGAGCTTTGATCAGTATGATCTGCTGGTAGTACCGGCTCTGTATGCAGCGCCGGAATCTCTGCTTCAGAAGATCAATGATTATGTGGCAGCGGGCGGTCATCTGTTTACGACATTTAAGACCGGTTTTACGGATGAGAATCTGAAGGTGTTCCACGACAGCCAGCCGCATATTTTGGATCGGTGTCTTGGTATTTCCTACAGTCATTTTACGTTCCCGAAGCAGGTGAAGCTGTCTGGAGAAACGTATCACTGCGAAGATAATGAGTTAAAGAACTTTATGGAACTGGTGAACCCGGAAGGGGCACAGGTGCTTGCTTCTTATGATCATTATAACTGGAAGCGGTATGCGGCAGTGACGAGAAATGCGTATGGAAAGGGAACGGCTACTTATCTCGGCTGCTGGACCGGTGATGCGATGCTTCGGGAGATCCTTACGGATGTGTTGAAGGATGCAGGATTGTGGGGTATGGAACAGGAAGTGGAGTTCCCGGTGATTATCAAGAAGGGGACAAATGATCTTGGAAAAGAAGTTGTATATTATCTGAACTATTCGCCGGAAGTACGGAATGTGATTTATCATGGCACTGATGGAGAGGAATTGTTTGGAAAGGCTGCAGTTACTGATGGACAGGTTTTGGAAATCGGGGGCTGGGATCTGAAGATTGTGGAACGGTAAATAAAAGGGGAGCTGTCCTTCATGGATGAAAACTATGGAGGACGGCTTTCTTTTTTGCTTTGTCCATCCCCCGGATGAGGATATAAAAAAGAAAAAAAGTGCGAAAATATCGGTTGAAGAAAGGATAAAAATATAACCCCACAGGGGGCTTGCGAGGAGAGAAAAGACAGGTTATGATAGGCACACAACAGAAATAGGTTGTAAGTTCGCTCAGACCGTACTGCCTCCTCCGCATCTAAAAGCAGTATGGGTTGGAAAGCAAATAATGTCAGAAGTGAGGAAAGAAATCCGGGAAAGATTCCTTTCCTTTCTTTTTACAGAAATCAGAAAGGGGAAACATATGAAGAAGAAAATGGTTGCGGTATTGCTCGCAGCAGGTTTGGTGATATCGCTGGCGGCCTGTGGGGGTACATCAGAAACAGGTAATACTGCGGATGTGAAGACGGAGAATGAGGAAACAGCAGGTGATGAACCGGAAGAAGAAGCAGAAAATACAGAAGAATCTACGCTGGTCTACGGATCCGGAGATTATACACGGATCAATCCGGCGATGGACGAACACTGTGAGATTAATGTACTGTTGTTTAATGGTCTGACCGCTCATGATGCGGATGATCAGGTGGTGCCTGGGCTTGCAGAAAGCTGGGATTATGATGAAGATACTTATACCTATACATTCCACATCAGAGATGGAATTAAATGGCATGATGGGGAACCATTTACGGCAGACGATGTAAAATTTACAATAGAAGCGATCATGGATCCGGACAACGGATCGGAGAATGCACCAAATTATGAAGATGTGCAGGAAATTACAGTCACGGATGACCGGACGATCGCCTTTAAACTGGCAGAACCAAATGTGGCATTTCTGGAATATATGACAATGGCGATTTTGCCAAAACATCTTCTGGATGGAGAAGATATGCAGGAGTCGGATTTCTTCCGTCATCCGATAGGAACAGGTCCATATAAACTGGAAAGCTGGGATGCAGGGCAGTCAATTGTCATGGTGAAAAATGAAGATTACTACCTTGGCAGTCCGAAAATCGATAAAGTAATCTTTAAGATTGTAGAGGATGACAATACACAGGCAGTACAGTTACAGTCCGGTGAGATTGATATGGCGTTGTTAGATCCGAAAAATGCACAGAGTTTTAAGGATGCAGAAGATTATACCTGCTATGATATGACGACTTCGGATTATCGTGGTATTATGTTTAATTTCGGCAACGATTACTGGACGGAAAATAAAGATATTATTCCAGCAGTATGTTATGGTATTGACCGGCAGGCAATTATTGATGCAGTGCTTCTGGGTCAGGGAATGCCGGCCTATGGTCCATTGCAGAGAAATATCTACAATGATGAGAATGTGGAACATTATGATTATAATCCGGAAAAGGCAAAAGAGATTCTTGAGAATGCAGGATGTACCATGGGTGATGATGGCTTCTATGAAAGAAACGGGGAAGAGATCGGTTTTGTGATCAGTGTTATGTCAGGCGAACAGGATCGAATCGATATCGCCCAGGCAGCGGCACAGCAGTTGCAGGAAATCGGCATCAACTGTACAGTAGATATCCCGGCGCAGATGGACTGGGGTGGACAGATGGCATGTCTGATCGGATGGGGAAGCCCGTTTGATGCAGATGACCATACCTATGAGGTTTTTGGTACAGATAAGGGGGCTAATTATTCCGGTTATTCCAATGAAAAAGTGGATGAATATCTGACTCTGGCGAGACAGTATGAAGATCAGGAAACCCGTGCGAAATATTATGATTTGTTCCAGGAAGAACTGGCAAAGGATCCGGCATATGCATTTATCTGTTATATTGATGCCAATTATGTGGCGGATTCGGATATTAAAGGAATTTCGGAGCAGACCGTACTTGGACATCATGGAGTTGGTATTTTCTGGAATATTCAGGACTGGGAAATTACGGAATAAAAAGGAAAGATGAGAGTTGCAAAGAGACTGGGAACAGTCTCTTTATGCAGTTCTGAGAGGTTAGCAATGAGTGAGTTACTGAAGACAGAACATCTGTCGGTAAGCTTTTTTACAGATGCCGGTGAAGTGGAGGCGGTTCGGGATGTAAGTTTTACTGTGCGAAAAGGGGAAGTTCTGGCAATTGTGGGAGAATCCGGATGCGGGAAAAGTGCATTATGCAAGAGCATTATGAAATTACTCCCGAAGACGGCAAAAATCAAGTCCGGGAAAATACTGGTGAACGGAGTGGATATTACAGATTATACGGAAAAAAATATGTCGAGGCTGCGGGGAGAACTGTTCTCTATGGTTTTTCAGGATCCGATGACATCTCTGAATCCGACGATCACAGTCGGAAAACAGATCGGGGAGGCGGTGAGGATCCATAATAAAAAAATGTCGAGAGGACAGATCAGAAAAAGAGTTATAGAACTGATGCAGTTGGTGGAAATAGACAGACCGGAAGAAAGGATCCGTCAGTATCCTCATGAATTTTCCGGGGGTATGCGTCAGAGAGCAGTTATGGCAATTGCACTTGCCGGTAATCCGAAGATTCTGTTTGCCGATGAGCCTACGACTGCGCTGGATGTGACGATTCAGGTACAGATTCTGGATGTGTTCCGGCGGATCCAGAAAAAACTGGAGATGGCAACTGTGTTTATCAGCCATGATCTAGGGGTTGTAGCCGGAGTGGCAGACCGTGTGGCGGTTATGTATGCGGGAAAAATTGTGGAAATCGGAACGGCGGAGGAAATTTTTTATGATCCAAGGCATCCATATACCTGGGGACTGTTACAGTCACTTCCTGTTCTGTCAGAAGGAAAAGAATGGCTCCCGACACTGCCGGGCATGCCGCCTACCCTGATTCATCCGCCAAAGGGTGATGCATTTGCGGAGAGAAACGTATATGCAATGAGAATAGACTATGAAAAAGAGCCTCCTATGTTTCGGATTACAGATACCCATTATGCAGCTACCTGGCTGCTGGATGAGCGGGCACCGAAGGTGAAGGTTCCGACGGGAGGACGAAGAGATGGAAAATGATATTTTACTGGATGTGCAGCATCTTTCGCATGTGTTCCGTCCGAATCGAAAAATGAAAGTAAAAGCAGTAAACGATGTTTCTTTTCAGATAAAGAAAGGGGAAATTTACGGTCTGGTAGGAGAATCCGGATCCGGGAAATCCACAGTGGCACGCTGTATTATGAATATATACAAACCATCCGGAGGAGAAATCTATTATAAAGGGATCCCTGTCTGTAAAAACGGGGAATTCAAAAAAAACAGGAAAATGTTGCAGTTGACACGGCAGATGATTTTCCAGGACTCGGCTTCCAGCCTGAATCCGGGAATGAAAGTCAGAGATATCGTGGCGGAACCGCTGCGTATTCAGTCCCGAAAGATCTGTACAGATAAAAAGGAAATTGAAAAACAGCTGGAGATGGTAGGACTTGATGGAAGTTATCTGGAAAAACATCCATATGAACTGTCCGGCGGGCAACGACAGCGGGTAGCGATTGCGCGCGCGTTGTTTGCAAAGCCGGATCTGATCGTAGCAGATGAGCCGATTGCATCACTGGATGTCTCTATCCATGCACAGCTGATCAATCTGTTCCGGAAATTGTAGAAAGAGCAGGTATTTTCGTTTCTCT
>ERZ856578.6278-NODE-6278-length-13619-cov-3.109290_pt1 | contig 13619 bp, 12 predicted proteins | sample MGYA00514384_ERZ856578 | MGnify/ENA primary metagenome ERZ856578 (study PRJEB29103, sample SAMN06111958) | human gut metagenome | biome: human gut; feature: ankylosing spondylitis patient; material: healthy_person | host: Homo sapiens | place: China:Hangzhou...
ACTTACCTTCGTTATCTTCTTTCCGGCAATGTCATCTTTGCCAATCATTTTCCTGAAGATATAAAGGTAGCCATTGCGTCTGCATATGAAGATGACGAAGAAGGCGTTTATGAAGTAAGAGGTCGTGACGTTGCGACAGGCTTGCCGAAAACGGCACAAATCAAGGAAAGCGAAATCAGAGCCGCTATAAGCGAGAATGTGGACGAAATGATTGAAGCTATAAAACTGACATTGGAAAACACGCCTCCGGAACTTGCGGCAGACGTTATGGAACGCGGAATAGTGCTTACAGGCGGCGGTGCGTTGATTAAAGGTCTTGACAAACTTATCACCGAAACCACCAAAATTCCTACACACGTTGCCGAATATCCGCTTGACTGTGTTGCAATAGGAACAGGTAAGGCTCTTGATAATATAAAAGAACTTATTGAATCATCAAAATAATTTTGGATTGTATAACGGAAGGTTAGAAAATATGTCATCATTTTTTAAAAGAAAAGGCGTGATTGCGGCAGCGATTATAACCGCCGTAGTGCTTTTATGTGCCGCTATTGCTCATTTCGGCGGTACAAATCCCGTATCCAAAGTGCTTAGAACTGTATTTTCACCGTTTCAGAACGGTTTTTCGTATATAGTGAACAAGGTTACGGATACGACTGATTTTATTCGTGAAATGAACGGCTACAAGGAAGAAAACGCAAGACTTGTAGGTGAAATTAATGAGCTGAAAAAACAAAATAAAGATGTTGCAAATTACAGAGAAGAAAACGAACGTTTAAAAGAAACGCTTGAACTTCAAAACAGTCTTGAAAATTATTCAACCGTTGCCGCGTCTGTTATTGCGTATTCGTCAAATAACTGGTACGACACAATACAGATAAGCAAAGGCTCACTTGCTGGTGTAGCTGTCGGAAACGCGGTTATAACACCTGACGGAGTGGTAGGAAAAGTTGTTGAAACAGGTCCTACATGGTCGATTGTTTCGACAATATTGAATCCCGATAACGCAATGGGCGTAAAGGTTTCAAGAACAAGCGATGTTGCGGTTGTTGAAGGAGACAGTGAATTGTACAGCCAAAACTACTGTAAAATGACGTTTATTGACAAAGGCTCAAACCTTATAATAGGCGATATTCTTGAAACATCGGGTTCAGGCGGAATTTATCCGGCAGGACTTTCTGTCGGTGTAATTCGTGAGATAAATTCGGACGCTATGGGTAATTTGAATTATGCAACAGTAGAGCCGCTTGTTGATTTCAACAAGCTTTATGAAGTGCTTGTTATAAACGGAACATATTGATTGGAGAGAAAAAGTGAGAAATTTTAAGATTTTTCTGTGGATTTTTGTGATTTTTCTTGTTCAGACGGTAGTGCTTTCACCTATCCATATATTCGGTGCGGTACCGTCTGCGGTATTGGCGTTTGTGATGTGTGTGGCAATTCTTGAAAATGAATTTCGCACTGCTGTTATAATAAGCGGGATATGTGCCGTTGTTATGGGCGCAATCGGAGGAAGAAATTTTACGGAGATTACGTTGTTTTATGCGTACAGTTCGATAATTGTATTCGCGGCAAGAAAACGTCCGAGATATGTCGGTAATTTTCCGAAAACGATTGTATGGACCTTTATTATGTCGGCAATACTTGAAATATTGTTGTTCGTCATAAGAGAAATGACGCTTGATGTGTCGGTAATTTTCAGTGATGCATTGCCGACGGCGGTATTTAATACGGTTATTGCAGTTATATTATATCCGATACTAAAAAAGACATTGTATAAAGAAGAAAAGAAGAAAAAGCTTTTGATAGCTTAAGGAGAATGTATATAAATGCCAAACAGTAAAGCGAGATTTATTATATTAAAAATAGTCATAGCTGTTATGTTTGCGGCGGTGATATGGAAGCTTTTTGATTTACAGGTATTAAAGGGCGAACAGTATTATGAAATCGCTAATGACAGAATGACTACCAATATAGTCGAAAAAGCACCGCGAGGTGAAATTCTTGACAGATACGGAACAACTCTTGTATCCAACAAAGTCGGTTATTCTGTTGTTATGCAGAAAACCGATGTTAAAGACGAAGAATTTAACGATATTATAAAAAAACTTGTGGATATATTTTATTCGACTCAATGTGAATATTATGACGATTTACCAATTTCGTTCGCACCGTATCAGTTTAAGTTTGAGGACGAAAACGAGGACGGTTCCGTGGAGGACGAACGTGAGGCGTGGTTTAAAAATAATTCACATCTCGGCAAGGGTATAGAAGAAAATATGTCTGCCGACCAAATAATGCAGGCATACAAGGAGATATATAAAGTCAGCGACGTTTACAGCGAGGACGAGCAAAGACGTATCGTGGGTATCCGATACGCTGCGGAGGCAAGCGGTTTGTCACAGACAACATTGTTTACAGTTGCGGACGATATATCCGTCGATGCGGTAACGCAGATAAAGGAACGTCAGGACGAGTTTAAAGGCATAGCCGTTATAAACGACTATATCCGTCAATATGACGCTCCCGGACTTGCAACGCATATTTTAGGTCGTACAGGTAAAATCAATGCCGAAGAATACGAGGCAAACAAAGATTTGGGTTACGGCTATAATGACATTATCGGTAAACAGGGCATTGAAAAGTGGGGCGAACAGTATTTAAGAGGTATTGACGGCACCACAGGTACAACTAAGGAAGTAAACGGTAAAGAGATTACCGTTATGAACGATGCAGAGCCTGTTCCGGGCGATTATATCGTGCTTACATTGGATTCGGATTTGCAGAAAGTGGCGGAAAAATCGCTTGAAGATACAATACAAAATATTCGTGCGTCAAGCGGTGTGAAAGCAAAGGACGGTGCAGACTGTGACGCAGGTTCTGTTGCTGTCATTGACGTAAAAACAGGCGATTTGCTTGCAGGTGCGTCGTATCCGACATACGATATGTCGAAGTTTAATGAGGATTATGAAACTTTGATTAATAATGACGCAAAGCCTATGTGGAACAGACTTGTAAGCGGACTTTACAGTCCTGGTTCGACATTTAAACCATTGACGGCGATTGCGGCACTTGAAACGGGTAATTTGAATGTAAATGAAATTATCGAGGACGAGGGTATTTATAAATTCTATGCCGACTATCAGCCGACTTGTTGGATTTGGGGTGAATATAAATTGACTCACGGTAAGCAAAACGTCAGTGCGGCACTTGAAAATTCGTGTAACTATTTCTTCTATGAAGTCGGCAGACGTATGGGAATAAATAAACTTGATGAGTATGCAAAGAAGTTCGGTCTTGGTGAAAAAACGGGTATCGAGCTTGACGAAGAAGTGGCAGGTCATATGGCAAGCCCCGAATATAAAAAAGAGGTAGTTGCAAGTGCTACCGATCGGGAATGGTTTGGCGGTGACACTCTTCAAGCGGCAATCGGTCAGTCATACAGCTTGTTTACACCTATTCAGCTTGCAAACTATGCCGCAACAATAGCAAACGGCGGTACAAGATATAAAGTAAATCTTATAAAAAGCGTTCGTTCATCGGTTGACGGCGGTGTTGTAAAAGAATTTAATCCGGAAGTTGTCGAAAAAGTCGATATGGACGATGAAGTTATCAATGCCGTAAAACAAGGTATGAAACGAGTTGTTGACGAAGGTAGTGCGAGTGAAATTTTCGCAAATTACGGTATAGCGGTCGGCGGTAAAACAGGTACGGCACAGGTCGGAAACGGTTCAAATAACGCTGTGTTTATTGCTTTTGCACCGTTTGACGATCCGCAAATCGCGGTATCGGTTGTGCTTGAACACGGTGTTCGTGGTACAAATGCCGCGCAGGTAGCAAAAGATATTTTTGATAAATATTTCAATCTTGACAGTGCAGACGCAACCGCAGAGCCTACAACCACAACAGATGTGCAAGGCGGATTATTGAGATAGTTTATAATATGGGGAGGTTTGATTGAATTGGAAAAAGAGCTTATAAAGCTGAAAGGTACGGCTGACGGGGTAAAGATATATCTTGACAGTGAATGTGAATTTTCTAAGTTGATGAACTCCCTGTATGAAAAAATAAGACAGTTCAGAAAGTTTTTCGGCGGCGGACGTTGTAATATATATGTTGTCGGCAGGGAACTTTCAACGAGTGATAAAATGCGTCTTGACGCGGTTATTACGGCTATGTTGCCGGAATGTGAGATAAATTACGGTGAAAGAAAAGTAATAAAAGCCGAAGATTCGTTTGAAGAAACTCTTGAACTGCCTAAGGAACTTCTTCAGGAAAATACTGAAGAAATACATAATGAGAGTGAAGAAGTCCGCGAAATCGCTGAGGAAGAAACGGAGCTTGAGGAGATAAAGGAAGTCGTAACGACTAATTTTAAAAGCAGTCGTGCGAGGTTTTACGAAGGCGTTGTTAAAGCAGGCAAAACAGTTTTTGCGGACGGACACCTTACCCTTTTCGGTGACGTTGAGGAGGGTGGAATGATAACGGCGGTCGGTAACGTTATCGTTATCGGAAGTATAAAAGGCAGCGTTGAGGCCGGGTGTATGGGTAATGATAATGCCTATATATTTGCGCTTGACTTTAAGCCGACAGATGTAAGAATTTCAAAAACTCACTGCAATTTTGATGAATTTGATACGCCGAATACCGAAAATCCTAAAAAGGCATATTTAATAAATAATCAAATTTGTGTAGATGATTTTTTGGTAAAAATATAGACAAAGAGAAAAAAATGTGATATAATTACGCAGAAAAGAGTTTTGGGTAATTTTACTACGCATAAATTCATATTGAAAGGATAAGGAAAATGGGAAAAATCATCATAGTTGCATCCGGAAAAGGCGGTACGGGAAAGACAACTGTAACCGCAAATATAGGTGCGGCATTGGCTATGAGGGGTAATCTTGTTGCACTTGTCGATATGGATATGGGTTGTCGAAACTTGGATATTACACTCGGACTTGAAAGCAGTATCGTTTACGATATATTTGACGTAATTGAAGAAAACTGTGACTTAGACGAGGCTTTGATTAAGGATACAAGATATGAAAACTTGTATTTTATACCCGCTCCGCAAACACGTGACACTTCGTCTGTCGAAGATGAGGCGGTAAAGGGGATATGGGAAAAACTTTCTTCAAGGTTTGATTATTGCCTTGTAGACGCTCCGGCAGGAATTGACGGCGGTTTTTTATATGCGGCTATGGGTGCGGACAGTGCCATATTGGTCACAATGCCCGAAGTTACGGCACTTCGTGACGGTGACAGAGCAATATCCGTGCTTGAAGATATGGGTATAGATGATGTCAAGGTTGTCATTAATCGCGTAAGATCGGATATGATTGACAAGGGAATAATGATGAATATGGACGATTGTGTAGATATGTTGGGTGTACCTGTGCTTGGAATTGTTCCCGATGACGAGGAACTTATGGTGGCCGCTCTTAAAGGCACTTTGGCGGTTTCGGCTGAAAATTCAAGGGCAGGACAAGCATTTTTAAATATTGCCGCAAGACTTATGGGCGAAGAAGTGCCTATTATGGAATTTGATGAAAAGGAAAGCTTTTTTGATAAGGTTAAAAAGCTTTTCGGAAAATAGAGTGAATGAGGAGGTATTTTTGTGAACATCGCTTTAATAGCACATGATAAGAAAAAAGAATTAATGGTACAGTTTTGTATTGCTTACTCGGGTATTCTGTCAAAACATTCTCTGTATGCAACCGGCACAACAGGTAAGATGATTATTGAAAATACCGGTCTTAATGTATATAGATTTTTGTCAGGACCGCAGGGGGGCGATCAGCAAATCGGTGCGAGAATTGCATATAATGAAATTGACTTGGTGCTTTTCTTCCGTGATCCGCTTAATGCCGAAGGGTATGAGCCTGACGTATTTTCGCTTCTGAGACTTTGCGATATGCACAATATTCCGATTGCAACGAACTGTGCAACGGCAGAAGTGCTTATTCACGGTCTTGAACGCGGTGACCTTGATTGGCGTGATATTGTCAATCCAAAAAACTAAAAAAGCTGATATTGAAAAAAGGTGATTTTTGCAAATCACCTTTTTTTTATCAAAAATACACCGTTTAAAAGTTACATCAAAGTAACGTATTTTTGATATGTGAAAATAATACTCTGCTTTTGACTTTATGTCAAGTCTTTTTTTTACTTTAAAGGGAGTAAACTGTCTATAAAACGAAAAAAGATATAATTTAATGGAGTATGCCGTATTTTAGCGAAATATATATGCAATAAAATGGCACTATGCCTATAAAAATTACTGTTTTACGGTTGAAATATTACTCGGAATATTGTATAATGATAGAATAGGCAGAGGTTTACAACATTTAGAAACCTAAGAGAGGAATTAAAGAATGAATAATAAAGTTTCCGTCGTAAAATGTGACAGATATTCCGAAGTGCAAAATGCCGTAGAAAATGCGGTGTCTTTAATCGGTGGGATTGGGAAGTTTGTGAAAAAGGGTGATAATGTTGTCATAAAGCCCAACCTTGTTTCCAAGAAAAAGCCTGAGGAGGCGGTTACGACAAATCCCGAATTTCTTCACGCGGTTATAGTGATGGTCGAAAAAGCCGGCGGAAACGTGACGATTGCCGAAAGTCCCGGCGGTCCGTATAATACTGCGGCTTTAAAGGGTGTTTAGTCAGTCTGCGGAGTGGATAAGGCTATCGAGGGAACAAACGCAAAATTGAATTTTGATACAAGTTTTACGGAAGTGCATTTCCCTGAGGGAAAGACCGTAAAGAAAATTCCGATAATAAATCCGATTTTGAATGCAGATGTTATAATTTCATTGCCGAAACTGAAAACTCACGCAATGACGAGTTATACAGGTGCCGTTAAAAATCTTTTCGGCACAATTCCCGGAACATATAAAGCGGAACTGCATTTCAGATTGAATGAGAGAAAGTCATTCTGTTCAATGCTTGTGGATTTGCACGAATGTGTAAAGCCGACATTGTCTATTATGGACGCTGTTTGGGGTATGGAGGGCAACGGCCCGACGGCAGGTCAGAACAGACATATAGGACTTGTTATGGCATCAGAAAATGCACACGCGCTTGATTTGGCGTCATGCTATTTGATTGATTACGCGCCGAATGAAGTTGATACGGTGCGTGAGGCGATTGAACGCGGACTTGTGTGTGACAGTGCGGAAAAAATTGATATAGCGGGCGAAGATATTAAACCGCTTGTTATGAAGGATTATTTAAAGCCCGAAAGTCATTTTAATTTGATTAAATTGATTTCACTTCCGGACGCACTTAATGCACGACTTATAAACGCACTTGCGTCAAAGCCTGCAATGGATTACGATATATGCGTAGGTTGCGGAGAATGTGCGAGATGTTGTCCGCCGAAAGCGATTGATATGTCATCGGGTAAACCTGTTATTGACACGAAGAGATGTATAAAATGTTTTTGCTGTCAAGAACTTTGCCCCAAAAAAGCGGTAAAGATAAAACGACCGCTGTTAAACAGATTTATGATTAAATTTCTAAAGTAAAGGATATGATTTTTTGTTTAATGTAGTTCTTGTTGAACCGAGAATACCGCAGAATACAGGCAACATTGCCCGGACTTGTGCTGCGACGTGTTGTAGACTTCATATTGTACATCCGACGGCTATTCAGATTACCGATAAAAATTTGAAAAGAGCGGGTTTGGATTATTGGCATTTGCTGAATGTATGCTATTACGATAATTTGGCGGACTTTTTTGAAAAAACAGAGGGTGCAAGATATTTTTATGCAACAACAAAAGCACCTCATACATATGTTGAGGCTGAATTTAAGGATAACGATTATATATTGTTCGGTCGTGAGGATGCAGGACTTCCCGAAGAACTTTTGTACGAACACGAAGAACGTTGTATAAGAATACCTATGATAGAAGAGGCGAGAAGTCTTAATCTTTCAAATTCCGTTGCGATTGTTGTATACGAGGCACTTCGTCAGCAAGGGTTTGATAATTTAAAGGATTTAGGACAGCTGACTCAATTCCATTGGTAATTAGACTTGATTAAATTGCCCACAGCACCATTTTTTGCTCAGGGCGGTACTAACGTACAGCACCGTGAGCTGCAAAACGGCACTGTGAACAATTTTCTCTGCGTCTAAAGCCTTTAATAAAGATAATAAAAAACAATTTTAAATTTTATTTATACCGAATTTATATGAGAGGAGCAAATATGGCAGATATAAAAATAATAGTGGATTCCGGTTCGGACATTCCGCAGGATATAGCCGACAAATATAATATAGGCGTTATATCATTTTTAAGTATTTTCGGCACTGAACAATATGTTCAGAGAACTGAAATAACAAATGAGCAATTTTTTGATAAACTTGAGGAGTACGACGGTATTCCGACTACTTCACAGACACCGTTCGGTGATATGCTTGACTACTTTAAACAGCAGTGTGAGGAGCATGAGAGCGTAATATATTTTGCACTTTCATCAGCCGCAAGCGGTCAGTACCAAACAGCAAATCTTGTTAAGAGTGAGATTGAAGAAGAAAATCCGAATGCGGATTTTCACATTGTCGATTCGCAGAAGTTTTCTCTGTACATTGCACAAACCGCCGTTCATGCGGCGCAAATGGCTAAGAACGGCAAAAGCGTTGACGAGATTATAACGGAATGTGAAAAGTACATAAAAACATGGAGATGTTACCTTTTGGTTGATACGTTAAAATATCTTGAAAAAGGCGGCAGACTTTCAAAAGCGGCCGCATTTGTCGGCACAATGCTTGACATCAAGCCAATACTTACAATAGAACACGGACTTGTTGAAAGTTTAGACAAGCTGAGAGGTAAGAAAAAGCTGCTTGATAAATTGATTGCAAAAATTCAAGATGATTCTGATTTTGACGCGGAAAATCCTAAGTTCTTAATCGTTCAGTCGGACGAGGATAAGGGACAGGAGGTTTGTGAAAAACTTCGTGATGAATACGGCGAAGATTGTATAGAAATGTATGGTGAATTCGGTCCGCTTATCGGTACTCACGTCGGACGTGGGGCAATAGCAATATTGGTGAAAATCGTGACTGAATAAACTTTAAACATAAAGATAAAATGAAAGGAAGATAAAAAATGAAGTATGTAGTAATACTTGGCGACGGTATGGCAGATTATCCCGTTGATGCATTTGACGGTAAAACAATTTTAGAGGTGGCTGATAAGCCTACAATCGACTATATGGCACAGCATGGCGAGATGGGTATGGTTAAGACTGTTCAAGACGGTATGAAACCGGGCAGTGACGTAGCTAATCTATCTGTTATGGGTTATGATACAAAGAAATGTTACAGCGGTCGTTCACCGCTTGAGGCGGCGTCAATCGGTGTTCCGCTAAAGGACAATGACGTTACATTCAGATGTAACCTTGTAACTCTTTCTGACGAAGAAAATTACGAGGATAAGACAATGCTTGATTATAGTGCAGGCGAAATCACAACAGAAGAGGCTGCCGAGCTTATCAAGGCTGTTGCAAAAGAGCTTGATACTGATATGATTAAGTTCTATCCGGGTATCAGCTACCGTCATCTTACAGTTTGGGAGGGCGGTTCGACTAATGTTGAATTAACACCTCCTCACGACATTTCAGACAAGAAGATAACAGACCATCTTCCAAAGGGTGACGGTGCGGATACACTTCTTGAAATGATGAAAAAAAGTGAAAAGATTTTAAGAGAACATCCTGTAAACAAAAAGCGTGTTGCAGAGGGCAAAAATCCTGCAACATCAATATGGGTATGGGGCGAGGGTACAAAACCTCAGCTTGATAATTTTGAAGAAAAGTTCGGTCTAAAGGGCAGTGTTATTTCCGCTGTTGACCTTATCAAAGGTATTGCAAAATGTGCCGGAATGAATTCGATTGACGTTGAAGGTGCGACAGGTAACTGTGACACAAACTGGGAAGGTAAGGCACAAGCCGCACTTGACGCAATTTTAAACGGCAGTGACTTCGTTTATGTTCACATGGAAGCTCCTGACGAAATGGGACACCAAGGTGCACCTGAAAAGAAGAAATTTGCTGTTGAAACAATAGATAAAAAGGTTGTCAAGTTCCTAAAGGACGAGCTTGAAAATAGAGGCATTGATTACAGAATGATGATTCTTCCTGACCATCCGACTCCGATTAAGCTAAAGACGCACGTTTCGGACCCTGTTCCGTACATCATCTATGACAGCACCAACGAAACGGATAAAAATGCTAATCTTACATATACTGAAGAAAACGGTAAAAAGACAGGTATTTATATCGAAGAAGGATATACTTTGATGAATAGATTTCTTGGAAAATAATGATACATTCTCGTGATTTACGAAGGGAATGATTTTATGAAACTGAAAAAAAATTGGGTAAAAATTGTACTGTTTGTATTGGGTGTTGTGATATTGGCTGTGGCGGCATATATATGTCTGCCTAAAATATTGCAGCTGTTAGGTTTTCTTGTTAAGTTGTTTTTGCCGTTTTTGCTTGGCTATCTGTTCTCAATGGCAGTAAATCCGCTTGCGGATACATTGCAGAAACGGCTGAAAATACCGCGAGGACTGTCGGCGGTGCTTGTAATAGTACTGATAGTCGGAATTTTTGGTGGTGTTCTCACATTTGCAATATGGAAAATTGTTGATGAAGGACGAATGTTATATACGCAGTTTCCGACTATTTATGAAAACATTCAAAACAGTACAAAGGCACTGGGCGAAAAATGGTCTGTTGTGTATATGAATTTGCCGAGCAACATTCAACAGGCGATTACTTCGGCAGGTGAGACGGTTTCAAGCAAAGCTGCTGAATTTATCAATATGAAGTCAACGCCTATGGTTGATTATGCGGGCAATTTTGCAAAGGCTTTGCCGAGCGTGTTTATAGGTATAGTCGTTTTTATCTTGTCATCGTATTTTATGGTTTCGGAAAACAAAACCGTTATGTCGACTGTGCAGGGCGTGTTCAGTCCTAAATTTGTGGACAGGCTGAATCTTATAAAGATGGAATTGAAAAAGTATCTCGGCGGTTATATTAAAGCGCAGGGAATACTTATGTGTATCGCGTTTGCGATTATGTTTATCGGACTGAGTATACTTGATATTGAGTATGCACTTCTTATTGCGTTAGGTATTGCGTTCTTGGACGCATTGCCATTCTTCGGCAGCGGTCTTGTTTTGTGGCCGTGGTCGCTTATTTCGTTTTTGAACGGCAATATTAAACTCGGAGTTGGTCTGATTGTTATATATGCCGCAGTTGCGCTTATGCGACATTTTACCGAACCGAAACTTGTAAGCTCAAGAATAGGTATGAATCCGATATTGACGCTTATGTCTATGTATATCGGTTACAGAACGCTTAGTATTGGCGGTATGATTTTAGGCCCGATAATACTTATGCTGATAATCAGTTTTTATAAAGCGGGTGTGTTTGACGCACCGATAAGACTTTTAAAGAGAATAGGCAGATTTATAAAAGAACAGTGCCTATTGTTCAAAGATTTTGTTATTAATTTAATGGGGAGTGACTGGAATGAGTAAAGAAAAGTTTTATATTACTACTGCCATTGCGTACACTTCAAAGAAACCTCATATAGGTAATACATATGAGATAGTTCTTACGGACGCAATAGCACGTTTTAACAGATTTATAGGTAAGGATGTATTTTTCCTTACAGGTACTGACGAACACGGTCAGAAGATACAGGAAATCGCTGAAAATGAGGGTATAACACCGAAACAGCACGTTGATAAGATTGCGGGGCAGATTAAGGATATTGCCGATATGCTTAATATCAGCTATGATAAATTTATCCGTACAACCGACGATTATCACGTTAAGGCTGTTCAGCAGATTTTTAAAAAGCTTTATGATCAAGGTGATATTTATAAGAGTGAATATGAAGGTTGGTACTGTACACCTTGTGAATCATTCTGGACTGAAACACAGCTTGTAGACGGCAAGTGCCCTGATTGCGGCAGAGAAGTTAAAAAGGCTAAGGAAGAAGCCTATTTCTTCAAGATGAGCAAGTATCAGGACAAGCTTATGGAATACATCGAGTCACACCCTGAATTTATTCAACCGGAATCACGTAAAAATGAGATGGTTAATAACTTCCTAAAGCCAGGATTGCAGGATTTGTGCGTGTCAAGAACGAGCTTTACATGGGGTATTCCTGTTGAGTTTGACCCAGGACATATCGTGTATGTGTGGATTGACGCACTTTCAAACTATATTACGGCGCTTGGTTATACACCGGAAGAAAAGGGCGAATTGTATAATAAGTATTGGCCTGCCGATGTGCATATTATCGGTAAGGACATTCTTCGTTTCCATACAATTTATTGGCCGATTATGCTTATGGCATTGGGCGAACCGCTTCCGAAACAGGTGTTCGGACATCCTTGGATGCTTGTCGGTGATGAAAAGATGAGTAAGTCAAGAGGTAACGTAATTTATGCGGAGGACCTTGTAAAGCATTTTGGTGTTGACGCGGTAAGATATTATTCACTTCACGAAATGCCTTTCGCACAAGACGGTACAATCACTTATGAAGTGTTTATCAGCCGATTTAACAGTGACCTTGCAAATACACTTGGCAATCTTGTAAACAGAACTGTTGCAATGATTAATAAGTATTTTGACGGTGAAATTCAGAGCTGTGACGTACACGGTGATTTTGATGATGATTTGAAAGCTGTTGCAACAGGTGCGATTGATAATATTATTAAGAAGATGAATACTCTTCACGTTGCGGATAGTATGGACGAAATCTGGAAAGTTGTTGACAGAGCGAATAAGTATATTGACGAAACAACTCCATGGGTGCTTGCAAAGAATGAAGATGATAAGGCAAGATTGGGTACAGTGCTTTATAATCTTGTTGAAACAATCAGAATTATTGCGGCATTGTTAAGCTCGTATATGCCTGAAACATCAAAGAAAATCGCCGAACAAATCGGTGCAGATGATTTGAGCTTTGAAAGTACAAAGACATTCGGTGAAACAAAGGCGGGTACAAAAGTAGGCGAGGCCGTTCCGCTGTTCCAAAGAATTGACGCAGAAAAGAAACTTGCCGAACTTGAAGAAGAATTCGGTCAGCCGGAAGAAGAAAAGATTGAAATTGCACCGTATAAAGATTATATCGAGTTTGAAGAATTTGAAAAACTTGATATTCGTGTCGGTAAGGTACTTGAATGCGAAAAAGTGCCAAAGTCATCAAAGCTTCTTAGATTTACTTTGCAAGTCGGAAGTGAAACAAGACAAATTCTTTCAGGTATAGCAAAGTTCCATAAGCCTGAAGAATTAATCGGTAAAAATGTGTTGTTCGTTGCAAACTTGAAACCGAGAAAGATGATGGGACTTGAATCTTGCGGTATGATTTTGTCAGCCGAATTTGAAGATAAACTTACTGTTTTGACTACTCTTAATGATATTCAAAGCGGTGCTGAAATCGTATAATTGATAAGGTAAAAGCCGTCAAAGTATTACTTTGACGGCTTTTTTTGTTGCGTTTGATGTTTCGTCACAAGAAAAACCATATTCAATCGGTTCAAAATCATTCTTTCTTTCAGCTGCCTCCCTGAGTGCAACTTCAACTCT
>ERZ856578.6279-NODE-6279-length-13616-cov-19.737351_pt1 | contig 13616 bp, 11 predicted proteins | sample MGYA00514384_ERZ856578 | MGnify/ENA primary metagenome ERZ856578 (study PRJEB29103, sample SAMN06111958) | human gut metagenome | biome: human gut; feature: ankylosing spondylitis patient; material: healthy_person | host: Homo sapiens | place: China:Hangzhou...
GCAACGCAGATGCCGTGCCGCAGCTGCCGGAGCGGTGCTTAAGCCGCAAGGCGGGAATTGTGCGGTGTTGCCCTATCCTCACTCCCCTTTTGGTGAGCGGCTAGCCTGCAATTCGACGTATTATTGAGGTTACCATTTCTATCCACACTCTCCTTGCGGAGAGCGATACGTTGGGGGCAACCAAGGCCGATGCGGCATTTCTATCCACACCCTCTCACAGGGAATGACTGGCATTTATTCATGGCTCTGGTAATGTTACACAAACTTTTACCGATGTTTGTGAACAGAAAAACAATCGTACTGGGCACTGGCATGGCATTTTTGCTGGCTCAAACACTCGTGCATTTATTTCATGTTCTGCTTCTGCTATTTTGTGCAGGCAATGCTTATTTCATCAGTTTCTGCAGCGTTTTCAGCAGCTCATCCACAACTTCGTCATTCCCGGCACGGATATCATCCGCCACACAGGTGCGGATATGGTTTGCCAGCAGCTCACGGTTGAACGCGTTCATCGCCGCCGTTACCGCCGCCGACTGCACCAGAATATCCGGACAATACACTTCGTTTTCCACCATCCCACGGATGCCCCGAATCTGCCCTTCGATCCGGTTCAGTCTGTGGACCAGGCTTTTATACTCTTCTTCACTGCGATGCTTTGTTTTGTGTGCACAGCAGCAACACGGTTCCTTCTTTTCGTTTTCCTGCATTATGTTACCCTCCCATCACATGCAAGGTACCCCGGCGGGGTATATTCACTATATACCCCGCCGGGGTACCTTGTCAAGTAGATAATATAATATTTTTATATTATTTTATGCGAGAGTTTTTACTATAGCAATTTTTAAAATTAAAGCGGATATCCGCATGAACAAAACCACCCTGAACAGTCAGAAAGAGAAACATTCCATGCTCTCCTTGCGGAGAGCGACGCGGTGATAATGTGCTGAGCCAGGGGCCAGCGATTTCTATCCACGCTCTCCTTGCGGAGAGCGACCGAGTGCGTCAACGGCGACGGCCCGCGCCGCAGCATTTCTATCCACGCTCTCCTTGCGGAGAGCGACTGCAATGCCGTTGACGATGTCACCGTTGCCAAAATTTCTATCCACGCTCTCCTTGCGGAGAGCGACAGCTTGGTGCTGTTTGAGCGCTTGGTGATCTGGTATTTCTATCCACGCTCTCCTTGCGGAGAGCGACCCGGGGATTATCTTTATTATATTCGATTGTTGGATATTTCTATCCACGCTCTCCTTGCGGAGAGCGACAAGAAAAACCAAGGCAAACGAGGACAGATACAAGCATTTCTATCCACGCTCTCCTTGCGGAGAGCGACGATAAGAAGCTATGGACAAGTTTAGCGCCAAAGCCATTTCTATCCACGCTCTCCTTGCGGAGAGCGACTAATGCTAATTGGTCGTGGCCTGAATATTTTAATATTTCTATCCACGCTCTCCTTGCGGAGAGCGACATCCCAAAATGAAATTATCGCTTACGATAATGGATTTCTATCCACGCTCTCCTTGCGGAGAGCGACGGGTAATACCGGGTGGAAAGCACCGCGGCACCGTCATTTCTATCCACGCTCTCCTTGCGGAGAGCGACATATCAACGGCTCCGTTACTACTTCGGATACCGAATTTCTATCCACGCTCTCCTTGCGGAGAGCGACCCGCCTGGAACCGTTTTACTCAACGCCGCGACTTCATTTCTATCCACGCTCTCCTTGCGGAGAGCGACACTTCTAACATTGTTGTCCCCCCCGCGGTCAACATTTCTATCCACGCTCTCCTTGCGGAGAGCGACCAGACCTAAACGTTTGAAATCACGTCTTTGTGTAATTTCTATCCACGCTCTCCTTGCGGAGAGCGACGTAATGAATGCCCTCATATTCGCCGGTTCTATGCTATTTCTATCCACGCTCTCCTTGCGGAGAGCGACATTTTGCCGGGTCGGCTTGGGTTCCTGAGTTTCCCATTTCTATCCACGCTCTCCTTGCGGAGAGCGACTAAGTTTGTCAATCTCCGTGTTGTGGACGGTAGCATTTCTATCCACGCTCTCCTTGCGGAGAGCGACCAGGAGATAGACAGCGGACATGAGACATCGCCTTATATTTCTATCCACGCTCTCCTTGCGGAGAGCGACTTACATTGATTCAGAAACTCGCGCATCTGTGTCTTATTTCTATCCACGCTCTCCTTGCGGAGAGCGACGAACAGAATACGACAAAGCAAAGAGAAACCAAGGCATTTCTATCCACGCTCTCCTTGCGGAGAGCGACTTTCCTGTTGTCCCTGCGGAGCTTACTACATTAGTATTTCTATCCACGCTCTCCTTGCGGAGAGCGACCATTAGTGCAAATAATCATATCAGGATACGCAAGGATTTCTATCCACGCTCTCCTTGCGGAGAGCGACTATTCCCAGCAATGGCACCTTACGAAGCACCCACATTTCTATCCACGCTCTCCTTGCGGAGAGCGACCGCCGGATCCGGAAACAACACCATCAGAATAATGCATTTCTATCCACGCTCTCCTTGCGGAGAGCGACCGAATTGAATTCCAGTTGAATTTCATCAATCAAGAATTTCTATCCACGCTCTCCTTGCGGAGAGCGACATCACAGCTTGAACCTCCCATCAAGACCCATAGATATTTCTATCCACGCTCTCCTTGCGGAGAGCGACACGGACGGGTCAATCTGTTTCGATTCAAGACTATTATTTCTATCCACGCTCTCCTTGCGGAGAGCGACGTCTCTCTTATGCTTTATGATACATCCTCTTTGATATTTCTATCCACGCTCTCCTTGCGGAGAGCGACATCGAAACATTGCGAACGGTTAATGTAAGAAAAACATTTCTATCCACGCTCTCCTTGCGGAGAGCGACATTTTCAGCGGATTCTTGTTCCGTCTGTCCCTCGTATTTCTATCCACGCTCTCCTTGCGGAGAGCGACCGAATTGAATTCAAGCTGGATTTCGTCAATCAGGAATTTCTATCCACGCTCTCCTTGCGGAGAGCGACGGCAAGCCCAGAGCCTTAAAGTCGCGGCGTTGAGTATTTCTATCCACGCTCTCCTTGCGGAGAGCGACCCCCGTTCGTGAGATAGTTCAATGGGAAGGCATATTTCTATCCACGCTCTCCTTGCGGAGAGCGACCAATGGGAAGGCATGAAGAGCCTTTCCGAGGTGGAATTTCTATCCACGCTCTCCTTGCGGAGAGCGACTACCTGCATCCGGGATACTGCGCTTTAATCCACTCATTTCTATCCACGCTCTCCTTGCGGAGAGCGACTCGGCGGGGGTGAATAGTATGTTAACCTTAATTCATTTCTATCCACGCTCTCCTTGCGGAGAGCGACGCGCCCCCAGCCCCCCAAGGCGAGAGTTCTAAAAGATTTCTATCCACGCTCTCCTTGCGGAGAGCGACGTGTATATGTGTCCTATAATTTGTACAATGCCACCATTTCTATCCACGCTCTCCTTGCGGAGAGCGACACTTGACAGAGCGCCGCCATTGACAAGTAGGACATTTCTATCCACGCTCTCCTTGCGGAGAGCGACAACTTGACAGAGCGCCGCCATTGACAAGTAGGACATTTCTATCCACGCTCTCCTTGCGGAGAGCGACGGAACAGTCGTCAAGCTACAGTGCATACCTGGAAATTTCTATCCACGCTCTCCTTGCGGAGAGCGACCGCACCCAGTCGGCGTCCTTATCCGCGTAGTAGAAATTTCTATCCACGCTCTCCTTGCGGAGAGCGACTATACATTCTATTTCCAATCTTGTCAATATGTTATTTCTATCCACGCTCTCCTTGCGGAGAGCGACGCAGTCAAGGGTTTAAGGGTGGAGATTTTCGCAGAATTTCTATCCACGCTCTCCTTGCGGAGAGCGACGGCCGAAACAGCCAAAACATCAATAGGGGACATACATTTCTATCCACGCTCTCCTTGCGGAGAGCGACAGCAAAAGTGCACAAAACAGTGGGGCACTTTTGCGCATATGAAACAAATTTTATGGGGATTGCATCTTCATGCTGACAGGCAAGGCTGTATTTTACCCTTTCTGCCCCTGTTTTTTCCATATTTTCTGGTGCGAAGGAACCGGGAATTTTATGATTGCCTTCCCCTCGCACTAAGCAAACAAGATTCCATCCTGATCAAAATCCGGGTGCAGACCCACATGCTCGACTTTGCTTTTGTAATGGTTTCCCAATTGATAAAAGCGCAGGCTGTCCGATTCCGAATCGATCAGTTCGGTCAATTTTGCTTTGAACATCGTGTATTGCGCGGCATCCAGCAGGCACTCAAATACAGAGTTTTGCACCCGCTGGCCGTAGTCTACACAGACTTTTGCTACTTTGCGCAGCCTGCGACGACCGGCGGCTGTTTCGGTGTTGACATCATAGGTTACAAGCACCAACATAACGGCACCTCACTTCCAGAAAAACGGTGGGTACACTTCCAGGTCGCCGCGCAGAGCACGGGCCAGCAAAAGCGCCTGAACATAGGGCACCAGCCCCCAGGGCAGTTTTTCTTTCAAAAACGGATGGGTGATCTCTTCCTTCTTTTTGTTCTGCCATGCGGTCAGGAAAGCTTTGCGGCCATCATCCGTCAGCAGTACGGCACCATTTTCCTGTTTTTGCAGGTGTTTTGCCGTGATGATCTTTTGATTGATGCAGTTGATGACCAGCCGGTCTGCATAAACCGCCCGCAGTTCTTCCATCAGGTCAAGTGCCAGACTTTTGCGGCCGGGGCGCGGGCGGTGCATAAAGCCAACATAAGGGTCCAGACCCACAGCGGTCAAGGCGGATGCACACTCCCGCGCCAGCATGCTGTAGGCAAACGAAAGCAGCGCATTCACATTGTCCAGCGGTGGACGGCGGCTGCGGCCCTCAAACACAAAATCCTGCTTTTGCTGCAGAATCAGATCATTCAGGCAGTCAAAGTAGCGCTGGGCTGCCTCGCCTTCCAGGCCGCGCAGCTGTTCCGGATCATCGCTGGTCTGTATCAGCGGCAGCGCGGCGGCCAGCTGGGTGGAGGTGCGTTTCAGTTTTTCGACCGGGACACGCTGGGGATGATCGCGGGTTGCGCGTTCCAGCACCCAGCGTGCGTTATACACTTTACCAAGGATAAAGCTCCGGGCATAGCGACAGCTCTGGGCCGGGTCATCCGACACGCGGTACTGCGTCTGACGCAGCAGCACATTGCCGCGTTCTTCCCCCACGGTGCGGGCCTGAAATCTGCCATACGGGTCAAAAAAGCAAAGGTCAATGCCCCGCCGGGCACAAGCTCCCATCAAAGCGGGGCTGGCACCCGCGTAAGTAAAGCAGACGATGCCTTCCAGCGTATGCAGGGCATAGCGGTGGGTTTCCTGCTTATTGCGGGTAACAACAAGGTTTTCGCCATCCAATGTCAGGTAAGCGTCCTCATTGATGACAAACAGGGTGTTGAGCAGCTTTCTCATGGCGCGCCCTCCTCAATATGCTCCCGCAGATACGCCGCCGGGTCTGCCTGCTGATACAGCGCCGGCAGGCAAAGCTCTTTCAGTGAGCAGGCATTGCAATGCTTGCCGGGTTTGCTTTTTGGGGTATAGCCGCGCGCAAACAGGCGGTTCATCTCATCCGCCATGGTCTGCGCGGTGCTGCGCAGTTCCGGTGTCAGGGAAACATGTTCCCGCTGCCGGGTTTCTTCATAAAAGATTTCCCCTTCCGGCACCTCGCACACCAGCATTTCTTCCAGCGCCATGGCCTGTGCGCAGAGCTGCAAACGGTCGGCATCGTTTACCTTGCTGCGGCCATGCTTATATTCCACGGGCATGGGCTGCCACAGGCCGCGGCGGCCCTGCAATGACACGCCGTTTGGATCCTTGTGAAACTCTACCACATCGCAGTCGCCGGTCAGTTTTAAGCGGTGGCTGACGACCCTCATACCGCGGGCGATCAGCAAATCGCCGCGTTTTTCCGTCAGGGTAACATCATGGCAGCGGGTATGCTGCAGGCGGCCTTCGGCGGTGCGTTGGTTTTCGTACCATTGTTGTTCCAAGTACGCAAGTGCCCATTGGCGGCGGCAGAATGCAAAGTGCTGGATGCCAGACATTTGCAGATAGTCATCAGTATTCATCATACACTTCCGGTGTCAATCCGTTCAGGGTATCGCAAGTAATATTATAATCTTCCACCCGGTGTGCTTGTTCCACACTTTCTTTTCGCTCCACATGCAGACAGCGATGGACCTTTGCCGAGGAATACTGTCCGCTTTTGCAGTTATGACGCCACCAATACAGGCGAACCACCTCCATACTGCCATCCGGGCGGGCAGAGGAAATATCGTTTTCAAACAGTGTGCGCAGCGTTTCTTTGATGATTTCTGCATCTTCATCTGTAAAGCCGGTCTTTTCTGCCAGCTGGCAGTTAATGCTGCCAAAGGTTGTGTACACGCCAAAAGCCACACGGTGCTTCATACCCATGGTATCGCTTGACTTCTTTTCGCCAGTCGTACCGTTCACGCTCTTTGTGATCTGGATATCATCGACATCAATCGGGTCCACGCTGAAAGCCGGATGAATAGATACCGGGCCGCGCACGCCAACGGAAACACCATCGCCCTTGGATTCTTTTCCCTTAAAGGCAAACACCTGGCCAAAGCTGCGCACATCCAGCCAGGTTTCACAGGCAGCCTTTGCATAAGCATCTTTATCTTTTTCAGCCTTTTTCACTGCTGGGCAGCCGTCTGCACGGTCTTTCAGGCTTTTGAAGCCATCATTGCAGCGGTCGTCCGACTGGACAAACACATTCTGGCCAAGGTCCATCATGCGGTTGCGGATCTTGCGTTTCAGGCACACATCCGAAATTTCACCCAGTCCCTCATACGTTTCGCGCGGGCGGTTTCCGTTCAGCGGGTCACCGTTCGGGTTCGCATGGTTTACAGCAATCACCAGTGCAAAGTCGATTTTATTCTGCAGCACAGCCATCTTTTATTCCTCCTGCTTTTTTGCTTTCGCTTTATATTCTGCATTTTCGGCCTTAAAGTCCATCATCTGGTCGGCATAGCCAACCAGATACAGCTCACCAAGTCTTTTGTTCGTAAAGTTTTCTGTGCCAATCTTATGTAATAATTCTTGCATCATCGCATACCTTTGGCTATCCATTCCGTTACGGTTTTTCATTCTGTTCAGGTACGGATTTAATTTTTTATCCAAAAGAAGTGTTGTTGCTGCCGGGTGCAGAGCAAACGCGGTTCTTAAACGCTCTGCATTTGTCAAACGTTTTTCGTTCTCCTTTCCTAGCTGAATCAACGCCCGTCTTTCAATCTGTTCTGCACAGGCTAAAATTCTCCCAAACAAATAGTTTCGGTCTTTAATGGTTTCATCAACATTCATCGGATAATCCACCTTCTTATTTCTATGATAGTACCCACGCACAAGGGCGCAGGCAATGTTTTGTGTTTTTTGTTGTTCCCAATAATCCAGGCCAATGCTGTTTGTTGCCCGATCTACCGCGCTGATCATCAAATCCCGCGGGAAACGCTCCCCATTGGTAATACAGGGAATCAGTCGTTCGATTGTCGCTTGTTTCAGCTTTGCATCCACTTTTTCGCCATAGGCTGCTTTTGCAATGTCCGCCGGGGCAGGCGCGCCAACAAAGACAACTTTCTTGATCTTGGGCTTTTTGCCCAGTTCCGTCGGCTCCTCTACACTGCGGTATTCCAGCTGCCATTGGAACGTATCGTGCCAATCCTTTATATTGGCAAGCAACTTAGAGCCCTGCAGTTCCTGATAGTACCGGATGGACAACCGGCCAGGTGTAGCAGAATCCAAAATCATGACCGCCGTTTGGGAATTGTCCTTCAACTGGTGCTGATACCCCAGAATGGCCCGGTTAAACTGCCGTGCAATTTCTTCTTGGGTATCCGCAGGCAACCTTTCTGTATCTTCCTCAAAATCGTCCCAATCATCGCCTGCTAGTGGATTATATTCCTGGGCAATATCGAGAGTATCCCCCAGCACATTGGGTACTGCTTCGTTCTGTGTTCCCCAAACAAGTACAGTCTGGTCCCCTGTATTTACCCCTTGCTTGCTGACCAACCATCGCAAGGCGCTGTGTGCCTTTTGGGTTGTTTCATAACCAATCGAAAGTGCCTGCGCTGCATCCGCAAAGCGCCCGCGGTAAGTATAATTCGTATTGTCATTGCTGGATATCAGCTTTGCACGGTCACCTGGGTTGCGAATCTTATACGGGCTTAATGTAGAAACCGGCATTTTGATTCCCTGAACTGTGCAATAGTCAATATCTTTTAACTGTGTTTCATAAAAGCGGATAAAGCTTTCTCGGACTGTTGTATCGCGCGACAAATCAACATTGTCAACGCGGAACCGGACAAAAGATTCCGTCTGGTCACTACCGGTCAGCGTATCTAAAATAGGGGGCTTGTCTTCTTTGTTTCCCTGCCATTTTGTTGGCAGAGTTCCATTTTCGTCTATAAACAAAATATTTGCCTTGACCAGGTCTGCGATCAGGCATTCTTTTTCCAGGTAGTGCAGGACTGTACACACAGCCGGGTGGGCATAAGGAGATGTACACCACGCTTGTAACTGCTTGTGGTAAAGCGGCCATCCGGATTCTTTACTACCACCAAAAGTGGGATAATCTGCCGCAATATATTGCAGTTTATCCACTAGCGGGTGCGGCACCATGCCGGACGTCCGCGCCGAAGATTCCTCTGTGCAAGGAATGATCGTTGTCCTTTGATCTTGTGCCAGCAAGCCTGCATACTGAAAGTTTCCGTCCTTGTCCAGCTCCACTTCAATGTTGACCTGCTGCGTCGTGTGAGCCACCGGCAGTAGTGGAACTTTCCCAGGCTGCTGCTTTCCAATTTCTGACACGCTATTCTGGTAGGTTTTATAGCAATAGCTAAGCCAGCTCATTCCTGTATCACCTCCCTGTACAAATCATCGCAGTCGCTGACTGTTTCACCCAGCGTAAAGGTCTTCATCTTTTGCGGGTGGATATCGCGCACAATTTCGCATTCTTCCGGGCGGCAAAAACAGATTTTTCCGTTCTGCATTACCGGGTGCCAAAAGCGTTCCTGCATCACGCCTTTCCCGTTTTCGTCCGCATAGGTAATGCCGTGCTCCATTAGGCCTAGGTCCAGGGATGAAACATCATCATAATGCCCTTTTCCCAGGCCAAAAATGCAGGGTTCAATATACCCCTGGCATTCGCGTGTTCCCAAAAAGATATCTCTTCTGCCGCCGCGTTCCAACATACGCTTTGCAATAGCGTAATGTTTGTTTTCATTGCGGTCTTTTTCCAGGTCTGGGCGATGTTCGTTCCATTCAAAATGTGCCCGCACCTGGTAGCAAACATCGGAAAGGTACGTATAGATGGAAAGATCGTTTTTTCCATTGTTATACATAATGGGACGGATGCCTTTGGATTGTCTTTCAATCGGGTTCATCACGCGCAGTTCATCAATTACCCAGGTGAACGTTGGTTTCCAATAGCAGCTTTCATAAATGCCCTTCAATGCCTGGTAGGTGGGCACCGGGTAGCTGAATTTTTCGCCGCCTACGCGGGTAATTGGGTCGCTGAACAGTGCATAACGCCCATATACCTGCATGGATATTGAATTTTCGTATTGCAAAGTCTAACCCTCCTTGTTAAGCAAATTGTATCGGCATAAATCCGGGGCTTGTCTGAATTCCCTTTTCGTCATCGTAATATTCCTTGTTAAGAATTGTCACTGCCCCTTCTTTTACTGTGTACAGTGCGCCTTGATCTGCCAGGCGTATTTTTTCATTTGTTGTAATACCAACGGTAAAGCGTTGTGCGTCCCGCAGCATTTTGGGGGTAAGCGGTTTACTGGACGAAAGTCTTGTTGCCATATCCGCGCCATCTTCCCCATAGGGAACCACCACCGGCGTTGTAATGTCCTCCAAAGCATGGAAATTCCTTTCTGCCGTGGCAAACGCCTGCCGGAGCAAGTAATTGGGGAACTTTTGTTTTCCTGTTGTCTCTTTCCAGGCTAGCACACTTTCCTGATTATCTGACAAAAGGTCAAACAAATTCACTGTTTTTGGGGGAATGTACCCCTTTAATTCAACCGGATCGCCCATCCGTTCCTGTTGTTGGGACTCTGCATAATAAAGCTGGTAGTACCTCAAAATACTTTCCGGCTCTAACAGGTCCGCATCCCTTTGTAATTGCTGCAGCAGGTGCCGTGTGGCTTCCCTGCCGTTGCGCAGTTCTGGAAGTCGATCCAGATTTTCCAGATTGTAGGTTTTAACAAGATACACCGTGCGGCATTTCCTTTCCGCATTGCGGTTGCATCGGCCGGAAGCCTGGGCCACACTGGGCAGCGCAGCCATACTTCGAATGACGCAATCAAAGCTTACATCCACGCCTGCTTCTATCAGCTGACTGCTTACACAGATCAAACGTTCCTGACCGTGTAAGGTGTTTAATTTTTGCTTAACTTCTGCGATAACATCTGCACGGTGCTTTGCACACAGGTGCGTGGTCAGGCAGTAAAGTTGTGTATGTTCCGGCTGGCATTGTTTCAAAGTCTCAAACACCTTTTCGACCGCCGAACGGGTATTCAAGATGATCAAAATACTGCCATTCTCGTCTTGCTTGCTCCGTACAAATTCTGCGAGTTCTCCTGCCTGAAATCCATTTCCTGTTTCGGGCACTTCAATCTTTGTCCTTCGGAACTGCGCAAAGCGCAGTTGGTAATCCGGGACCAGGTCCACCGGCGATGCAAACCGCAAAGGGTTTGCTACTTCGCTTAACGCTGGCTGTGTTGCCGTACACAAAACAACAACGCACCCCAAATAGTACGCCAAGAAATTTGCCGCCTGGTTGAACAAGTATGTATGGCAAATGGGCAGGGACTGTATTTCGTCAAACACCAAGATAGAATTTGCCAGTGCTGCCATGCGGCGCACATTCTGCCGCCTGCTGCAAAACAGGGTTTGCAGCATCTGTACCATAGTTGTACATATCACCGGCGCTTCCTGCCAGCGTTCCAGCTGGCGGAGAATTTCGGGGTTCTCTGTATCCAGTACCGCATCCGTATGGTGCTCCAACAGATATTCACTGCCGCCTAATGCCTTTTTGAACTCCTGTACATTCTGTCCGATAATCGACCGGAACGGTGCAACATAGAAAACATGCCGGGCCGAAAGTTTTTTGGCCGCATGCACACAATATCGCAGCCCGGAAAATGTTTTTCCTCCGCCTGTTGGCACATACAAGCGGTAAATGCCCGGCTTTGCACATTCGCCTGCTGTCTTGCATTGCTCCGAAATTTCTGCACGCAAGGTATCTATTTTATGTCGGGGCTGCAAATTGTTCAGGAATGTTTCAACATTGCTTTCTATCAGATTCCATGGCGGAAGCTGCTCCGGGGGAAGGCATCCTTCTTGATTATAATAGTTGCCTGAATCCAACCAGTCTGCATCGATCAGGGCTGCAAACAAAAATCTGTGTGCCAACCCCAACATGACCTGATAGATACAAAGCCGCGGCTTCTTTCCTTCCTGCTTTCGGATTTTCCGCACAAGACATTCTACCTCCTGCGCAGCTTTGGCAAACATTTGCCGTATCTCTGTTTCACTTATGCAATCCGCAAAAAAGGCCCGGCAGCTTTCTTCATATAGCTCTTGAGCCTGCTCTGAATACATATGTTTTTTCCAGGGTTCTACTCCACCCAGGTCGAAAACATCCATACGTTCAGAGTGATGGGATCCGATTGCCAATGCTGCCATTTGCGCAGTCAAGCGAGAAGGTGGTGAAGCTGTTTTTCCGCCATAATTTTCCCATAGCCACCGCATTCCGGCGCTGGAGTGATTGATTTTTTCGTTTGTTTGGTCTCTCAGATGTTTTTGCACGTTGCTATGAGATTTCCCAGCGTCATGGAGCCAGCCTGTAAGACGGCCCAAGTTTTCAAGTCCCAGCGGCTGGCACGCCCGTGCGCAGTACTCGGCCACGTTTTCACTGTGTTGTTTTAGGGATTGTATTTTCCAGACGCCATTGATTTGTTTGGTATGACCGAGTAACATGGTAATCAGCTCCTTGTTTCTTTTATTATAGCAGATCACTCATCCCATAATTCGGACTTTAACTCCAGTTCTGCAATCTTTGTCATACTATCCAAATCTATCCATGTAGAATTGTTAGCTATTCCCATTAGCAGATATTTTTGATAAAATAAGATATCATAGGGTTTATGAATTCACTTTCTTATATTACTCCTTCATCTTACCGAAAAATCATTTACGTAAGGAGTGAAAAGCCATGAAAGGGAAGTTATTTTCATTTTCCGCCAGTGTTATCACCACAATAATGCTTACCGCTTGTGCTGCAGCGCCAGAAAATAAACCTGCTTCCTCCGCTGCTCTTTCCCCGACCAGTGAAGCTGTTGCCACAGCTATACCATCATGAACGGAACGGTTGAATATCCTTACGCAGACTTATCTGGCATGGTAGTTGTGAAAAATCAATCCAGACAAAAGCTAGTTCTGGATGTTTACGGCAATGAGATAATTTCCGCTGGGCAATATGAAGATTTAGCCCCCGCGCGCGATGGCTGCGTATGGGCAAAACAGAATGGCCTTTGGGGCTTGCTGCAAGTACAGGATTATACCGAAAACAATGCCGACGTTATTCTGCCGGATGGATGCGTTGCACCAGATGTAACGCTTAGCCGAATTGATAGCCTTTGTACCTACACCACTGCTGATCATGGGCTGGTTATGCGTAAAGGTCCCGGTACAAATTATGAGAAAATGGATAATATCCCCTACGGTATCATCGTATGGGAATGCGGCTATAGCAGCAATGTGCCTGACTGGGTTGTTGTATATTACAGTGGGATTTATGGTTGGGTCAGTGATGAATACTTGGCTACCACTATTTATTCCACCAGTAAATAATAAATAAAAAAGCAGGTGTTCATGTAGAAACGATATCGTCCTCCACGTGAATACCTGCTTTTTATAGCTTCTTTTATTATATCTGTTCTGTGCCGCTATTTGTCTCTGTATGAAATAAATAGCCGCTATATGCATTTGAATGAAGTGTTCTGTTTGTTTGCTTTTTCACCTAAAAGAATCGCGTAGGAGGTTCTCTTAACTAAAGAGCCGACCTCTCACACCACCGTGCGTACCGAACGGTGCACGGCAGTTCAACCGCATAAGTGCAAGGACTCGCAGTAGCGCCTGAGGATACTAAAATATCCTGCTTCTGCGAGTCTTTCGTTTGCAATGGAACCTTTTAATACAGGACTACCGGCGATACGCCAATAACCCAGTCCGGAATTGCCCCACTGGTACTATTCCAAAATTCTTCGTTTGAGTTTCATTACTCATCGATATAATCTTTATCGAACCACTCGCCTAGCGAGTGGTTTTAGACATACAAAAAAGCACCTTAGCTTACGCTAAGGCGCTCTTCCTGGTGACCCGTGCGGGAATCGAACCCACGTTAACGGCGTGAGAGGCCGCTGTCTTAACCGCTTGACCAACGGGCCATAAAAAAGAGAAGCCGGCATCTACCTATTTTCACAGGCCGTTTCCAGCCAACTATCTTCGGCACAAGTGAGCTTAACTTCTG
>ERZ856578.6280-NODE-6280-length-13615-cov-3.016694_pt1 | contig 13615 bp, 8 predicted proteins | sample MGYA00514384_ERZ856578 | MGnify/ENA primary metagenome ERZ856578 (study PRJEB29103, sample SAMN06111958) | human gut metagenome | biome: human gut; feature: ankylosing spondylitis patient; material: healthy_person | host: Homo sapiens | place: China:Hangzhou...
GTGAGGATCGGACTGCTGGAAATGTCCGGAGACCATCAGATTCAGATAGGGAGACTGATGGTTATAATTAATCTTATAATTTCCATTCCATGCCGGACGGTCAAAAGTACTGATTCCCAGAATATTGGGCGGATATTCCGGATCCCGTGCTACACTTGCCAGCATATACTTCGACAGATAATATCTCTGCTCGATCACCGGATCATCCAGGGAAATTTCGGAAACACTCCAAAACTTTTTCCACCATACCAGGTGCCGTTCATGAAGAGTTTCCACATCTTCTTCCGTTATCCACCTTGCCCTGGAAAAGGCATACTCATAAGGTCTGCTGCACTTCGCCCAGGAGCGCACTGGCAGAACGAATGTTGCCCGCTTACCGGCTTTTATTTTTTTATGAGTGCTTCTGTCACTTAGCTTTCCTGTATTTCCAAATGCTTTAACTGCCTCAACATTCTTTAAAATACCGTTTCCCGCCGAAGGTTCTGTAAATACCGCTTTATTTGATTTATTCCCACTTTCCTCAGTGGATATAATAGATTCTTTCTTTAAAGAACCCAAACTTTCAACGCCGCCAATTACTTTCGTTTCCTTCAGAAAGCCCCCAGCAAAACCAACCTTAGTTGGAATATCCACATGATCTGAAAACTGCCGGTATCCACTTACAATCCCACCGCCGGTTTTCTTTACCTGCCGCGGCCGTACCGTCACCTGTCCCGCGAACATTCCGTTCTGGCTCTTCTCCAACTCACCGCTTACACAGACATCCACAGCTTTTTCGCAGCCTTTTCCTATTTCATCCGGAAAATAAAAATCAAATTCCACATCCAGATCTGTCTCACTCTCAAACTCTACCACAAGAATGTTCTCATCTGCAGCCACCCAGCTTTTCAGAGAACATTTCTCTCCGGCGGAATTTGTCAATATTGTTATAGTTTCTCCCGTGGCAAACTTCTGCTCCGTATACCACCTGGCACCCTTCCATAGCAGGAATATCAAACACCATACGCCCTACCGGTCTGGGGCTTCCGCCGCTTACCGCCGGATCACATTTGGCAGAACTGTTATCATGAAAGAATTCCCAGTTCGCCGCACTTTCCATTTGCCAGAAGTCATTGGTCGTAAACCAGAACTGTGGATACCTCCCATCCCCGGCCACTGCCGCCAGCAAATCTCCATTTCCCAAAATCGGCGCGTCAATCTTCGTCCCCGCATTCTGCCAGATTTTCCATCGTCCGCCCCCTGAAACATCCACATTTCCATCTGGCACAGCCGTCGGAGCCTCAGTAAATACAGCCCTATTTCTCTCTACAACCATATATCTTTCCTTCTTTCCACTTTCGCTTCCCGCACCGCAGTATCCTACTTTATAATCACCGTCTCATAAACCGCTTCCCTCATTCCCGGGAAGCTGCCCTCTCTACGCCCATTCACCAGCTGTCCTGCCGCATCCTTCCACTGGAATCTGGTCGTCGCATACGCCCCATTCTCAAAGTTATAGTTATTTCCTTCATCCTCATACAGCACAAACTCTCCGTCTGCCCCAGGATAAACGATAATCTGTACCGGCTTCTCTGGCTCCTGCTCTGCATAAACCAGCCCATCAGCCACCGGAATGATCGCACCCGCCTTCACGAAAATCGGGATCCGGTCAATAGGTGTCTCCACCTTCACATACTGGCCGCCCTCATATTTCTCATTTGTCCAGTAATCGTACCAGATCGTACCAGCCGGCAGATAACACTCCCATGTCTTTTCCCTGTTAAGCACGGTACTTTCCGGACCATAATACATAGGCTCCGTAACTGCACAGATCAGCAGGGATGGTCCAAACATAAACTCATTCTCCACCTTTCGCGCCTCCCTGTCCTCCGGGAAATCAAACAACAGGCTTCGCATAATGGTATAATCCTCAAAATGTACTGCCCCTGCCAGCGAATAAATATAAGGCATAAAATGATATCTCAGCTTGATAAATTTCTCGATAGCATCATAGAACATAGTGCCCTTTTCCCCGAAATTCCAGATTTCTCTCGGCGTATCTGTACCATGAGACCGGAACATAGGAAGAAATGTTCCCATCTGAAGCCAGCGTGTATAAAGCTCACAATATCCCTTATCTTTCACACCCTCATTATATTTTCCTTGCCAGAACCACTTGGGCTCCGGATCCGTGTTGCATCCGCATCCACGGTTCTGCCACTTATCTGCAACTGTGAAAAAGGCTCCGATATCCAAGGTCCAATAGGGATAACCGCTCAGTCCCATATTCAAACCTTCTACGATCTGGATCTTCAGATTCTTCCAGTCCGCGCAGGTATCTCCAGACCACAGCATAGCTGCATACTTCTGACCAGATGCATAACCGGAACGTGTCAAATTCAGTACACGCATATCCTCCCGAGCCTTTCTCTGGTTCTCATAAATTCCCTTTGCATGCTCCAGGGCAAAAGCGTTGGCCACAGCAGGATCCAGGTATTTCTTGTGCTCGCCTCCAACCAGCTGGAAACGCTCCCAGGGCTCTCTTTTCACCGCACCGCCCCAGTCCGGACCGGAAAACGGCTCTGTGGAGTCACACCACCAGGAATCAAAGCCCTGGTCAAACAGCCCCTCCTTCGCCTGTTTCCAGTACATTTCTCTTGCTTTTTCATTAAAAGCATCATAGGTTGCATAATCATACAGAAGATATCCGGCATCAAAAAATTCCTGATGATTTTTTCCTCCGGCATTCATATTCGGCCATACAGAGACCATGCTGTGGGCATGCATCTCATGAATCCGCTCCATGCACTCCTTGTTATCCCCATAACGGGACTGATCCAGAATCTTCTCCCCCCAGTTGCCCGGATCCCAGGTATTCCAGTCCTGAACCACACAATCCAGCGGAACCCCGATTTCTCTGTAATGGCGTACAATTTCCTCTAATTCTTTGGAAGTATAATATTGCTCCTTGGACTGGATATAACCATAAGCCCACTTCGGCAGCATCTGCGCCTTGCCTGTCAAATAGCGATAAGCATGGATAATTCCATCCATGGTATTGCCGCCCATGAAATAATAATCGATCTGATCCACTGTATCCAAAAACAGGTAAGACTCCCTTCCCTCATCATTAAAAGTCATCAAAGAACAGCAGTCAAACAGCACTCCATATCCTTCTGTAGAAACAAACAGAGGCATTGGAATCCTCATATTGTGCTGGTAAAGATACTGATTGTGTCCGCGATAATTGTAAATTCCTTCCTCCGCCTGGCCAAGACCGTGAATCTCTTCCTCCTCTTTCCAGTCGAAAAATACCCTTGCACGATAACCGTCGCGCACCTTCTCCGGCTTCAGATTCTGAATAAAGTTACGCTCACCGTCAACTGTTTTTACACGGTTGATAACCGGCTTCTCACCTCCAGTTGTATACCGCACTACATCAATTTTTGTTAAATCTGCCTTATCCTGTATGCACCACCTGGTTCCGTCCGCGTGCTTCCACTCTATTCTTCCAGATGAAAGTTCCAGAGAGGCCAGAACTTTTCCAGTCTTTAGTTCCAGCTTTTCTTCGTTTTCCTCTGCTGCAAACTCAACTGCCGGATATTCCTTTTTTTCAATAATAAGAGAGTCGTTTCCCTTAATCTCCTCTTTTCCAATTACACAGCGGATAATTTCCTCTGTAACCGGAATCAGCCGGTATAACATTCCTGCCGCTTCCGTCTGTACATACCTGTCTGTTTTTATCATTTTCCATTCCCTCCGTTTTTCAATCCCCTTTTTTTACGTTGTCTGTCTGAAAGAGCCTCTTGCGTGATAATAAATTCCAACGAAATTTTCCATTACATAAAAAGCTGGCACATCAGGACAAAGCTTCCTGCTTTTATCCTAACATGCCAGCCTGAAAAAGGTCTATGTCTTATCTGCTCCTGAATTTTAATTATTTTTACTCTTCTCATATCCGGGAGTTTTTCCCATATGCTTCTTATATAATCTGTAAAAATTGGAAATATTATTGAACCCACATGCCAGGGCAATCTCAGTCACATTTGCCCCATCCTCCCGAAGCAGCTCCCGGGCCCGGTTCACACGCAGACGTGTCACATAATCACTGAAGCTGATGTTGGTGAACTTACGGAAATAGGAGGAGAAATAGTTGGAGCTCATATAAACAGACGCTGCAACCTCCTCCAGTGTAATCTTCTCACAATAATGAGCGTTTATGTAAGTAAAAGCCTGCTCCAGACGTTTCATGGCATTTTTCTTTTCCCGAAGCATTTCACCGGACTTGGTCTCATCCTGATAAGCCCGGATCAGCATGGTCAGAATCCGCAGAACATTCGCCTTAATCATAAGCGGATAGCCCTCCTTGCGCTCCTGCCATTCCTGGTAAATCTCCTGTATGCTGGTACGGATCTCCGTATTCACCGGTTCTTCATGGCCCACTCTATTCTTAAAATTAGTTCCACGCTCAACAAAGGGCCGCAGATATTCCGTATCAAAAGTACTGATCTTCTCTGCTACAAACTCCGGCGAAAAGATCATAACCAAAAGCTTCATTCTGCCTCCCAGAAGCTTCCAGCCATGCGGCTCTACATTATTGAAAATGATAATATCATTCTCTTCCATGGTATATTCCTGTCCATTGACGAAATAGTTTCCCTTTCCTTCCAGAACCCAGGTGATCTCAAAATAGCTGTGCCAGTGCCAGGTTCCCGGATGACTGTTGGAAGGGTTAAGCTCCACTTCTGATATCTGAAAAGGAAATTCTTTATCAAGAGGAATGCTGTCTCGTTCCAGTCTCATACTCTGCCCCCTGTAATAATCTCATGAGCACAGTATAGCAGACTTGGGTTCTGCATGCAATCAGCCTTAAAGATTATGTTATTGTTCACTCCGTGACCAGTAACACGGAGCGAGCAGTAACTTATTCTTTTTGGGGACCGGAATCCAAAAATTCTTCTAACTTTTGCAGCTCATCCTCATGCTTCCCATGAACTGCAATTCTGAAATAATCTTTTCCCTGCACTCCCTTTATCATATAATAATCATTTTCTATTTTGAAAAAAGGCTCTTTCAGCATATCCAGATACACAAAACTTCCCAGAGGTCTCAGACTTAATATAAAAGCTCTGTCTATAGGCGCATCCAGAAGGTAATCCGTTGCGAACCAGCCTGATTCTGCACACTTTTCTCTTGACGGCTGTTTTCCAAGAATTTTCATTTAATCGGCTCCTCTCAATGATACTGCAATCTGGCCTGCTGCCTCCAGAAATGCAAGGATTTCCTCTTCTTTCGTAAACCAGGAAACGCTCACTCTCACAGTTCCACTATTTTTTGTTCCCATTGCCTCATGAATCAGGGGGGAACAATGAAGTCCGGCGCGCACTGTAATTTCATAAGCATTTTCCAGGATATATGCCGCATCCGAAGCCTTCAGCCCCTGAAAATTCAGGCTCATAACAGGTCCTTTACATTCCGCAAAACTGCCATATATCTGTACCCCCGGAATTTTTCCAAGCCCTTCATACAAAAGCTTCATCATCCTTTCTTCTTTTTCCTGTATCCTGTCTACGCCGATTTCCAGCACGAATTCCACACCGGCAAGAAGTGCCCTGATTCCCGGCAGATTCTGAGTGCCGACCTCATACTCATAATCACCTTCTTCATAAGTAAGCTGTTGACTGTTCCGCCCTGTGCCGCCATACTTCAGTGGCTTCAGCTCCAGCCCCTTTCTTATGAAAAAGCCCCCGGTGCCTTGTATTCCCAAAAGACTTTTATGCCCTGTAAAAATAACCCCATCTGCCCTCCAGCTGTCTGCATCCACCGGAATACAGCCTGCACTTTGCGATACATCAACAAGCAGAAGCAGATTATTTTCTCTTGCAAAATTTCCAATCAGCTTCATATCCTGCACATATCCGGTCACATTGGAACAGTGATTTACAATAAGAGCTGACGGATTTTTCCCTGTGTTTTCCAGAGCTTCTTCCAAACCTTTTTCCAGTGCCTTCCGGGTAACTGCTCCATTTTCCAGGCAGGAAATGATTGTTACCGGATGCTTCTTTAATACCGGCTGATTCATAAGCGGGCGCAATACACTATTGTGTTCTGTCTGGGTTGCCAGGATTCCACGCCCCTCTTCTCCATAATCCAGTCCACACAGCACTGTGTTCAGGCTTTCCGTAGCACCTGAGGTAAAAAAGATCCGGTCATGAGCATGGATGCCCAGCAGCTTTCCAAGCTTTTCCCTGCACCTTTCTTCTGTATCTTTTTTCAAAATTGCGCTTCCTCCCCGGAATTGCGAAGCAGGCGTGTCCATAAGACACGCCTGTACAGCTTCACATACAGAGGAAGGCTTGGGCCAGGAAGTGGCCGCATTGTTCAGATAGATCATCTAACTCATCCTTCCAGGATATTGAAATCCATAACCTTTGCAATTTTTTTGATCAGCCTGGTATAATCACCAAAAATCAGAACCTGATGATGTCCAAAGCCAGCCAGATTGTGCATAAACTCCCTTGCATCATCCATCTGGATATAGTAATACGGGCTGCAATAGGTCTCGGCATATTCCGAACGGATTACTTTTCCTTTCTTAATGCACATGGTATCACCTGCCGGATTGAAACGACCAAGTGTAATATAATCGTCTTCGTTCTGTGTAAAATCAACCTGAAGCTTACCGCCGAAGCCCTGTCCGGTAAATGCCCACAGCTTGTATTCCAGCGGTTTTGTTCCGTATCCGTTCATACAAAGGGCCGGAACTGCATGATGGATCCTGAGCAGCTCATCTGTCTCATGATTTGGATTTCCCATAAAGGCCGGACGGTTTGCAGCGTATTGCATGATCAGCATTGCCATAAGTGCATTCAAGTCTTCCTCGCATCCGCTTGGAATTCCCTCATCCTTCATAATTGAATGACACATGCATGGTGTAAATTTACGGTTCTGTGGAATTTCCGTCGTACAAAGCTCATGACAGGCTGTGGAAAATGCATTGCAGTCATAAATATCCATCATTTTCTTTGCTGCAAGATAATATTTAATGTCATTGATAAACCAGTCGGTATTTACCTGAGTATCTGTAGAACCAGCAATCAGCTTATCCGCAATTGGCTTTGCCTCTTCATCCGTAATCTCATCCATATATTTGAAAATAGATGTGAATGGAAGCTTGATCACTTCAAATCCATAACGCTGACGAAGAACCTCCGGATCACGGATAAGGCTCTGAATTCCAAATGTAGGCTGGGAACCTGCGGTCAGCACAAGTGCTCTTGTATTGCGAACTGCTTTTCTTACCCAGAGAATATGTGCAATCTCATTTACATCCTGAAGATCCATTGCCACATATGCTTCCACGCCAATTGAGCGGCAATATGCTGCAAAATCAATGCCCTCATTTCCATTCTGCCAGATAATGACCGGTTTTCTGTAGCGTTCCAGCTTCGGAATTCTCCATCCCATGCAAAGGAAGCAGTCAATTTCATCTACATCTTCACCGATCTTGTCGAACATTTCTTTTTCTACAACAAAGGATTCATTATATCTTACATCCAATGCCTCTTTAAATTCAACCTCGCTGATCACGTCCTTCAGGGCCTCTACAGAGCTTTTGAAGGTTTCATCAGCAACCTTTGTCTCTGCCTCTACAGTCATGTCTTCTTTTCGTCCGGCACGGCACGGTCCCTCCCAGAAATGAGTATGTGTCAGACAACCGATCAATGGTCTTACAACAAGTTTTACATCCATAGCTTTCTGTTTCATAGTTTGAAATACCTCTTTTCCCCATTCAATTTTTGTGTTTCCCCCGCGTATTAATTTCAATTATATCTTTTAAAAAAACTTTTTCTTCTATTTTCTTCCTGTTACTTTATACTTTCTTATTGTTTTTTGTACTAATTACACAAATATTATAATTATTCCTATTAGTTTTATATGAATTATTGCACGTTGTATATCTCATACAGACAACGCAAAGCGCCGACAGATTTACCTGCCGGCGCTTTTTGGTTTTTATTATGGAGTTAACAAAACAAACTTGATTTGAATATGGGTTACTTCCATCAATAAGACTGCATATGTTTCAGCGTCCCAGAGACTCTACAAAAGTTCCCTTCACATCGCTCCAGTTGCGGTCTGCATAATCAAGAAGATATGCAGCCTGCTCCATGGACATTTCCGGGAAAAGAAGGAAAAGGCTGTGGGAGCCGTATTTATTTACAATTCGGTCTACGTTGCGGATCCAGTCTTCAAACTCACCGGAATATACCTTTACCCAGATGGATTTGCCTGCTGCAATTGCTTTATCATAGATCACATCCCAATCCGGAAGGGTTCCGTCCGGACCGGCATCACCGCTGGTCCACTGAAGAGCATCAATTCCCTCAATTTCCATAAGCGCATCCATGTGCTTAATTGCAGCCGGACCATCCAGATGATAAAGTACATGATCTACATTTTCAGACTGACTGCGTAAGGACGGCTGGATATATTTACGGAAATCTTCCGGTGACATCATTGCTGAGAAATCGCACTGAAGCTTCACCGTTCTGCCTGGTCCCCAGATCTGGAATACGGTGTATGCATTTCCGCCTTCTTCATCTTTGATAACATCATAAAAACGGTCATAATATTCATAATAAATGTCCGTTACCTCCTGGATTCTTTCCCCGATCATTTCCGGCTCATCCAGAAGATCAAACAGAATATCCTGCGCTCCGCGAAGAGAGGCAAGAACATCAATGTTTTCCATAAGATCCGGCATATCCACATAGAAGTCATCTCCGGCAAGTGCCTGACAATCCTTTGCAAGCTGAAGATGTTTCTTAAACCATTTATTCTCCGGATCAAAGGTCAGCTTCGGCACACCGTCCCAGCCGTCCAGACATTTGTTAAACCATACTGTATCTTCTTTAAACCCAATTTCAGAACCAAGATAAGAAGCAAGTGAGCCTGGTCCAAAATCAATATTCAGATTCGGAAAGCTCTCTCCAAGGAATGCATGTGTCTGGCAGAAGTAACGATAGCGGTCAACAATTCTCTGAGGGTTCTGGTATTTGTCCTCCATATCTTTCCACTTCAGTTCTTCCGGCATATTATAGTATTTTCCCTGACAAATCTGATCCAGATAACCGCCCTCTACAGGTGTTCCGTCGGAGTACTGCTCCACCTCAGGTCTTCTTGCGATTACGCACATAAGCGGTCTTCCCGTGTTCTTATGCGCCCAGTAGTTGCGGAATTTCTCTTTGGCAGCTTCCATATTTACTTTGTAGCCTTCACCAGGTTTCGGAAGCTGAATTTTGCTCAGATCCACTTTATCCTTCACAAAATGAGGTGCCTCATGAAGCGGTCTGCGTACCCAGGTACCATTGGTTTCGGATGTTTCGTAGGAATCATCTTCCGGAGTTTCTTCTGCATCCGGCTCTGACTTTGTCTGCGCATCAGTCATCGCAATATTTTTCTCTTTGTCTTCCGCACCTGCAGTTACGCTTTCCTCGCCCTTTACTGAAACCTGGTCAAATTCCCCGGCTGCTGCCTTTGCACAGAATCCGGATTCCGCATATTTTTTTGCACACTCTGCCGCAGAAGCTGCATCCTCTGTGTAAGCGTCTGCTCCGATCTCATCTGCAAATTCCTGGCTGATAGGCGCACCGCCAACCATGATCTTAATACGGCTTCTGAATGGCTGTTCCAGAAGTGCTGCTACTGTGTCACGAAGTGACGGCATTGTAGTGGTAAGAAGAGCGGAAAGTGCTACAATGCTTGCTTCTTTGTGCTTATTTACCTCATCAATAAAAGTCTGGATCGGCACATCAACACCAAGGTCAATTACTTCGAAGCCTGCACTTTCGAACATCATTCCAACCAGATTTTTACCAATGTCATGAAGATCTCCGGCAACCGTTCCAAGAATGATGGTTCCTGCGCTTCCGGCCTCTCCGGTTGCAAGATATGGCTTCAGTACTTCCACACCAGCCTTCATGGCTCTGGCTGCAGCCAGCATCTGTGGTACAAAAATAATCTCTTTCTTAAAGTTATCGCCAACAACTGCCATGGCGCCGATCATGGCGTCGTTGAGGATTGCAGTTGGATCACATCCTGCATCAAGTGCCTCCTGGACAGCCTGTCCGATTTCTTTATTTTTTCCATCCTGGGTTAATTTGAAAACCTTCTGCATTTTCTCATCAAGCGGAGATGCAGGAGCCGGCTGAGCGGCTTCCTCGGATGCTTTGTTTCCGAATTTATCAATATACTGCAGGCAGTATTCATCACGCTCCAGAAGTGCGTTTGTTGCATAGATCATACCAATCATGTTTTTGTTGGTCGGATCTACGATGGCACTGTCCATACCAGCATTCATAGCAAGAACCATAAATGCCTGGTTAATATTTTTTCTCACCGGAAGTCCGAAGGAAATATTAGAAAGTCCGCTTGTAATGTGGATCTCCGGATATTCGTATTTGATTCTTCTGCAGCAGTCTGCAAATACAGTCAGCGCAGTCTGGTCTGTTCCCAGGGTTACAACCAGTGGGTCAATATGTAAACGGCTTGGTGCAATGCCGTACTGTTTCGCTTTTTCCATAATTCCAAAGAAAATTTTCATACGACGCTCTACGGAATCCGGAATTCCATCGTTATCGCAGAGAAGGGCTACGCACTCCCAGTCTGTGTCTGCGATCACTGGAAAAATCGTGTCAATTTTGTCTCCTTCAAGGGAAACAGAGTTAATAAGTCCCGGTCTTTTACAAAATGGAATGGCTGCCACACAGGATCTTGCACTTGGACTGTCCACACAGATTGGTGTATCTGTCACTTCCTGTACAAGGTCGATCATCCATTTCAAGGTTTCTACTTCTACAGCCTCTTCTACTGAGGCGCATACGTCCAGAAATGTGGCTCCCGCTTCTGCCTGCATTCTGGCTCTTTCTCTGATCAGGTCCGCATCCTTCTCAGCAATGGCTTTTGCAACTGACGGAATGGATCCGTTCAGCTTCTCACCAATAATAATCATGGCATTTTCCCTCCAATATGAAATTGTAATTGTTACCGTTCACTTCGTGACCAGTAACTTGTAATTTTCTGTCACAATCTTCTCCGCAAGCTGTAACAGTTTCGTTCTCTCCGCTGCAAGTCCTCCGCTAAATGGACTTGCTTTTTACAAATTCATTTTATATCAATTGGGGGAAATTCCTCTTCTGTTATTTTCTCATTCGATTATACTATCTTACTGTGAATAATTTCACAACTTAATGCATATGCAGAATGTCCAGCCACCTGCATTTCATCTTCCCAGTTTCACTTTAATAAATAACAGCTGGTATACGCAATCTTTCCAGGACCATAATAATAGTCAAGGTGGTTTGCCTGACAAACCTGCATAACCAGCATTCCATAGGCTTCCATAGAGGAAAAGGCCTGGTCCGGAAAGCGGCAGGGAGCGTCCGGACAGGTACAGGTTTTGCATTTTATGCAGCAGCCTGCGCCTATGGGAAGCATATTCGGGTAAAATTTCCGCAGATCTTTTTCCAGGCTGTAAAAGGAGGCTTTGTGCATAGCTTCTGTGCGCATCATACCTTCCCCATCCATGGAATCCTCCAGCTGTCCCACTGTCTGTACCAGGATTCCAAGTTTATACTTTCTTACTCTTTGTTCGCATTCCTCCAGGGTTCCGCAGCCGGGCGGACAGCTCCAGCATTTGTTGTATTTGTGACAGGAATCGGAGGCGCACATCTGACGTACTTCTGGCTTTAGTTCAATGGTATCGCAGGCCAGGGGTGCCACGTTGGTGAAACCATGGGACAGGCATAGTTGTTTTAAGTCTTTGAAATTCATGTCTCTAATCCTTTTTAAATCATTATTATCCGCAGATAACAATATGCAAAAACATTTTATAATTCTCTGTCTTCTATTTTTATATCTTGCTTCTATTTTTATAAAATCAGCACTAAAATTTCCTGTAATAAACACGGAAATCTCTTTACCTTTCAAATCCCAGCTCATCTACGAAACAATCCTGAAATTCCGGGCAGGCCGCCAGTTCCAGAAATTCAATGCTCTGTACCGCTCTTTCGATCTCATGACGCTCATTCTTATTTAGCAATGCAATCTTAGCACCTTCCCCGGCGATATTTCCCACACATTGTACTTTCTTCACAAAGCTTTCCGGGATCAGACCAATCCGGGCTGCATTTTCCGCATTCATATAATTGCCGAATCCACCAGCCAGATATACAGTCTGGATCTGAGATTCTTCTATGTTTCTTTTCTTCAATAAGAGTCGGATTCCAGCTGCAATGGCTGCTTTGGCAAGTTGAACCTCGCCAATGTCTTTCTGGGTAAGATAGACTCCGCAATCATTCTCAAAACGCGACTGCCCACTCCCATTTTTTTCGTTTCTCTGTAGGCACTCCGTTTTCTCACTTTGCGCATCCTCTGACATATTCTGCTCACATTGGGCAAAAACAGTTTCTTGTGGTGGCACAAGCATAAACGTGTCTGATCTTTCCTGCCCACTGTGAAGAATTCCATTTTCCTCTAACAGACCTGCACGCAGAAGCTCTGCCACCAGATCAATCAGCCCGGAACCGCATAGGCCTACAGGCTTCTCACCGCCAATTGTGGTATACTGCCATTTTCCATCTTCATATTTTACATGATCAATAGCTCCCGGAAGCCCCCGCATTCCGCACTGGATCTTCGCCCCTTCAAAGGCTGGGCCAGATGCCGCGGAGCAGGCTGCCAGGCCATATTTATTTCCAAGGATCATCTCTGTGTTAGTTCCGATATCCAGCATTAAAGTTATTTCATCCTTCAAATCCTGTCGAAGAGCCAGAAGACAGCCACTGGTGTCTGCGCCTATGTATCCGGCGATATTCGGAAGAAGGAGCAACTGGCCTTTTGGGTGGATGTGAATACCATAATCGGCTGCGCGCAAAGTAAGGGACTGACTGATTGCAGGCGTATATGGCGCATGTACCAAAGAAGCCGGGGAAATTCCAAGAAACAGGTGGTGCATACAGGTGTTTCCAACAAGACTTACCTGATAGATATCTTCCACTCCAGGCATCCATTCAGCGCTTCCCAGCTTGCCATTGACAGCCTGTTCATTCGCTTCTTTCTTTTCATTTGTTACTTCGTTTTTACGATTTTCTATATCTATTGGAATGGCTTTTCGGGCTTTTACACTAAGGCTTTCCAGTATTTCATTTATTACCTTTCGTACACACGCACTTAACACATCTTCTCCATGTTCCAGCGCATAATTCGCTCTTTGGATCACGTCTCCACCGTACTGCATCTGAGGATTCATTCTACTTTCTACTGCCAAGTTTTCCCCAGTTCTACCATCCAAAAGATACCCCACAATTGTAGTCGTTCCAAGGTCGATTGCCGCAGTAAAAATCCCATCACCTTTTTCACCACTACTATTCACTCCATGTTCAGAATCTTCATGGACGCCAACAATTGGTCTTAAATCAAGGATTTCTTCATCTGTATAGGCTACTTGCCACTCTGGATTGAAGCTTCGTTTTTCATAGAGACTTCCGGCAAGTTTTACAGATTCTTGGTGCGATTGAGGAGAGTAATTCGCTGGAATTAGAATTGATGGAAGAAGAGGATGTATGTCCGGAGT
>ERZ856578.6285-NODE-6285-length-13608-cov-4.669795_pt1 | contig 13608 bp, 10 predicted proteins | sample MGYA00514384_ERZ856578 | MGnify/ENA primary metagenome ERZ856578 (study PRJEB29103, sample SAMN06111958) | human gut metagenome | biome: human gut; feature: ankylosing spondylitis patient; material: healthy_person | host: Homo sapiens | place: China:Hangzhou...
ATTTACCCATACACCCAATTCACCCTCAAAAATACCCCCGGAATCGCTCTCTGGTTGTCCTATTTTTTAACCACTAAAAATTGGGTGAAAACGGCTCTCGTTAGGTCAAATAGGGGCAAACTATAACAGCCCATTTGGGTATAGGAAAACCTTGATTTTCCGTGGGCATTCGCCTTGCTTCCCTCGAAAAACCTTCGGTTTCCCTCGGTCACGGGCTTCGCCCTATGACGTCAAATGAAAAAAAGCTCCGCCTCATGCAAGCATGGGCGAAGCTTTTTATATTTGACGTCGCATGGCTCATGGCCATCGCATAGATTATCTCTTGCTGAACTGCGGAGCGCGACGAGCTGCTTTGAGACCGTACTTTTTACGCTCTTTCATTCTCGGATCACGAGTCAGGAATCCTGCTTTTTTCAGGATCGGTCTGTACTCCGGATCTGCCTGCAGAAGTGCACGTGCGATACCGTGTCTAACTGCTCCTGCCTGTCCGGTGTATCCGCCACCACGAACGTTTACAAGAACATCAAATTTATCTGCATTCTCAGTAGCAACGAGCGGCTGACGAACGATAACCTTCAGGGTCTCAAGTCCGAAATACTCATCGATACTTCTCTTATTAACAGTGATATTACCAGTTCCCGGTACTAAATATACTCTGGCGATGGATTTTTTTCTTCTGCCAGTTCCGTAGAATTTTGCTTTAGCCATGATATTTACCTCCTTATCCTACTTAAAATGTCAGTGCTTCCGGCTGCTGTGCTGCATGCGGATGCTCTGCGCCTGCGTAAACATGAAGTTTGGTGAACATTTCTCTTCCGAGCGGTCCTTTCGGGAGCATTCCCTTAACTGCCAGCTCTACAACCTTCTCCGGTTTCTTTGCAAGCATCTCTCTTAAAGTAGTCTCTTTCATACCACCTACGTAGTCTGAATGATGATAGTAAATCTTCTGGTCTAATTTCTTTCCGGTAACTTTGATCTTGTCAGCGTTAACAACGATCACATAATCTCCTGTATCTACGTGCGGAGTGAAAACCGGTTTGTTCTTTCCTCTAAGCACCTTTGCAACTTCAGATGCCAGACGACCTAATGTATATCCGGTAGCGTCAACTACGTACCATTTTCTTTCCACTTTTGCTGGATTAGCCATGAAACTGTTCATTGGTATACCTCCTGTAAAAATTCAATTAAATATTCTTGATTTATACGTAAAAACATCTTACCGGGGCTTTGGATCAGACATTTTCTCGCTTTGTCACAGTTAAATATTATATGTCAGCTGGTCACACATGTCAACTGTTTTTTCCAATTTTACTGATAATATTTTTATTAATGTGGATCATGCAGATCACCGTCATAGCCAGAGACATAAGCTCTGCAATAGGGATCGCCCACCAGACCAGCTCCACTCTGCCAAGCCTGGACAATGCATATGCAGCCGGCAGAAGCACTACCAGCTGACGTGCCACTGACACATACATACTGTAAATAGATTTTCCCAGTGCCTGGAATACACTTCCGGCTGCGATACAGAATCCTGCCAGCAGGAAGCTTAAGGAGATCGTCCGAAGAGCAGGAACTCCAATTGCCAGCATAGTCTCCGACGCACTGAACATCATGAGCAGTTTATCCGGCATCGTCTGGAAAATCACCAGACCTAAAATCATGATCACCACTGCATAAGTGATCACATGACGGATCGCACTGAGCACGCGGTCTCTCTTCTGCGCACCATAATTATACGCAACGATCGGTATTACACCATTATTCAGTCCGAAGACTGGCATGAAGATAAAACTCTGCAATTTAAAGTAGATGCCGAATACCGCTGTCGCAGTTGCAGAGAATGAGATCAGGATCAGATTCATGCCATAGGTCATCACGGAACTGATGGCCTGCATAACGATAGAAGGAATACCGATCTCATAGATCTGTGCAATCACTTCCACGGAAGGACGGAATCCTTTCATATTGATCTTCACTTCATGATTTTTCTTCTGATTTAAAATAATTGCCGCAACAGCAGCAACTATCTGTCCTGTCACCGTTGCCACAGCAGCGCCTGCCACTTCCATTCTCGGGAAGCCGAACAGACCAAAGATCAGAATCGGATCCAGAATAATGTTGATAATGGCTCCGGTTCCCTGGGTGATCATGGTATAAAAAGTTTTCCCAGTTGCCTGCAGCATCCGTTCAAACATGATCTGAACAAAAATACCAAAAGACGTACAACAGCAGATCGTCAGATACTGCTTTCCATACTGCACGATCTCTTCAATATCTGTCTGGCTTCTGAAAAACGGCTCTGACAGCAACAATCCGATCAGCAAAAACACAAGATAACTCATGACTGCCAGAAATACTGCATTTTCAGCAATCTTATTTACACGGTCCATATCTTTTGCACCAAGTGACCGGGCCAGCAGTGCGTTCACACCTACCGCTGTACCAACTCCTACGGCAATCATCAGACTCTGGATAGGAAATGCCATAGATACGGCTGTCAGTGCATTTTCACTGACTCTTGCAACAAAAATACTGTCTACCACATTATAAAGCGCCTGCACCAGCATGGAGATCATGATCGGCAGCGACATGGTGATGATCAGTTTACCTATGGGCATGACACCCATTTTATTTTCTTTCATAACAGTTTCTTCCATTATTGTTATCCTTTCTCCCCTTTGAAATGAATCTCCATCAATGTCAGTCCTCTGGCCGGTGCAGTGGGACCTGCCAGCTGGCGGTCACAGCCTGCCAGAATCTCCGGTATACGCTCCGGCTCCCAGTCTCCCTGTCCAATCTTCATCAGCGTACCGGCAATGATCCGTACCATATTATAGAGAAATCCATTTCCTGTAATGCGGAGGATGATCAGGTCTCCCTGCTTCTCCACATCCAGCGCATAGATTGTTCGTACTGTCGTCTTCACCTGGGCGCCCGCCGCACAGAAGCTCTGAAAATCGTGTTCCCCGATCAGATAGGCAGCCGCCTGTCTCATCCGTTCCACATCAAGCTTCCGATATGTAAAATGCGAATTGAACCGATAAGCCGGCAGCGGAAATTCCCGGTTCAGGATCCGGTACTCATAGGTTTTCACCGTCTTCTGAAATCTGGGGTGAAAATCTGCCGGAACTTCACAGGAATCCTGGATTCTGATATCTTCCGGCAGTCTTTGATTTAATGCATATGAAAATTTATCTGCGGCCATCCTCGCTTCAGTGTCAAAGACCGCCACATTTCCGCAGGCATGAACACCTGCATCTGTCCGACTGGAGCCCATCACATGGATCTCCTCTCCTGTCAGTTCTCCAATGGCCCGGTTCAGAACGGATTCAATGGTCTCCCCATTTTTCTGAACCTGCCAGCCACAGTAATTGGTGCCATCATAGGCAACCACAAGTTTTACCCTTTTCATGCAATTCCTTTCTTAAAACGGAATAACAGTGCCACTGAGCAGACGTCCAAACACGATCATCAGTACCAGATACCCCCATACAACCGCATATGCTATATGGTCTTTGCTTTCATAATGAAGCGGCTTCATCTTGGTACGTCCGTCACCTCCACGGTAACAGCGGGCCTCCATGGCCATGGCCAGATCGTTGGCTCTGCGGAATGCAGAGATGAACAGCGGAACCAGCAGCGGAATCATGGCTTTTGCCCTCTGAATAATATTTCCGGATTCAAAGTCTGCACCTCTGGCAATCTGCGCCTTCATGATCTTATCCGTCTCTTCCAGCAGGATCGGAATAAACCGAAGCGCAATAGACATCATCATGGATATCTCATGCACCGGTACATGTACCGCTTTCAACGGATTCAGCAGACGTTCCATACCATCGGTCAGGTCATTGGGCGTTGTGGTCAGCGTCATAAGTGAAGAGCCGATGATCAGGTAGATCAGACGGACTCCCATAAGAATTGCTGTACGCAGACCTTTATCTGTAATTTTTAAAAATCCAAAATGCCACAGCACTACATCTCCATCAATCAGAAAAAGATTAAATACTACTGTGATCATCAGAAGCATCACAATTGCTTTCAATCCTTTTGTAATAAACTTAAATGGAACCTTGGATGTGCGAATGACAAATGCAAGAAAAATCGTTGCGATCACATACCCCAAAATTCCCTTTGCCACAAACAAAGAAATAATATACAACATGGTTGCCACCAGCTTCACTCTCGGATCCAGCTGATGGATCACCGATTTTGCGGGATAATATTGTCCCAGCGTAATATCTCGAATCATGGTAAATCTCCTACTTGGATGCTTTCAGCCAGGCTTCTATGGCATCTGCTGCCTCTTCCACCGTTGTCGCATCGGTATTTACATCTGCACCTCGTTTTTTCAATTCCTGCATCAGATAAGTCGTCTGTGGTGCTGCCAGCCCGATCTCTTCCAGTTCTTTATAATGATGGAACACCTCCACAGGTCTTCCGTCAAACCGCACTTCACCCTGATTCATAACGATCAGACGGTCCACATATTTTGCCACATCTTCCATACTGTGGGACACCAGGATGACTGTGATCCCTCTGGATCTCTGAAGTGCACTGACCTGGTCGAGCACCTCGTCACGACCTCTTGGATCCAGACCGGCTGTAGGCTCATCAAGGATCAGTACTTCCGGGTCCATAGCCAGCACACCAGCGATAGCCACACGACGCTTCTGTCCGCCGGACAACTCAAAAGGAGAACTCTTGTCATACTCTTCTCCCATCCCGACCATCCGAAGGGCTGCTTTTGCCTTCTCTTCTGCTTCTTCTTTCGTAAAGCCCAAGTTCTTCGGTCCAAAGCACACATCTGCCAGCACTTCTGTCTCGAACAGCTGGTGCTCCGGGTACTGAAAGACCAGCCCTACCTTGCTGCGCAGCTTCTTCATGGAAAATTTTTCATCATAAATATCTTCGCCATTATAATAGATGTTTCCACTGGTTGCCTTCACCAATCCGTTCAGATGCTGGGTCAATGTGGATTTTCCAGAACCTGTATGCCCGATCAATCCCACAAACTGCCCATCCGGAATCTCCAGATTCACATTTTTCAAGGCATGCATCTCATAAGAAGTCCCCTGCGAATACAGATAATTTACATTTTTGATTTCAATCGACATAATTCATCCACCAGTTCTTCATTGTTCAATATTCCATCTGGAAGCGGAATTCCTCTCTGCTGCAGTTCGTGAGCCACCAGAGTTGCCTGCGGCACATCCAGCCTCAATTCCTTTAACTTCTCCACTTTGGAAAATACTTCCTTCGGAGTTCCTTCCATAACCAGTTTTCCATCATCCATGACAAAGATCCGGTCTGCCTCGATCACTTCTTCCATATAATGAGTGATCAGGATCACCGTGATCCCTTCTTCTTTATTAAGCTTCTTTGCCGTCTCAATGACGCTTTTTCGTCCATGAGGGTCCAGCATGGCCGTCGGCTCATCCATTACAATACATTTCGGATGCATAGCCATCACACCTGCAATGGCTACCCGCTGCTTCTGTCCACCGGATAATTTGTTGGGCGAGTGATGACGATATTTGAGCATACCTACTGCATCCAGGCTCTCTTCCACACGGGTCCAGATCTCATCTGTTGGCACTCCCAGATTCTCCGGTCCGAATCCCACATCTTCCTCCACAATCGTTCCAATGATCTGGTTATCCGGATTCTGAAATACCATTCCGGCATTCTGGCGGATATCCCACAGATGTTCCTCATCCTTGGTATCCATGCCATTGACCCACAGAGTTCCATCTGTAGGTGTCAGAAGTGCGTTGATATGCTTTGCAAACGTGGATTTTCCAGAACCGTTATGTCCCAGAACTGCAATAAAGCTTCCCGACTCGATCTTCAGGCTCAGATGATCCACCGCTGTTAATTTTGATTCTATATTTCCTTCTTCGTCCAGTCGATCATATTCGAAAGTGACGTTTTCTGCTTTTATCATGGGGCTGCCTCCTGCATTTCTCATGATTCATTATCTTTACATGGGCCAAAAGACCCACACTAACGTGCCCATTATACCATGAACGGCTGAAATTTCAAGAAAATTCAGCCGTTTCCAGATATTAGTTTTTATTTTTCATATTCAGGTTAACATTTTATGCCAATGTACCAAGGATGCTTCTGTATCTTCTGCTGTCTCTGCTCCATGAATCTGGTCCTGTCCATATGGCCCAAATCCAAGTTTCTGTGCCACATGGAGGGATGTATCATTCGTCCTCTCAATCAGCACATGAAGCTCTTCCAGATCCAGCACTTCTTCTGCGTAAGCGAGGATCGTTCTTCCACACTCCTGTGCATAGCCCTTTCCACGATATGACTGCCCAATCAGATAACCAAGCTCCACTGCATCGTCTAACAGTTCTGACACAAACAGTCCTGCCTGTCCTATGATCTGTCCACTCTGTTTTTCTATCACTGTCCACAGTCCAAAATCATAGAACAGATAGGCATGACGGATATAGGCTTCCATAAATTCTGTCTCTTCATCCAGTGTGTTCAGCACCGGAACTGTCCCCCTCACCATGCCGCCTTGCTTCCAGATCTCATATAGGTCCGGAATATCTGACGAAATGGTCTCCCTGATCAGCAGCCTCTCTGTCTTTGCAATCTTTACCGGAATGCCAGATTTGCGAAGCCGGTCACGCTCCAGAAATGCCGGGTCTAGTGCACTTTCCATCAGCAGATCCACCGCTGCACAGGTAAATACCTTCACACCATTGACCAGTGCTTTTTCATCAAAATCAAACCGGTCATTATGAAGAGTTGCATGGCACTTACTGAGATTCAGAAAATAGCAGGACTGTCCTCCATGCTCCTTCACCCGCTCCGACATACAGGAATAATCCTCGCTGCCTCCCACACCACCTTCTGGCACATAAACCACCGGTAACTGCAGTCTCTCTTCACACAGCTTTTTCATGCGGTCCATCAGTTCCGGCGTGTTGAGACTGTTGGTCGCTGCTCCCATCAGCCGGATCTGGCTGGTACATCCATGCATCTGCGCTGCATTTTCAATGATCCGGCAGGCATAATCATACATATACTGATTAGCCTCTGCCGTCATTCCCCTCACTTCCATCTCCATGTGAGCAGACTCACAGATCACATTTCTGGAACTGCCTGCCACAAGTTTTCCCACATTCACTCTGGTATCACCATGACTGTATCTTGGGATCGCATGGAGATTCAAGATTGCCGTGGCTGCGGCCAGCATGGCATTATCACCTGCCTCCGGTGCTGCGGCCGCATGGGAAGCCTTTCCATGAAATTCAACATCCATCTTCGTGGTTGCCAGGCTGTGGCCATCACCAATTCCGATCATGCACTGCTCCTGATCCTCCTTGCCACTCATATGCGCACCCAGCACTACATCCACATCGTCAAGATGCCCCTTCTCTACAATGGCTTTTGCACCGCGGACACCTTCCTCAGCCGGTTGGAAAATGAATTTTATAGTTCCACGAAGCTGATCTTTCATACCGCAAAGTATCTTTGCTGTTCCAAGCCCCACTGTAATATGTCCGTCATGTCCGCAGGCATGCATATAACCTGGACATATTGACCGGAATCCCTGCTTTTCCGGAAAATGATCCATGTCTTCGCACTCTGTCACCGGAAGAGCATCTATATCGAACCGGAATGCCAGCACCTGATTCTCTGATGCCCGTTCTGACGCCTTTTCCGAAGCAGTCCTCTCCTCTGACAATTTTCCATGCAGAATACCGATCACACCAGTAAATCCTCCGCAAGTCTTCTTTAACTTCTCTTCCGACACCTGCCCCAGCGCACTTACTTCCTTATAATGTTGTTCCAGCAGCCTTTCCTCAGGTACACCCATTCTGGTATCTGCCTTGCAGACTTCTGTTCCCATTAACACCTGATCACATCCATAGCTTTCCAGCAGTTCCGCGATACGGGCGGATGTCCGCATCTCCATCCATCCTGGTTCCGGGTATTGATGAAATTCCCGGCGAAGTTTAATTAACTCCTGTTCCAGGCTCTCTGCTTCTTCTATGATATTTTGATAAATTTCTTCTGTACTCATATATCCTTCTCCTGCTTTCCGACATCTCAAAATCCGGATGCGACTCTGTTTTTCTCTACTGTACCCCATCTGACTGCAAAAATCCACTGAAACTCCGGCAAAAATCGCGCCCTCTTTACGAATCCGACTAAATCCGTTAAAATAAGAACTAATAATGCTCTGTCCCAAAGGGCATAGAGAAAAGGAGATAAAAAATATGGCACAGAATCCTGTTGTTACATTTGAAATGGAAGATGGCAGCATCATCAAAGCAGAGCTGTATCCGGAGGTTGCTCCGAACACCGTCAACAACTTCATCAGTCTGGTAAAGAAAGGCTACTATGATGGTCTGATCTTCCATCGCGTGATCGAAGGTTTCATGATCCAGGGCGGATGCCCGGACGGAACCGGTATGGGCGGCCCAGGCTATTCCATCAAAGGAGAGTTCAATCAGAATCGTTTCAAAAATGATCTGAAACATTCCGCTGGTGTTCTTTCCATGGCTCGTACCATGATGCCGAACAGTGCCGGAAGCCAGTTCTTCATCATGCATAAAGATGCTCCGCATCTGGACGGCGCTTATGCTGCATTCGGCAAAGTAACCGAAGGTATGGATGTGGTAGATAAGATTGCTGAGACCGATACTGATTATCGTGATAAACCGATCGTTCCGCAGGTTATGAAGAAAGTAACCGTAGAGACCTTCGGAGTGGATTATCCGGAACCGGAGAAGATGTAAATGTAAGAACTCAGTACCGCGAGGGGCGGTGGGTGAGATAAGAGCTCGTATGACATGTATCGGACAGAAAAGCCCCACAATACTGTCTGAGCACGTACACATGCTGTGTACGCGTCAGCCAGTACAGCGGAACTTCCCTGTTCGCTCCAAGTCATACAGCGCAGCTTATTCTCACCCACTGCCCCTTTCCAGTTCTAAGCTCTTATTTTGTTCTTCTCCTTCTGGATTCTACAATTCCAATCATTCCAAGGCCCAGCAATGCCAGGATTCCAGCAAAGCCAAGTAAGAACAGCGGTGCACTGTCGCCTGTAGTCGGGCTATCTACTGGTGCGGGCTGTGGTACGACTGGTACCACTTCTTCTCTGTGGGTCCGCCTGGATCCGCCTGGCTTCAGCGTCTCCGGTACTGGTGTTGGCTTATCTGATCTTTCATTATGAAAGATTCCCACATGTCTCTGTATCTGTACAAACTGTCCGCCATGTGGTCCCTCATAAGAAGCATCCACCAATACAGTTTCTTCCGTAGGCAAATATCCTGTCGGCGGTGTCAATTCCTTGATCTCGTATTTCCCCAACGGCAGTTCTCCTGCAAAGATTCCTTTTCCATCTATTCCAGTCACACAGGCTTTTATAAATGTTCCTGCTGACACTGTAACTACAGGGACATCCCGGATGATCCATTTCCCACTTACTGCATCATACACAATATTAGTGTAAATATCCTCTGTCACATACAGCCCAAAGACTGCTCCGTAAAGCGGCATTTCATTTTCTTTATCCTTCTTCTGTACCTCGATCTGCAGCCGCTGGCGCTCATTTTTGTACTGCACACTCTGAATATCAAAATTTATCGTCTGCTCCTGCGGTGTAATCTCGAATTCCTTCACTTCCTGATTGAGCACAAATCCATCTCCGGCAATGGTCTCCATGATCTTATACTTTCCTATATAAAGGTTGGTCGCATAAGCCCATCCATACCGGTCTGTATTGATTGTCGTTACCACGTCACCCTTTTTGTGGATCAGATATTCCTTCATATCCGCCTGATACAACAGGAACAGATCCTGCGTCACCTCCTGCGTATAGATATTTTCTGCAGCAATGATCTGGAAGCTGGCACCTTCCACCGGTGCATCCTGATAAACAAATTCAAGTCCGGTCATTCCATTGGCCTCTTCCACCGACCTTGTTCCTGCAAGCTGTTCTCCATGCTTGTACAGCCGTAAGATTCCCTTCTGCTCCTGATTTTTCTGCAGAACCGTTACCGTCAGATTCCCATACTGGTCACACACTGCATATTTATTTTCACCCATCTGTCCATCTGGATAAACCGATCCATTATTGATGGTAAATGTCAATTTCCGCTGAGGTGTCTCCGTGATCTTATAACCATTCTCTCTTCCCTCACTTATATCTGTTACGGTCTGCTCACTTCCATTTACCACATAGCCAGATGGTGCCGTCAGTTCAGTCAGTTCATAGGTTCCAATGGGCACTTCCTGTGGAAGAGTAATATAGCAGTCCAGGATCCGTCCGCCTTTTTTGAGAAACACCGGGCAGAATGGCTTGTCAGCTGTGCCGGTCATCTCTTTGGCATTCGGATCATAATAGCTCATCCAGCCGTCCTTATCGTATTTCCAGTTTAATGCGATCAGACTTTCCTCACTGAGTTCCATGGTCAGACAGCGAAGCCGGTAGGATGACCCTTCCTTCAGTACCGTTCCACGCACCACTTCCTCTGCTTTAATGTACTCGCCTGGCTGTTTTATAAATTCTTCATCAGCCTTCACCAGACGTAGAAAGGACTTTGTGATCGTATTGTTGATGATCCGCTGTTTCTGAAGTTCACGGCCTTCTCTCGCCTTTGCACCAGCATGATCGCCATAGCGGATTCCTTCCTCCACCGTATAGATCTTCTCAATTTTCTGTTTTGTTGCATCCGTATATACCACGCCTCCATCCTTTGTAATAAATGCAAGAAATGGTTTGGTCGCCACATGATGTTCCGGCGTGGTGGTCTCCACAAACACATATGTTCCGTAAGGGAGCTCCGGAGTAATGATCCGCCCGTTCTTGTCAGTGAACATCTCTTTCACCCGATATTTGTTAAGCCCTTCCACCTTTTCCAGCCACCGCTTATCACCATTGGTCCACTCCTCGTGTCCGGTTCGCTTATATACCGTTGCCGTTGGCTCTCCGATAAAATCATAATCATAAAATGTCATGATATCAGCTTCACTCCATGTGCCCGTCTTTGGCTGAATGCTTCCATTTTTAACCCCTGACAGATCGCTGATGAGATAAGCAGAAAATCCTGCTCCTTCCATTACTTCCAGCTCTGTCTGGTACGTATTATCCGATGTCTTGATAAATTCTATTCCCTGCTTCACCACATAGTCACCGGAATAGACCGTATGAGAAGTACTTTCATCATCCACTGTCAGTTCATTTTGAGCCTCGCTGGCAGTCTCATCTCTCTTTTCAATCTTTATCATCTGATCCTTGTAAGAAATCGTCACATCATATACCGCTTCATCAAACATATATCCTTCTGATGGCCATATTTCCTTAATATAATATGTCCCTAGCTCCAGATCTCCGAACAAAGTTCTCCCCGGTGTATCCTCATAGGCAATAGTTCCCCATTTATTTTCAATATGTCTGGAACCATCTGTATTTAAAATATATCCAGCTGAATTGCGTTTCGGACTCTTTCCGATCACCGCTTGTGCCACCAGTTCATCCTTTCCGTAAATGATTCCGGTCACTCCATCCTGATGTTCAATATTTTCTGCCGCATAGATACCATAGACTGCGCCATCCAGTATTGCATCTCCCTGATGGATTCCGTCTTCCGCTTCTGTATCATATTTGACCAGTTCTACTGCTCCCAGTGTCCGCTCATTGGTAATGGGAAATTCCAGCGTATCGCTGCCCTTTCCTGTCCTGGAATCGGTGCGCTCCTCCCACACATAGCCATTTGGTGCTGTGTGCTCTCGAATGCTGTATGTATAGGTATTTTTTTCAAACTCCTCCTTGGATTTTTTTACCGTAAAGGAAGCTTCCCCATCTTCATCTGTGGTGACTACGCCAATCCATGCTCCGTTTTCAAAAATGTCCACCATACAGCCCTCAAGACCTACTTCTGTCTGCCAGTCTGTCTTATTGATCTTGAGCACGACTTCACTTTCAGAAGGCATTTCCACCGGATTTTTCCCTTTGAACAATTCCGGCTGATCCTTCAACCCAGTAATCTGAGCATTCGAGTTATCCGAATGATAGATGTAATACGTCTGCGATCCGTTCCCTGCCTGTTGATAATAGTTCCACACATTGGAAGCCATCTTGTCTGCTGCCTCCGGGGAACTGATATTGAGCATGGCAACAGTCCGTGCCACCACCTGCTCCATAGACAATGTCGTGCTGCTCTGATACAGCCAGATGGAGATCTGTATGCTCACATAATTTTCTGCGCCCACAGATACCTGTGCGATCAGATTACCAAGACCATCGTTGCAGATCTCATATTCCCCTTCGCCTGCCTTGTAGACATAACCTGTCCTGGCAGATTTTCCCGGCTGGAGACAGAATGCCGGCTGCCCTCCCAGCGTCAGCTTGAAGATTTTCCCATGACCGGTTCCATTGTATCCGGTGTAGCTGACAATCAGTTTCGCCAGTGCCTCCTCTGCTGTCTCTGCCAGTGCTTCCAGACTGCCGCCTTCCTGCTGAAGTGCCTGCAGATCTTCTTTTTCCAAACCTTCAAATACTGTTCCACAGAAAAATTCATCCGCACTCACCCCAGTATCCAGAATCTCCAGACACTGCTCCAGATCCTGCCCCAGATACACCTGTTCCGAAATATCCGGCGCAATACTGACCAGAAATTCCGCCAGGTCCCGCTCATAATCATACAAACCATCCCACCAGGACTCATCCTGTGACAGCAACTGCTCATATCCTTCGGAAAAATACTGTTCCTTCCAGGTCAGGATCGATGCTACATCCCCCTCTGTAAAATGATATTGCAGGTCAGTTTCTGACTCATCAGTTTCACCAGTTGATTCACTGACTTCTGATTCCGCTTCTGCAGTATCATAATCCATTTCTGCTGCATCTTCCTCTGATGACACTTCCTCTGTCAATATTTCTTCTGCTGGTTCATCTTCTAATACTACTTCCTTAGACTGCAGTTCTTCTTCATTTGTATCCTGGCCGACCGTTTCCTCCGCCATTACCCCCGTCGGAAGGGTGCCAAAAAGAAGAGCGGTACTTAATATAACTGCTCCTACACGTTTCCATATTTTATTTTTCTTCATTTTTACAATCCTCTTGAGTCGTACACACACTTTGCGACACTAGACGGAATGCCAGAAAGATCGGTACTGACAATATTCAATTATGTTTTGGGAAATCATCGGCTGGAACTACCGACGTTTTCAGACATGTTTATCGTAAACGATTGAAGTGGGTTTGTCAACCAACTTCTTCTGAAGTATTCAGAAGCTCTATCATTTGGGCTGGTGTAATAATAAAATGCTCTGACGGATAATGTTTTAAATTTCCTGTCACTAAAAAAGCATTTTTCATTTGCATCTCCACGGCAACTTCATAAAATATCAAGTCATCCATATCAATTAATATTTCTCCTGTTGGTCTTGGAAAAACTTCTATTCCGAATTGTTGTATAAATAAAATCAATGTTTCTATATTTTCATTTGAAAAATGAAATTTTTCCCGATGCAGAACTTCAATATATTCCTGCAGTATCAGAGGATGATACAAAGGAATCACCTGTCTTCTTAATATTGCATCTACTACTTTTACAGTGGCAGCATCTTTCT
>ERZ856578.6301-NODE-6301-length-13580-cov-3.950900_pt1 | contig 13580 bp, 13 predicted proteins | sample MGYA00514384_ERZ856578 | MGnify/ENA primary metagenome ERZ856578 (study PRJEB29103, sample SAMN06111958) | human gut metagenome | biome: human gut; feature: ankylosing spondylitis patient; material: healthy_person | host: Homo sapiens | place: China:Hangzhou...
ATGTTGTCCCTCCCCTAAACTATACAAAAGATTCATTTTGTATAGTTAGATCATTTCATAAACGAGAGCAATCCGTTTGTTTGGGTGAGTTTGTTTTTCCTTATGGATAATCTTCTCTTGGTTTGTAGTCCCGCCGTTACATGCATTTGCTAAAGTTTGAGATGGGTTTTTTATATGCGAATGTCTATCCGATTTACCTTATTAACATCTGCATATAAACGTTTCCTTTATTTTCCGTCCCAGATTCTCATCAGACTCATTTTGTTTTCGCTTTCCCTTTCCCTTGGCCCACGTACTGTATTTATCTCTGTGTCCCAGACAAATCGATTTTGGATCGCCGTATGTCGGGCTATCCCGCCGGGGCCTTTTTCAAAATCCTTTGCCGGCTTTTTTGATTTTTTATGTGCTGATATATGTTTTATGGCTGATGTTTTCGGGTGAATATCAGCGGGATAAATAACGGATATGCAAAGTGCGGATAAAAAGGCATTTATTGAAGGTTCTGCCCGCTGTGAAACATTTGTTTCACAGCGGGGCCAAGGCCTTTGAGTAGTCGGCCAGGCAAGGCTCGAACAGGACGCCTTCCCTTTCAGGCCCATTCTCTCGTTGTGTTTTGACGATCGCATCCGATACGAGTGTCATTGCCAGATGAATGGCATATTCCAGAGAACGTCCATGGAGCAGTCCACCCAACAGTGCCGAAGCAAACAAATCGCCGGTTCCATGATAAGCGCCTTCTTTTCGCTCCCCCATAACATATTGAACCGCGCCGCCCTGCCCCTCCAGACAGGCGCAACCGAGTTCGGACGACGTCAATGCGACACCGGTGAGGACGATATTGCCTTTACACAGCTTGGAAAGGCCCTTTAAAAGCCTCTCGATATAAGGCTTGGTATGAGGCGGCGTCTGGTATACCTCCCCCAACAGGAAAGCCGCTTCGGTGATGTTGGGGACGATCAAATCCGCCTGTGCACACAGATCCGCCATTTTTTCCACCATGTCGGGGGTACAGAGACGATACAGCGTTCCCCCATCCCCCATGGCCGGATCCACCATCAGCAGCGGAGGCATGGCGGTGGCACGCAAGAGGCTTATTGCGGTTTTGACTGTTTCAACTTGCGCGGAAGAATACAAATACCCGCTGTACAGAGCATCGAACGAGAGCCCCTCCCGCTTCCAGTGCCGGACAATGGCCAGAATATCCTCTGTCAAATCGCGGCCGTGTACATTTCTGAATCCCCCTGTATGCGTCGACATGACGGCTGTCGGCAGAATGGAGCAGGACACCCCCGCCGCCGATAACACGGGAAGCGCGATCGTCAAAGAGCACTTGCCCGCACAGCATATATCCTGGATAACCGCGGCCTTCTTCTGCATGTTCGCCATCCCTTTTCGATTCTGGACATTTCGATTTTATCACAAGATGCGTCTTTTAGAAAGGGATTTCCCAAATTTTCTACCATATATCGATTTGTTCGGTGAACTTAATAAATTGTTAAAAAGATTCCCCTGTATTATTTCCCAAAGATGCTATATACTGATTATGCAATAGTAAAAATACGGTATGCGTGATTTCCGCAATGAGACGGGGCAAACAGGATGGTTATGAAAAAGGCAATCGAAAAATCGAAAGCAGCCGTTCCGATGGATCCGGACACCCGCCGGTATATACGGCGGCGCCGGATTCTGGGCTTGGTTTCCCTAGCCGTCGTCATCGCTCTATTTGGGTGGCTGACCTATTTCATTATGACGAAATTCCTCGCTTTTAACAACAGTCCGGAGGAATTCAAGGCGTTCATCGATTCCTACGGCTGGAAGGGGCGGTTCGTCGCCCTGGGCATCCAGGTGCTGCAAATCGTCATCGCCCTGATACCGGGAGAACTGGTAGAGGTCGGGACAGGCTATGCCTTTGGAGCAGTGGAGGGAACCCTCATCTGCATGATCGGGGTGGCAGCCGCCTCTTCGCTGGTGTTTCTGCTCACACGATTTTTGGGTGTCCGGCTGGTCGAAATATTCATCAGCCGCGAAAAAATCGATGAACTGCGCTTCATCAACAGCGAGGAAAAGCTCAAGCGGATGATTTTTCTGCTGTTTTTTATTCCCGGAACGCCAAAGGATTTACTGACATACTTTGCGGGCCTGACCCGTATCAAACTGCATGAATTTCTGATTATCTCCATGATCGCCCGTATCCCCTCTCTGGTCTCGTCCACGATCGGGGGACACTTCATCGGCCAGTCACGGTATGTCGAAGCCATCATCCTCTTTGTCGTCACCGGTGTCGTCAGCCTCATCGGCATGAAGGTCTACTCTATCATCGTCAAAAAGCACAAGAAGGGCTCCCGTGATGATTCCGATCCCCAACTTCCAGGCACCCCGGCCGGATGAAACCATTTATAATTCCCCATGATGATTCTAGAAAGGCTGGATGACGTTGATTCGAGATCTACAAGCAACTGATCGTGACAATCTGATCCACATGATGCGGGAATTTTATGCCTCTCCCGCCGTATTGCATCCGGTTCCGGATACGTATTTTATCCGGACAGCCGATGCGCTCGATCAAAAAAGCCCGTATGTTGCCGCCTATATCGCTGAGCATCAGGGCGTGCCGGCGGGATACGGCCTCGTGTCGCTGACCTATTCCAACGAAGCGGGCGGATTGGTGGTGTGGCTGGAGGAACTCTATATCCGGGATTTCGCCCGTGGTTTTGGACTCGGCACGGAGCTGATCGGGTATATTGAAAATCAATATCGGGACCAGGCGGTGCGTTTTCGTCTGGAGGTGGAGGAGGAGAACCATGCTGCTGTCCGTCTTTACCGGCGGAAAGGATATACCTCTCTCCCCTATGCCCAAATGGTTAAAGAGCTTCCGAAGTAAAGAATTTATGATCGCTTGGACGGTTAATGAGTAGTTCATATACACCCTACTGTGCGTTGCCAGATGCTTGTCGGCAACGCATTATTTTTATGTATATAACTTTATACAGACGTCTTGTCAATTAAAAGGAGGGAATAATGAAAAGACATGGAAAACTGCCGTTTACTCTAAATGTACCGTTTCGGGCCTATCAGGGCGAGGCGTTTGCCGCGGGAGTCCTGAAAGCCAATGTGGCTGATTTTTCCACCTTGTTGTGCGATATGTTTATCAACTGTACCCATAACCATGATGAGGGCAATGTTTATTGCCTGCTGGACTATGACGGTTGGTGCGTTGAAAGAGGGGCAACATCCAGGCAGGAGATGTGGCTGAAGCCCGATATCCTGAACCGCCGTTCCATTGATCTGATGGCACTGAATAAAGAAATGCTGGATAACGGGCATTATATCAACGGCTCTTTCAACGATTATTACATACCACGCAAGAGCGCTTATCGGCAATTCGACTTCAACCACGATTATCTTCTTTTGGGATATGACGACGAGAGAGGAGTCTTTCATTCGGTAGGGTATTTGGATGATGGGAAATACGACTATTTCGACATCCCTTATGAGAATTACCTGGAAAGTGTGAAAAATATTTCAGAAGCAAGCTTCTTTATTGCCTATCGGCATCCGGTCGAGACGTTTGTGCCCGTCATAAACCCGGATGTCATCGAGTCGAGCTTACAGAGCTATCTGCATTCCCGCAATTTAGGCCCCGTCATCCACCCGGATAAATCCTTCGGTATTGCGGTTTGGCGGGAATATGCCCAATCCCTCGCCGCCGCGGATCCGAACGAGCCCATCGACCTGCGCGCCGGCCGCTGCTTCATGGAGCACAAACAGCTGATGCTCTTACGGCTCCGGACTCTGCATGAAAAAGGCTTTCTGCAAAACGCGGAGCTTATCGATGCTTACGAAACCCTGGCACAGGACGCCGCTTGGCTTTTCAATCTGACATTCAAATATACTCTTGCGCCCGCTTCGGCACCGCTGAAAAAAATCCATGACCATGTTGCCGCGATCAACCAGAGGGAACCGGATATCCTGGAACAGGTGAGCGACGAGCTTTCCGCCGGGCGGCGATGACCGGTACAAAAAAGGGGAAAGCGGGCAGACCCGTTTTCCCCTTTTGCTCGTCTTTGCCGTTACCCTTTCAGCAGCTCCCGGTACAGCTTCATGTATTCGTTGGCGGAACGGCCCCAGCTGAAATCGCTGCGCAGGGCGCGTTCGACCAGGATAGGCCAGTCGTTTTTATTGGCATACGCGCCAAGGGCTCGGCGGACGGCGTACAGCATGTCGTTCGCGTTGTATGTCTTGAAGGTGAACCCATTGCCGAAGCCGTCTCCGCAGTCCTGAATGGAATCCTTGAGGCCGCCGGTTTCCCGCACCACCGGCACCGCGCCATAGCGGCAGGCGACCATTTGGGACAGCCCGCAGGGCTCGCTCTTTGAAGGCATGAGGAAAATATCGGAAGCGGCATAGATTTTTTGGGCCAGCTCCGGAACGAAGCCGGCGCAGTAGCGGAATTTGTCGGGAAAACGCCCTTGCACCTCACGGAAGAAGTTCTCATAAACCCAGTCGCCGGATCCGAGAATGACCATCTGGAGCGAATCCCCCAGCAATTCATCGATCACGTATTTGACCAGATCCAGGCCCTTATGTGTGACCAGGCGGCTGACCATACCGATCAGCGGCAGCTCTGCCGTCTGCGGAAGGTCCAGCCTTTCCTGCAGCGCCCGTTTGTTCTCCGCCTTGCCGGAAGGATCCTCCGCGGAAAAATGGCGGTAAATCTGTGGATCGGTTTCGGGATTGTACTCGTCGGTATCGATGCCATTGAGGATTCCCGAAAGCTTCCACTCCCGCAGACGCAGGATGGGGTCGAGGCCATGGGAATACCAGGGATCCAGGATCTCCCCTGCATAGGTCGGGCTGACTGTCGTCACACGGTCGGCGGTTTCGATCGCCCCTTTCATCAGGTTGACACAGCCGTCCTGTTCCACAATGGGACGGGCAGACTGGGGAATACCAAACACATCCTCCAAGATCTCCATCCCGTATTTGCCCTGATACTGGATATTATGGATGGTGAATACGGTTTTGATGTCCTCATATCCCTCCTGCCCGGCATAGAACAGGGAGTAGTAAACCGGAATAAGTGCGCTCTGCCAATCGTTTGCATGGATAATATCAGGCTTAAAATCGATGTACCGGATCATTTCAATAACGGCGCGGGCAAAAAAGGCGAACCGCTCGGCGTCGTCATAGTGGCCGTACAGCCCCGCCCGTTTGAAATAGTACTGATTATCCAAAAGGTAATAGATCACACCGTTGTGCTTGGCCTCGAACACCCCGCAGTACTGGCGGCGCCACGCAACCGGCACCGAAAAACTGGTCAAAAACGTCATCGTCTCCCGCAGCTCCTGCGGCACCGATTCATAGAGCGGCAAGACCACACGGCAGCCCACCAGACGGACCCGCAGGGCCTTGGGAAGAGAACCCGCGACATCCGCCAGCCCACCCGAGGCGGCAAAGGGCTTGGCTTCGCTGGTCGCGTACAACACTTTCATCCGATTTCCTCCTTTTCATGCGTTCCGGGTGGGAATCAAACCACCGCTCCTTTGCTGATGAATACCGGATAGCTGTCGAAGCCGCGCAGGGTGCGGTCGTCCTTGATTACGACGTTTTTGTCCGTGACGACGCAGTTCAGGGAGGAATCCGCGCACACGAGCGTTCCCTGCATCAGAATACAATTCTCCACCACCGCGCCGCGGTCCACCTTCACGTCACGGAACACGATGGAATGGCGGACCGTCCCCTGGATGTCGCCCCCATCCGCGACCAGGGAATGGGATACCTCCGCGTGCAGGCCGTAGATGGCGGGGGCGCAGTCCCGTACCTTGGTATAGATCGGGCGGCTTCCGATAAACAGCTCGCCGCGGACATCGGGATCCAGCAGCGCCATGTTCGCCCGGAAGTACCGTTCCAACGAGGAGATGACCGACACGTATTCATTGACACAGTAGCCGTACAGGCGCTTATCCTCCACATGCCGGAGCAGGATATCCCATTCGAAGCTGCCGTGATGCCGGCTGACGGCCGTATCGACCGCGCGCATGAGCTCCTCTTTCCCCATGACGTATAACCCGATGCCGTACCGGCTTTCCTCCGGCCCCCCGCTGCGGATGACCATGTCGGTCACCCGCCCGTCCGAGGCCGTCCAAAGCAGCACGTTCTCCATATCGGCCGGTGGCGCGCCCTTTTTGTAAGCGATGGTCACGTCGGCGCCGGAGGCGATGTGCTCCTCCACCAACCGGTCGTAATCGATGTTCCCCACGACATGGCAGTCGGAAAGCACCACATACTCTTCCTTGGAATTGCGCAGGAAGGGCATGATGCCGCTCAGGGAGGCCACCCGCCCGTTATACAGCTCGTCGGTGTTGCCGAAGGGGGGGAGAAAATACAGCCCTTCGTTTTTCCGGGAAAGGTCCCAGGATTTCCCGGAACCGATATGATCCATCAGGGATTGGTAGTTGCTCTTCGTAATCACGCCCACCTTGGAGATGCCGGCGTTGACCATGTTGGACAATGGGAAATCGATCAGACGGTACCGGCCGCCGAAGGGGACTGAGCCCAAAGCCCGGATCCCCGTGAGCTCTCGCAGGGCCTCGTCATGCATGTTGGAGAACAGCAGGCCGAGCACATTGTTGTTACGCATGCAGCACACCCGCCTTTTCCATGTCGGTATCGATCATCGCTTTTGCCGGCACGACGCATTCCGCGCCCACGTGGACGCCGGAGGCGACCACCGCGACACCCCAGTCCTTGAGATTCTCCACCGTTTCAGGACGGGCGCCGACCACCGCCCCCTCCCCAATCACGGCGTTTTCCGCCACGATGGCGTACTGTACCACGGCACCTCTGCAGATCCGGGAACCCGGCATAATGATGGAATCGCGGATCTCGGCGCCCTCCTCCACGGTCACGCCGGAAAAGAGAACGGAGAAATCCACTTTACCGTAGATATTGCCCCCTTCCGAGATCATGCTGTTCTCCACCTTTGCGGTATCCCCGATATAATGCGGGGGCAGGCCGGGATTGCGGGAGTAGATTTTCCATTCCGAATCGGAGAGATCCAGCGGGATTTTGGGATTGAGGAGATCCATGTTGGCTTCCCAAAGGCTGTCGATGGTCCCGACGTCCTTCCAATACCCTTCGAAGCGGTAGGCGAACATCCTCTCCCCTGCCGCCAGCATGGCGGGCAGAACGTTTTTCCCGAAATCGTTTTGGGATTTGGGGTCGCGTTCGTCGTCCGTCAGGTAGTCCCGCAGCTTCCGCCAATTGAACACATAAATCCCCATGGACGCCAGGTTGCTTTTTGGCACCTTGGGTTTTTCGTCGAACTCGTAGATCGAGCCGTCCTCACGGGTGTTCAGGATCCCGAACCGGCTGGCCTCCGACATCTCCACCTCGATCACCGCAATGGTGCAGTCGGCGTTGTTTCGCTGGTGTTCCGCGATCATTTTGGAATAATCCATCTTATAGATATGGTCGCCCGACAACACCAGGACATATTCCGGATCGTAGCGTTCGATAAAGGCCATGTTCTGGTAGATGGCGTTAGCCGTCCCTTTGTACCAATCCGCCCCCTTGTTGCGCTGATAGGGCGGCAGGACGTGGACCCCGGCGTCCATCCGGTCAAGATCCCAGGGCTGGCCGGATCCGATATAGTCGTTGAGCTCGAGGGGCTGGTACTGAGTCAGCACCCCCACCGTTTCGATTCCCGAATTGATGCAGTTGGAGAGGGGGAAATCGATGATCCGATATTTTCCGCCATAGGGAACCGCCGGCTTGGCGATATTCCGGGTCAGGGCATACAGGCGGCTTCCCTGCCCGCCGGCGAGCAGCATGGCGACGCACTCCTGCTTGCGAAACATGAACACGACCTCCTTGAAGAGTGATGAAAGGGAAAACGGCTGTCAGCCGCTTGTTTTGGACTTTTTGGATGCCCCGGCGCCCTTCGGCTTTCCGGAAGGCGCCTTGCCCCCCGCTTTTTTCTCCTGTTTTTGGGGATATGGCTTTTCCGTTTTCAGCTCCAGAAACAGGACGGACAGAGGCGGCACCGTCAAATTCAGGGACTGGGCGAAGCCGTGCATGGAGACCGGCTCGGTTTCGATGACCCCGTTGCTGATTCCCGTCCCGCCGAATTCGGCCGCGTCGGTGCTGAACACCTCGGCATAGGTGCCGAAGACCGGGACGCCGATCCGGTAAGGCTTGCGCTCAACCGGAGTGAAGTTGCAGAGAACCGCCAGCTCCCGTCCCTTATGATCGATGCGGCGGAACACAATGATACTTTGCGCATAATCGTCGTGCGCAATCCAGGAAAATCCGTCCCAGGAAAAATCGTTTTCCCACAGCGCCGCGTTCTCCCGGTAAAACCGGTTGAGGGAACGGACGAAATGCTGCAGCATTCGGTGGGATTCGTAGTCCAGCAGCAGCCAGTCCAGGCCGCTTTCAAAATCCCATTCCTTGAACTGGCCGAATTCACAGCCCATAAAAAGCAGCTTTTTCCCCGGATGTGCCATCATATACCCCAGGAAAGACCGCATCCCCGCGAATTTCTCCTCATAGCTGCCCGGCATTTTGTTCATCAGGGATCCCTTGCCGTGCACCACCTCGTCGTGGGAAATCGGCAGGACAAAGTTTTCCGAAAAAGCGTAGAAAAAGGAAAAGGTCAGGTTGTCGTGATTGAATTTGCGGAACCAGGGATCCAGGGACACGTAATGGAGCATATCGTTCATCCAGCCCATGTTCCATTTGTAGTTGAAGCCCAGGCCCCCGTCCCCTACCGGCCTGGAAACCATGGGCCAGGAGGTGGATTCCTCCGCGATCATCATGGTTTTGGGATAGGCGGCGAACACCTGCTCATTGAGCCGGCGGAGAAACTCCACGGCTTCCAGGTTTTCCTTGCCGCCGTAACGGTTCGGGACCCATTCCCCATCCCGCCGGTTATAGTCGAGATAGAGCATGGAGGCGACGGCGTCCACCCGGATGCCGTCCACATGGTATTTATCCAGCCAGAACAGCGCGTTCGAGATCAAAAACGCCTGGACCTCCGGGCGCCCATAATCGAAAACGCAGGTCCCCCACTCCCGGTGCTCCCCTTTGCGGGGATCCGCATATTCATAACAGGGAGTTCCGTCGAAACGGTACAGGCCGCATTCGTCCTTCGGAAAATGGGCGGGCACCCAGTCGACGATCACGCCGATGCCGGCCCTGTGGCAGCGGTCGATAAACCGCATAAAAGCCTTCGGTGTCCCATAACGGGAGGTGGGCGCGTAGTATCCGGTCACCTGATAGCCCCAGGAGCCGTCGTAGGGGTGCTCCATAACCGGCATCAGCTCGATATGGGTATACCCCATGTCCTGCACATAGGGGATCAGCTCGTCCCCCAGCTTGTCATAGGAAAAGGGGGCGCCGTCGGGGTACCGGCGCCAGGAGCCGAGATGGATCTCATAGATGTTGACCGGGCAGTCATAAAGCGAGCCATCCGTCTTTTTTTGCAGCCATTCGCCGTCCCCCCACTCATAGCCGTCCAGGTTATATACCTTGGAGGCGTTCGAGGGCCTGGTCTCAAAGTGAAAGGCGTAAGGATCGGATTTCATCACCCCTTTGCCGCCGGGTGCCTCGATATAATACTTGTACACATCGTATTCGCGGATATCCTGGGTCACACATTCCCATATACTGCCGTCGCCCACACGGGACATAGGCAGGGCATCCGGATCCCAGGCGTTGAATTCCCCCACCAGGGAAACCCGCCCCGCATGAGGTGCCCACACGCGGAATACATAGCCTTCGTCCCCAGTGTAATGGCATCCCATCCACTCATAAGCCCGGGTATTCCCAGCCAGATGGGCAGATTCGGTTTCCCGTCCCCAAAAAACAGCCTGTTCCATATCGCACTTCCTTTCCGCGAAAGGCAGAAATTCCCTGCTTTCATCTTACCAATTTCCATCGAAAAATTCAAGAGAATTTGTGAATATTCTGAAAATATCGCCAAGCCAATCTGTAAATATTTGTAATTTTCATATAAATTATTATCGAGTTTCCAGAGCAAGGAATCCGATGTCCTCTCTTCTCCCGCCATAACCCGTTCAGTATACCGCTTTTTTGTTAAGAAATCTGTCGAATGTGGAATAAAAAGGCCTCCTGCTCCCGGAAGGATATCCCGGCAGCAGGAGGCCTTGCACAGAGAAGCCTGTTATCCGTTCTGGGTGTTTGGGCCGGCAAATTTTTGTCTCGCACTCTGGATCTTCTGTTCTTCGGCCTGCTCGGCCGGATACCATCCGCGTTTTTGCATCTCGGACAGAATATCCGCCCCTATGCTGTGCTCGTCATGCAGAATATTGAGCAGTTCGTTGCGCAGAGGAGTCGATACGCATTCGTTGGAAAAGGTGTTGTAGATACCCGTGATCTCCTTTTGGGAAGCCAGAGAGTCGCAGAGCATGTCCTTATCCTGCATGGGGATATGCGCCATTGGATGCACGTCGTCTCCCTCCTAATTCAAAAAACTCAGCAGCCGGTCAAAATGATTCTGGTGCCGTCCGGCGGTCTGCTCGTATTGGGTCTTGATCTGGGGATCGGTTGAGAGCAGCGCATAGGTTTTATACTTTTTGATGAGCAGCCGCTCGGCATTCAGTGCGTCTTCGAGAGCGCTTAGTTCTTTTGAGGTCAGTTGCGCTATGTCACGCGACATGCCAGTCCATCCTTTCCTCTGCTTGTGTATACGGCTTGTCCAGCCCGAATCCGGACGGTTTAGTATGCGGAAACGGGCGGCCTTTATACATTATCGCCGCCCGTTTTTCAAGTCGCCTGATTCTCCCTGCGGATGTCCCGGCCGGGATCCGTCATCAGTCCGAAACTTACCTGCAGGGCCTGATTGACGCGCTTCATCGAAAAATCATCCAGACGGCCCATATGTTCCTTCAGGCGCTTTTTGTCGATCGTCCGGATTTGTTCGAGCAACACGATGGAATCCTTCGCCAGTCCGCTTCCGACCGAATCCACCTGGATATGGGTGGGCAGACGGGCTTTATCCTTCTGGCTGGTGATCGCCGCCGCGATGACGGTGGGACTGAATCGGTTGCCCACATCGTTTTGCACAATGAGCACCGGACGGATACCGCCCTGTTCCGATCCCACCACCGGGCTCAGATCAGCGTAATAAATATCTCCTCGGCGGATGTTCATTTGAGGTCCTTCCTTTCCAAATGGCCGGCTATTCCTGCATCTTGTTAGTATTGTGAGCAGACCACCCCCGCTTTAATCGCGGGCTGTAAAAAAATTTCCGGATAAAGCCGTCGTGAAAACTTGTACAGTACAGTCTATGCCCGTCCATATGATTTGACAGAGGAAGTTTTCGCGCTTTGGGCGCGGCCCCGACGCGGCCGGGAATTTCCCTTTCTTTTTCGAAAATTTGCGGATAGACACCGCCGCAGGCCTTCCGAGACGCAAACAGGAGGCGTATCCCGTGGGATACGCCTCCTGTTTGCATTTGCAGGGCTCAGAGGAAAGACTGGAATTCTTCTTCGCTTCCCGCGAAAACGTTAAGATCGATAAACCGTTCCTCACCCCGGTATCCGTCCAGGCGCGCCCGGTCGGCATACTGCCAGAACGTCCAATTCCGTCCGTCCGGCAGTTCCGGTTTTGTCAGGATATTCCGGATCCAAATAGGATGCTCCTCGTAAGCATCCTTGAGATAGAGGTCATATGCCCTTCCGGTGGCGTACAGGACGGGTTTGGTCCCGTATGCTTCCTCGAGCCGGTCCAGGAGAATATCCAACTCCCTCCGGACATCGGCCTGATGGGGTGGGTTTTTCGCCTTCTCCCCATAAAACTCCACATCCACAGCAGGAGGGAGGCTGTCTTTCTCTTTTGGGACCGTTCCGATGAATCGATCCGCCTGTGTGTCGCCTCCGCTGTCGAAGCTGAAGAAGTGATAGGCACCCACACGCAGTCCGGACCGCCGCGCCCCTTCCCAGTTGTCCGCAAACATCCGATCTGTAAAACCGCTGCCTTCAGTGGCCTTGATATAGGCAAACTGCACATCCTGTCCGGCAAGCACACTCCAGTCGATCTCGCCTTGGTGGGCGGAGACATCGACACCCCGGACAGGATAGCGGCTTCTGGAGGGATAGTGGAACCTCAGGATCCCTTCGGAAAAAAATACAGCAACAAGAACAAGGCCGAAGCCTAAAAAACCTCCAATGGCTAGCCCCAGCCGCCGTCGTTTTTTCATATAGCTCTCCTTCCCCCTATCGGACCGTACCGATGTCGTCCGCGGCCTCAGGAGCATTTTCCCAAGGAGCTTAATATGAATCGATTACAAACAGCGCTTTATTCCAGATCTCAAACTGGTTTTCCATGCGCTGCCTTTGCTGCTCCGTCACGCTGTCATACTTGGTTTTAGCCGCCTCAATCGCCGCGTTGATGATCTCCACGCGTTCTACCGTATACATCTCGCTGGGCTTACAAGGGATCTCGCAGATACTTTCCGCTTCACAAAACTCACTCGTATCCGCTAGAGCCTTATAATAGTCATACATCTCCTCCGCGGCGGATCCATAGAGCTTCCGGCAGGAATCGTACAGGATCTGCTCACCGGTGAGACTGCCGTCCCACATCCCCTTGGCCGCCACATACCAGAGCGGCCAGCGGAGGGGATAGCTCTCCTCCGTCTCATGGTAGCCCGACCATGGCCCTTGATCGTAAAAGACATACTCGACGCCGTTCCGTTTCCAAAGCGCCTGGTTGCGGGTCGCGACATTTCCCTGTACCCAGGGGAGGTACTCCCAGGACGCGTCCCAGGCAGAGACACAGTACCATTCCCAAATCGAAATATGCTGGAGGCTGGCGTTCCGAATATACTCTTGAAAGTTCCCGAGCCAGGACTGGGTATAGGTGTTGTGGGTGAGATCATTCTTTCCGAGTACCGCTTTATCCAGATCCAGCGGTGTTGTCATACTCGCCTCCCGGCAGAACATCACTTCCACATTCGGATGCGCCTTCACCTTTTCCGGCGGGAAGAAACTGTTGTGATAACTCAGGATCGAAATCGTCTTGTCCGGATATTTTTCCGACACGATCTCGGCGACGCGGTTGGCAAACGTCAGGATCTGATCCGTGGGGTTCCCCAACACGGCGCAGCCCTCGCATTCGCACCAGCCCTCTTCAAATCCATCATTAGCCGCTATGGAATAATTGGTGAGCCGCGGTTCGGCGTCCAACTTTTGAATGACCTTTTCCGCCACTTCTGAGACGAGCTCCAAATTGGAATAGTCGTACTGCCATCCGTAATGAGACAGCGGATCCCGCTTGCCGTCCACCAAGGCGAACCATTCAGGATGACTTTCCAGGTAATCGTCCACCGGAATCAGAGACTGTATGCCATGGCCGGTCGAGATCTTATCCCCTCCCAAATACCAGCGGCATCCCACTTCGGGATTCTGCGCATATACCTGCGTGAACCGTGCGCGGAACTGCGGCGTATGTTCGATATCCAGTTCCCCGACCGCCAGGGTCGGATACTCCGGCACCACCTGCCACAGCTCCTGCGGACCGTACCAGCCGCACCCGAGATTCTCTAAGAACATCGT
>ERZ856578.6308-NODE-6308-length-13560-cov-3.710524_pt1 | contig 13560 bp, 14 predicted proteins | sample MGYA00514384_ERZ856578 | MGnify/ENA primary metagenome ERZ856578 (study PRJEB29103, sample SAMN06111958) | human gut metagenome | biome: human gut; feature: ankylosing spondylitis patient; material: healthy_person | host: Homo sapiens | place: China:Hangzhou...
ACTATAGAACGAAGTGTGGGAGTTTTGTCCGGCGTTTCCAACGGCAGCTGCCGTTAGCAGAGCCGCAACGCAAAACATCCCGGAAAATTAGGATGTATATTCTTACAAAAGAACAGATTCCTTATCAAGAGCGGTGGAGGGAACAGGCCCGATGAAGCCCGGCAACCGGTACATGGCGTACAAGGTGCCAAATCCTGCGGCGGATTGCCGGCAGATGAGGGGACGTTTCGAAGCGCCCTGTGCGAATGCCGGGGCGCTTTTTGTCGAATAGCGCAAGCGGTTTGCCTGTATACACAGGCGGATGGGAAACAGGAAGGGAGAGACTATCCAATGGCCAAGCGATTTTTCACCTCCGAATCGGTAACGGAAGGGCATCCGGATAAGGTATGCGATCAGATTTCCGACGCGGTGCTCGACGCCATCCTGGCACAGGATCCGGACGCCCATGTGGCCTGCGAAACCATTGCCACAACCGGCATGGTGCTGGTCATGGGGGAGATCAGCACGAGATGTTATGTGGATATCCCGAAAATCGCCCGGGGGGTGATCCGGGACATCGGTTATAACGATGCCGGGCAGGGATTCGACGGGGATACCTGCGCGGTGCTCACAGCGATTGACGAGCAGTCGCCCGATATCGCCATGGGTGTCAACGAAGCGTTGGAAGCCCGGGCCGGAGACGGCGACCGGTACGACCGGACAGGCGCCGGGGATCAGGGGATGATGTTCGGTTTTGCCTGCGATGAAACGCCCGAGCGGATGCCGCTGCCCATCTCCCTCGCCCACAGGCTGGCCCGCCGGCTGACTGCCTTGCGCAAGGAAGGGACCCTCCCCTACCTGCGTCCCGATGGGAAAACCCAGGTGACGGTGGAATACGACGGCAATACCCCTGTGCGGATCGAGGCGGTAGTGGTCTCGACACAGCACGACGCAGACGTGTCCCTGGATCAGATCCGCCGGGATCTGATTGAACGCCTTATCCGCCCCGAAGTGCCCGCAGAGCTGCTTGACGACGACACCAAAATTTTCGTCAATCCCACCGGCCGCTTCGTTGTGGGTGGGCCTCAGGGGGACAGTGGCCTGACCGGACGGAAAATCATCGTGGATACCTACGGCGGATACGCCCGCCACGGCGGCGGCGCCTTTTCGGGCAAGGATCCGACCAAGGTGGATCGTTCCGCCTCCTACATGGCCCGCTACGCGGCCAAGAACGTGGTGGCTGCGGGCCTTGCCCGCCGCTGCGAGGTACAGCTTGCCTACGCCATCGGCGTGGCCCGGCCCGTGTCGGTGCTGGTGGATACCGAGGGGACCGGAACGGTACCGGATGACCGGCTTGCCGAGGCGCTCCGCGCTGTATTCGATTTCCGCCCCGCCGCCATCATTGACCAGCTCGAGCTGCGCCGGCCCATCTATCGTCCGCTGGCCGCTTATGGCCATATCGGCCGGGAAGATCTGGACGTCGCATGGGAGAGGACAGACAAGGCGGACGAACTGCGCCGGTATTTCGGGGCATAAAAGGCTTGGATGCGGGAACCCGCCTCTTGTCTGCGAATAGCTGCACTATAAAAGGGCCGGTGAACATAGTTCACTGGCCCTTTTAGCGTGAGCGCAGAGGGCTCCTCCACTATATCTGCGCATACCATGCGCCGTTGTACCGACCCGCACAGAGAATGGAGGTGCCAAAGTGCAGATTGTACTTTATAAGCACGAGCAAATAAAAATTCGCAAGTGATCGTCAGGGATTTGCCCGATGGTCATTCCCTTTCTTGTCACAAAAGGGCCGGTCCGAACGCGGATACAATCGCGCGTGGTTGTCCCTGATCCCCTTCCGGGAATCGGGTGGCCATACTATCACACCCGGATTTCCACCGTCACACCCAAATCGTCCCGGTATTTTTCCAGTACCGGCGCAACCTCTTCCCGGAGGAACTCCTCCGTCTGTTCGGGAGCACGGCCGACATAACGGGCGGGATCCAACACCGTCTCGAGCTCCGGCAGAGACAGACCGAAGGCCGGATCCCCCGCGATCCGCTCGAGCAGATCGTTGACCCCATCCTCCTGTTTGACACGACGGGCGGCGGCCATAGAATGGGTACGGATCCGCTCATGGAGCTCCTGTCGGTCCCCCCCCCGTTTGACACAGTCCATCATGATGTTCTCGGTCGCCATGAAGGGCAGCTCCCGCCGCAGATCCCGGTCGATAACGGCGGTATTGACCACCAGGCCGTCCACCACGTTGATGACGAGGGAGAGCACCGCGTCAGCCGCGAGGAACGCCTCCGCCACGCTGATCCGCTTGTTGGCGCTGTCGTCAAGGGTTCGCTCAAACCATTGGGTGGCGGCGGTCATAGCCGGGTTTAGGGAATCCGCGATGATATAACGGGACAGGGCGGCGATCCGTTCGCTGCGCATGGGATTGCGTTTGTACGCCATGGCGGACGAACCGATCTGATGCTTTTCAAAGGGCTCCTCCACCTCCTTGAGGTGTTGGAGCAGGCGGATGTCGTTGGAGAACTTCGAGGCGCTCTGGGCAATGCCCGACAGGGTGGACAGAATCATGGAGTCGAGCTTGCGGGGATAGGTCTGTCCCGAGACGGGGAAACAGGCGTCATACCCCATCTTTTTGGCGATGATCCGGTCCAGCTCCCGGCATTTTTCATGATCGCCCTCAAACAGCTCGAGGAAACTTGCCTGGGTGCCGGTGGTTCCCTTGGAACCGAGCAGGAGGGCACGGGAGAGGCGGTACTCCACCTCTTCGAGATCCATCAGGAACTCCTGCGTCCAAAGGGTCGCCCGTTTGCCCACAGTGGTGGGCTGCGCCGGCTGGAAATGGGTGAAGGCCAGGGTGGGGACCGCCTTGTATTCGTCCGCGAACCGGGAGAGCAGGGCGATGGCGCACACCAGCTTTTTCCGGATTAAACGGAGCGCGTCATACAGAATCATCAGATCGGTGTTGTCCCCCACATAGCAGCTCGTCGCCCCGAGATGGATGATCCCCTTGGCTTTGGGACACTGCTGGCCATAGGCATAGACATGCGCCATGACGTCGTGACGGACCTCTTTTTCACGCGCCGCGGCGACGTCGTAATTGATATCGTCGGCATGGGCGCGCAATTCCTCGAGCTGGCTGTCGGTAATCGGGAGGCCGAGCTCCTGCTCCGCCTCGGCGAGCGCGATCCACAGCCGCCGCCAGGTCCGGAATTTGTGGTCGGATGAAAAGAGAAACTGCATTTCGCGGCTGGCATAGCGGGAGGAAAACGGGGTCTCATAAACGTCATGCATGGACTTGACTTCCTTTCTTTGGTCCGGTGCGCACCCTCGGGCGGCACGGACGAACCATAATCCCGCCATATTGTATCATATCGGCCGGCATACTTCAAGAAATTCCCCGCCCGTCGGCCTGGATGGGCGGGATTTTCAGGCGGCTTTGAAGAAAGCGTTGTACTTTTGGGCGTTGTGCGGTACAATAGGAAAAAGAGCACATGAAAAGGAGGCCCCTGCATGAAAAAATGGCTGACAGGTCTTGCGGCCGCGGGATGGGCCGCGCTGCTCCCGCTGGGAGCGTCCGCTGCCTCTCCCGTCACGGGAGAGGATCCGCGTTCCCCGATCCCCTTTATTCTGGCGGGGATCGGGCTGGCTCTGGTAATCGCTATGGTGGTAATCAGCACCATGAGCAAGAAAAAACAGGGGGATACCCCTCCGCCCGAGGGGCTGCCGGCCGAGGATGATGAGGCGCCGACAGATAACGGCCCATCCGGCGGCGAGCCGCCTGCAGGCTGAACCCCGCCCTCCAAAAAACCGCCGCCCGTCTACTCCGCGGGCGGCGGTTTTTGTGGAAACACCAGCGTGTTGACCAGCAGGGAAATGAAGATGCCGATGAGTGTGTCGATCACCCGGTTGAGAGCGAACCAATATGGAGTGGTATCCATCCCGTGGGACACCACGACGCTCAAAAAGACTACACAGGTGATATAGGTCGCGGGCGTCTTTTTAATCAGGACCGTCAGGTACATCAAGGGAATGATGGCGGCGGAGATGATCCCGTACCCAAGCAGCGGCCGGGCGGCAATCGGGCCGAGGCGCAGCAGCAGGAGAATCAGCAGGCCGTAGGCGCCGCCGATCAGGGTGCCCACGGTGCGGTTGAGCGCGGCGGTAAAACTGTGACGCACATACGGCTGCATGCACAAGACCGCGGCGATGGCGGAATAGAACGGCATGCCGTCCTGCCGGACCAGATACACCACAAAGCATAAAAAGACCGCGAGCGCGGATTTCAGTATCCGCAGACCGACTTTGGGCATGCCGGAGCCTCTCTTTCTGGATGGATTGCCGGGACGTGGCCGTCCTGGCCGCGGAAAAATTCGGGTTCACCGGCGTGCCGGTGCCGGCCACGGATGGAGGAATCGTGTATGAAGGGGGAAACGGGTTTGAAACTGTTTAAAAAAACATGCTGGCTCCTTGGCTTTTTGCCGGCCGTCATCGGCGGGGGCCTGATCTGGCATATCTGGGACAACATGCGGATGACCAGCATGCTGACGGATATTCTGGCCATCACCGCCGTCGGCATCCTCGCGGCGGGCCTGACGGTTTCGGCGGTCGCCGCGCTGCTGGTGGTTTCCCGGTATCTGTGCGAAAAGGACCGCGGGCCGCGCCCGCCGGACCAATCGTAACCCCTTTTTTGCGTATAAACCCGGATTCCTCGAAGCCGTGAAGACCGTCCGGACGGTCTTAGCGGCTTCATCTGTTTTTTAGCCGTCCCGCCGGCCTTCCGCGTCCTGCTGCTCAAAGTACCGCACAATGGCCTCGGCCGCCGGCCGGGTCATCCCCTTGACTGCGGCGAGCGCGTCCGCGTCGGCCTCCCTCACCGCCCGCAGGGATCCGAAATGCCGCAGCAGCAGACGGGCGCGGTTTTCGCCGATCCCCGGGATTTTGGTCAGGGTGGTCCCCACGCTGTTTTTCGCCCGCTGCTGCCGGTGGAAGGCGATAGCGTAGCGGTGGACCTCCTCCTGGATGGAGGAAACGAGGGTAAAGGCGGAGCGCTTGGCCCCGATGGCGATCTCGCCGCCGTCCAGCGCGATGGCACGGGTGCGGTGATGGCTGTCCTTGACCATACCGAATACCGGTATGGCATAGCCGTACTGGTCCACCACGGGCCTGACGGCCGCCACGTGCCCCTTCCCGCCGTCGAGTAGGATCAGGTCGGGCAGGGTGCCGAAGCCCTTGTCCTCCCCCTTGTGCGCCTCGTATTCCTCCATGCGGCGGGACAGCACCTCCCGCATCGAGGCGTAGTCGTCCTGTCCGTCCACGGTTTTGATCTTGAATTTTCGGTATCCGGCTTTCAGGGGACGGCCGTTCTCGAATACCACCATCCCCGCGACGTTGTCGCTGCCGCCGGTATTGGAAATATCGTAGCTTTCGATCCGCACGGGCGGCGCGGATAGCCCCAGCAGCCGGGCCAGCTCGTCGAGAGCGGCCGCGTCCCGGCCCGACATACCGTTCTGGCGCGCGATCCGTTCGGCGGCATTGTCGCGGCACATAGCGATCAGCTGCGCCTGCTCCCCCTTTTGGGGCAGGACGATCCGTACCCGCCGCCGGCCGCCGGCCTTTTCGGTCAGCCAGTCTTCGAGCAGCTCCCGGTCCTCCACCTCGCCGTCAATCGTCACCTGATACGGCACCCGTTCCCGGATCGCGTAATACCGCCGGAGAAACTCCGAACGAACCGACGGCAGAGCGTCAGCCTCCTCGATGATAAAATCCTCTTTATCCGAAAGCGACCCGCCTGTAAACCGGAGCACCGCGAAACAGACGCCCTCCGGCCCCTGCGCCGCGGCGATGACGTCCTGCTCCTCGATGCGGGACATGACCACCTTCTGTTTCTGTCCGATTTTTCGGATGGCGTTCACCCGGTCCCGATACCGGGCAGCCTTTTCGAATTCCAGGTTCTCCGCCGCCGCCTCCATCCGTTCGGTCAGGAGCGCGGCCATCCGGCTCGATCCTTGGGTGAGCAGCTCGACGGCCTGGCCCACCCGTTCGGCGTAATCTTCCTCCCTGACCCGTCCGGTGCAGGGGGCGCAGCACTGGCCGATATAGTGGTTCAGACAGGGACGCTCCCGGCTTTTTCCGTAGGCCAGAGGGCGGGAACAGGTGGAGAGCTGGAAGACCCGGTTGGCCTCGTCGACCGTTTCCCGGACCACATAGGTACTCAGGTACGGCCCCAGATACCGCGCCCCGTCGTCCTGCTTGAGCTTGGCTTCCGATATCCGGGAATACGGCGGCGGGGATATCCGGACATAATGGTATCCCTTGTCGTCCTTGAGCAGGATGTTGTATTTCGGATTATACTGCTTGATGAGTGAACATTCGAGCACGAGTGCTTCGAATTCGCTGCCCACCACGATGGTATCGAAGTGATCCACCCGCCGGACCATCTGCCGCACCTTTTCGGTGTGGTTCGTATCCGAGCCGAAATACTGGCTCACCCGGTTTTTCAGCGCCTTGGCTTTGCCGATGTAAATGATGTCGCCGCGGGCGTCCTTCATGATATACACGCCGGGATCGAGCGGCAGGGCCATCGCCTGCCGTCTTAGCTCGGCGAGTTTGGGGTTCTTATCGGGAAGGGGATTCATAGCGCGCCTCCTCGGCCGGACCCGGCCACACGGAAAAAGCGCGGCTGCCGAAGACAGCCGCGTTTCATAGAACCAGTCGCTTATGGGAGAACAAACCGCCGGTCTTATTCCGCGAAGCCGGATTCGACCAGGGCCACCAGGCCGTCCACGGCTTCCGCCTCATCATTGCCGTCGGCGATGATGCGGATGTTGGTTCCCCCAACGATGCCCAGGGACAGCACGCCCAGCAAGCTCTTCGCGTTGACGCGGCGTTCCTCTTTTTCCACCCAGATGGACGATTTATACTCGTTGGCCTTCTGGATGAAGAAGGTAGCCGGGCGGGCATGGAGGCCAACCTGATTTTGGACCAAAACGTCTTTTACATACATGACGGAAACTCCCTCTCATCTCTCTAACGCCATTCTAAACAAAAACCCTGATGGAATAGTGTTATTATACCACATTTACCCGCCCCGTCAATCGGTTTTGCCCCCAGAAATCGCCTAAAACCGCATTTTTGGCTGGCTGCCCTATTTTCCGAAAAAAGAAGTTGACGGATTTGTTTGTTCTAACAAGAAGCGTGAATAATTTTTGGTGAGATAAACCGAATAATCCAGAAATACTCCTGTCAATTTTCGTCATTTTTGTCTGTGTGTGCCATTTCAGGATCGTATGAATCCACCCGACCTGTCTCTTCCTTCAGCTTATGACGCATGACCCAGAGGCGTTCCTTCTCCGTCAGATCCGCCTTTTCGAGCAGATCGGGGCGCTGCCTCAAGGTGCGCAGCAGGGATTGCTCCCGCCGCCATTTGGCGATGTTCGCGTGGTGGCCGGAGAGCAGAACCTCGGGCACCTCCCGCCCTTCCCATACGGCGGGACGGGTGTATTGGGGGTATTCGAGCAGGGAAGAAAAATGGCTTTCCTCTGTAAAACAGACCTCATCCGCCAGCACTCCGGGCACCATGCGGGAAACGCAATCGACCAGGACCATAGCGGGCAGCTCGCCGCCGGTAAGGACATAATCCCCAATGGAGATCTGCTCGTCTACAAGGGCCTCGATCGCCCGCTCGTCCACCCCCTCGTAATGCCCGCATAGGATGCAGAGGGAGGGGAGCTCCGCCAGCTCTTTCGCCCGCTCCTGGGTCAGGACCGTACCCTGCGGGGACATGTAGACAAAATGGGGGCGGGTGCCCAATTCTCCACACACGGCCCGGAAGGCGTCGGCAATGGGCTGGGCGTACATCACCATTCCCATCCCGCCGCCATAGGGATAATCGTCCACCTGTTTCTGTTTGTTGAGGGTGTAGTCCCGGATCTGATGAGCGTGGATTTCCAGGATCCCCTTCTCCTGTGCCCGTCCGAGGATGCTCTCCCCCAGCACCGCCATACAGCTTTCGGGGAACAGGGTCAATACATCAAATCTCATCATCCAACAACCCCGGCATGGGACGCAGGCGCAAAACGCCGCCGTCCGTGTCAATCTGTGCGATCACCTGCGGAATGGCGGGGATCAGGATCTCCCGCCCGTCCCGGTACCGCATGTGGTAAACGTCGTTGGCACCCGTGGCGCTGACGTCGGTGAGCTCTCCATAAAGCTCTCCCGTATCCGCATCGACGATCCGAAGCCCCAGGAGATCCTGGATAAAATACCGGCCGGGTTCCAGCTTCACGTCGTCCCGGTGGAGATAGAGAATCCGCCCCCGCAGCGCTTCCGCCTCTGCCACGGTATCCACCCCCTCCAGCTTGACAAGGGCCATATTTTTATGGGCACGGGCCTTGATTTTGACCGGCTGTACGCCGTCCCTGTCGAGATATAGGGTGGACAAGGCGGCCAGAACCGCCGGGGAATCGCACCAAGGCTGGACCCGCAGCTCCCCCCGGACGCCGTGGGTACCCACGATCTGTCCCGCCTCCAAATAGGTCTGTTTCGGCATGTTTGTCCTCCTTCTTTCTCCGCGAAGCGGCGGCCCCTTTTTTATAATGGCTGGGTCGGATGTCGGCGTTCGAGTCGATTTTCATAGAGAGAAAATCGACAAGCAGCCTGGGGGTTCCAAGGGGTTCACCCCTTGACACGTCTTTGCCTTCTTTCTTCGTGTGAAGAAAGAAGGTGGCCCGCAGGCCAAACCTGTATAAAACGGCTGTTCGGTTTGTCCGCGCATACCATGCGGCATCCCGCTGAAAAGGATATCGAATGCGCGGCCACATCCTTTCTCCGCGTGGAGAACACATTCGGAACCAGCCGTTCCGAACGGAGCAAAGAGACGCTTAGGGGGGCACCCCCTAAGCACCCCGGATGGTCGGCCGGTTTTCTTTTCAGGAAAACCGGCGGGTACGGTATCTCCTGAACCGACGTTCATACAACAAGGGGGACCCCGGGGACCGATTGGGCGCAGGGCTGAAAAAAGACGGCAATCCCAACCCCCGGGGCCGCAGCCCCTTTTTTATTTGGGCCGGTTTGGGTGGCAGCGTTCGAGTCGATTTTCATAAAAAGAAAATCGACAAGCAGCCTGGGGGTGCCAAGGGGGGCTCCCCTTGGCGCTTCTTTTCCCCCTTTCTTTGAGAAAAGAAAGGGGGTGCCTGCGCGGCACAAGCGCTGCTGAAAAGGACATCGAATGCGCGGCCACCTCCTTTTGTCCCCGGCGGCAAAAGGAGGCAAAAGCGCCGCTGGGGGATATCCCCGGGCCCCGAGTGATCCTGCCGGTTCTCTTTTTAGGAGAACCTCCCCAACGATATCGCAAAAACCCTCGATAAGCAAGGGACTGCGGCCCCAGGGATAAAGACGCGAGGCCGGCAAACGGCGCGGCCCCGCGCCTGCCCTACAGACGCGAAATGCGGGCCACGATGCATGGCCCGCAAAGGGTGTTTCGCCTGCCGCCAGGGCATCAGTCGTCGATTTCGACCGAAACCTTGGCGTTCTGCCGGGTGGCGGCCGCACGCATGACCGTGCGCAGCGCCTTGGCGATCCGGCCCTGTTTGCCGATGACACGGCCCATGTCGTCCGGGGCGACCCGCAGATGGAACACGACGGTTCCATCCTCCGTGGGCGCGTCCTCGGTCACGGTGACGGCATCGGGATCCTCGACCAAGCCTTTCGCCATGTCGATGAGCAGTTCTTTCATGATACAGGCCTTTCCTTTCACATTCATGGGACGCGATGCCTATACCGCCGCGCGGCGGCCGCATCACATGTTCTTCCAGAATCAGACGCCGGCTCTCTTGAGCAGATCCTTGACCGTATCGGTCGGCTGGGCTCCGTTGGCAATCCATTTCTGCGCCTTTTCGACATCCACCTTCACCACGGCCGGCTCCTCGAGGGGATTGTAATAGCCGATTTCCTCGATGAAACGGCCGTCGCGGGGATAGCGGGAATCCGCCACCACGATACGATAGAACGGGGACTTTTTCGCGCCCATGCGGCGCAGACGAATTTTCACTGCCATTTGTTGTTCCTCCAATAAAGTGAAATGGTAGATGGGTAACCACGGGTCGGCCCCGCGGTTATGCCTCTATATTCTTCAACCACATCCATGGATTGAATACTAAAAACCAAACCGGCGGCCGCCCCGGCCCATACCGGCGAGCCCCGCAAGGCCCCGGCCGCCTTTCTTGCCAAGGTTCTTCATCTGCTTCATCATCTGGCGCATGCTCTCATATTGCTTGATCAGGCGATTGACATCCTCCACCTTCATGCCGCAGCCCGCCGCGATACGGCGCTTGCGGGAGGGATTGATGAGGTCGGGCTTGGCCCGCTCCGCCCCTGTCATAGAGAGGATGATCGCCTCGGTCCGGGAAAACTGTTTTTCGTCGATATCCACGTCCCGCAGTTGTTTGCCGACACCGGGGATCATCCCGAGCATCCCCTTGATGTCCCCCATCTTCTGGATCTGGCGGAACTGGTCGAGCAGGTCGTTGAAATCAAATTTATCCTGCTGCATCTTGCGGGCGAGGGCCTCGGCTTCCTTTTCATCGATCTGCTGCTGCGCCTTCTCGATGAGGGACATCACGTCCCCCATTCCCAGGATACGGGACGCCATCCGTTCGGGATGGAACACCTCGAGATCGTCGAGCTTTTCGCCGATGCCGGCGAACTTGATCGGCTTGCCGGTCACAGCCCGGACCGACAGGGCCGCGCCGCCTCTCGTATCGCCGTCAAGCTTGGTGAGCACCACGCCGTCGATGCCGAGCGCCTCGTTGAAGGAAGAGGCAACGTTGACAGCGTCCTGTCCGGTCATGGCATCCACCACCAGGAGGATCTCCCCCGGCGAAACAGCGGCCTTGATCTCCTGCAGCTCTTTCATCAGGGTCTCGTCGATGTGGAGCCGGCCGGCGGTGTCGAGGATGACATAATCGTTGCCGTGATCCTTCGCATGGGAGAGCGCCCGTCTGGCGATCTCGACCGGGTTGCCTTGCCCCATCTCGAATACCGGAACCCCAGCCTTCTCCCCGACCACCTGCAATTGGGCGATGGCGGCAGGACGATAGACGTCACAAGCGACGAGGAGGGGGCGGTGCCCCTGGCTCTTCAGCATTTTGGCCAGTTTGGCGGAATGGGTGGTCTTACCCGAACCCTGCAGGCCGCACATCATGACGGCACAGGGAGGACGGTTTGCCGACGCCAGGCGCGCCGCCTGGCCACCCATCAGGGCGGTCAGCTCTTCATTGACGATCTTGACCACCATCTGGGCGGGGGTGAGGCTTTCCATGACCTGGCTTCCCACCGCCCGCTCGGTGACGGCGGCGGTGAAATCCTTGGCCACTTTATAGTTCACGTCCGCTTCCAGGAGGGCTAGGCGCACCTCCCGCATCGCGTCGCGCACGTCTTTTTCGGTGAGCTTGCCCTTGTTCCGCAGCCGCTTGAAGGCGGCGGAGAGCTTGTCGGAGAGTCCTTCAAACGCCACGGGGATACCTGCCTTTCATGCAAAATCGCGGGGAGGGTCAGGCCTCGGCGAGCTGGTCGGAAAGGGCGGCGATCTGCCGGGCCTTTTCCTCGATATCGCGGGAATAGCCGAAGCGGTCGTTGAGTTCCTGGATCTCGCCCGCAGCTTGGCGGATGGCGGCGATCCCCTCCCGCATCTGACGGAAACGGCGGGCTAAATGGAGGCGGTCTTCCATATCCAAAAGCTGGGCCTCGGCGCGCTTGATGGAATCGCGCACCCCCTGGCGGGTGATCCCCTCGTTTTCCGCAATTTCTGACAGAGACAGGTCGTTATCGTAGTAGAGCTCAACCACATCCCGCTGTTTGTCGGTCAGCATATCGCCGTAAAAATCGAACAACAGCGCAATCTCGAGGTTTTTGGCCATGACCGGTCTCCTTTCACCGCATTTCGATTCCCACAGACCAAAGGAAAAACGCCCGGATGCTTCCAAGCGTTTCACTGTAAAGGAAAAAGCTTTACACGTATTATACACGATGGCCGGCGCTTTGTCAAGTGCCGGCTGCCTGGTTTTTCGTCAAATTTTGCCCCGCGGGACAAGAAAAATTTTCCATCCCCGTCAAAGGCCATTCAGTCGAGCCGGAAGTCGTCCTCATCGAACTTGCCGGGGCCCTTCGGGCGGGTCGGAATCCGCCGGAGAGGGTCGTATTCGAAGCGGCGGCAATGATGATACAGAGGCATGACCCCTTTCCGGCTGCACAGCACGGCGTTTCCGTCCGAAGAACGGCGGCCGTAGGCGCATACCTCGCAGGCGGGGGAGATGGTGTTGCCATAGAGCTTGCGGCGCATGGAAGGGGACCTCCTTTTTCGCGGGAAGAGCTTTCTTGCGGCACCGCCGCCGTCTCTTCCATCGTCGGGCACCCTTCAGTATAGCAGAAATGCTGTCGAAAATCCACGGTTATTTTCGATTTTCCCGGATCTGCCGCAGACCGGCGGTGGTCAGCAGGAGCATCCCGCACATGAGCAGGAGGGCCGCCGACGCCACGACGGGGCCGGAAAAAGGCTTGATCAGCGCCCCGGCCGACGGCTGCCAGACCGTCACCGGGATGGGAACGAAGCGGAGCAGCACCATCGTCAGCAGGCCGCCGAGCAGTGCGTGGAGAAGGCGGAAGGCGAAAAATCCCCGTCCCATGAGCCGCTGTCCGTGAAGGGAAGCCGCAAGCTGGCAGTGGACGGACAGCCCCCCCCAGCCCAGGGCGGCCCCCAGCAGGAGAGGGGCCGCTTCCCCCGTCCCGGACGCCTCGACGCAGCCGCAGCTGACCTCGAGCAGACAGGGCAGAAACGAAGACAGCGTCCCCGTATCCGCCCCGGCCAGCGCGAAGGGCAGTGTCAGGAAACGGGTGAACGCCGCCGTGGCGCCTGAAACATCGAGCAAGGCAAGCAGGGCGGCGAACAGCACCACAAAACCGCACATATACAGCAGCGACCGGCAGGCCGCGTTGACGGACTCCACGAACGCCGCCGCGGGGGAGATCCGTTTTCCGGCTATACAGGTCTTTTTTCCGCAGGCGGGCGGTTCTCCGCGGCGATGCCGGGCGCCGATACCGCCCCCAATCCCTATGAGCAGGGATGCGAGCAGATGGGCGGTGAACAAGACCACACCGAACCGCACGCTGCCCATCATCCCGGCTCCCACCGCGCTGATGATGAACGCCGGGCCGCCGTTGACGCAGAAGCGGAGCATCCGCCGCCCCTCTTCCCCCGTGATCTGTCCGCTCTCGACCAGTTCCCCCACCGCCATGCCGCCGGTGGGGTATCCCCCGATAAACCCGATCAGGATCCCCGGAGCGCAGCAGCCCGGCAGGCCGAACAGGGCCCGGGTCACTCCCTCCAGGCGCCGCCCCAGCGCCGCGCTGATCCCGGAACGCACCAGAAACCCTGCCAGCACCAAAAAAGGGAAGAGAGAGGGAATGATGACCCCCGAGCAGATGGAGAGGCCACGGCTTACCCCTCCTGCCGCCGCCTGGGGCCAGATCAGCAGTGCCGCGCCGGCCGCCAGAATCAGGATAAGAAGCCCCCCC
>ERZ856578.6339-NODE-6339-length-13487-cov-4.310067_pt1 | contig 13487 bp, 13 predicted proteins | sample MGYA00514384_ERZ856578 | MGnify/ENA primary metagenome ERZ856578 (study PRJEB29103, sample SAMN06111958) | human gut metagenome | biome: human gut; feature: ankylosing spondylitis patient; material: healthy_person | host: Homo sapiens | place: China:Hangzhou...
GACGATTGCGTGGATCTGACCCGCCTGCTTTCCCCGGCCCTCGACGAGGCCGACCCGATCGACCAGTCCTACTGCCTGGAGGTCTCCTCGCCCGGTGTGGAGCGGGAACTCACCCGCCCCGAGCATTTTGAAGCGTATCGCGGGCGGGCGGTGACCGTCCGGCTCATCCGGCCCCGGGACGGGCAGCGGGATTTTACCGGTCGGCTGCTTGAGGGCGCGGATCCGGTCCGGCTGGAGATGCCGGAGGGGGAAGTGCTTGCCTTCTCCCAAAAAGAGATTTCTTCGGTCCGCGCGGTGGACGAGTATGAGGATGACGACGATGAACCGGACTTGTCCGGCAGTATAACGGAGGATTGACGGAAAATGGATAACGCAGAATTCTTTGAGGCCCTGAAACTGCTTCAGAAGGAGAAAGGCATCGAAGGGGATTACCTGCTGGAAAAGATCCACGCGGCGATCGTGATCGCCGTTAAGCGGGATTTCGGCGGCAAGGAAAACATCAACGTTGTCATGGATCCCGCCACCAATGAGTTTTCAGTCTCCCTGCGCAAAACGGTCGTGGACGAGGTGGAGGATCCCGACGAGCAGATGCTGCCGGAGGAAGCTGCCCGCAATGACAAAAACCCCAAGGATGGGGAAGTCGTGGACATCCAGCTCGAAACCAAGCAGTTCGGCCGCATCGCCGCCCAGACCGCAAAGCATGTCATCCGGCAGGGGATCCGGGAAGCCGAGCGGGGCCAGCAGATGCAGGAGTTCCAGCGCCGCAACCAGGAGCTCGTCACCGCGCTGGTCACCCGGGTGGATCCCAAATCCGGCGCGGCCACCCTGGAATTCGGCAAGGCTGAGGCCGTGTTGCCGAAAAGCGAGCAGATTGGGGAGGAAGAGCTGCACGAGGGCGACCGTATCAAGGTGTACGTCGTGGATGTCCGGGAAGGGGAAAAAGGGCCCCGCGCACTGATTTCCCGCACCCATCCCGGCCTGGTCAAGCGGCTGTTCGAGATGGAGGTCCCGGAAATCTTCAACGGCGTCGTCGAAATTAAGGCTGTTTCCCGCGAGGCGGGCTCCCGCACCAAGCTCGCGGTACAGGCACATGATGAAAACGTCGATGCCGTTGGGGCCTGTATCGGCCCCCGGGGCGCCCGTGTGGCCGGAATCGTGGACGAACTCGGCGGGGAGAAGATCGACATCGTCGAATACAGCGACGAACCGGAGAAATTCATCGCCGCCGCCCTCTCCCCTGCCAAAGTCCTCTCGGTCGAGGTGGATCCCGACGGCGCCAAAAGCTGCCGGGCCACGGTGCCGGACTCCCAGCTCTCCCTGGCCATCGGCAACAAGGGACAGAACGCCCGGCTGGCAGCCAAGTTGACGGGCTGGAAAATCGATATCCGGCCGGAAAGTGGTTTTTATGGAGAGGAAGACGCCTGATTGCCGGATGCTCCCGTGAGCCCGGCAGGCGGGTTTGTCATCGATGGCTTTATGGCCGGGCCTTCCCGGGAAACGATGCGTTTTTGCCGCGCCGGATCCTGCTTAGGCTAAAAAGGTGACGCTGACGGCCCCGGCTATACAGCCAAAATCCGCAAGTCCGCCGGGGAACCGGCTTATATCCATAGATGGGGAACGAATAGGAGGCGAACGAGATGCACACAAAACGGGTTCCGCTGCGGAAATGCACCGGCTGCGGTGAAATGAAGCCGAAAAAAGAGCTGGTACGGGTGGTCAAAAGCCCCGAGGGGGAACTGTCCCTCGATCTGACGGGCAAGAAACCCGGCCGCGGCGCCTATGTCTGCCGCTCGCTCGCCTGTCTGCAGGCAGCACGGAAAGCGAGACGGTTGGAAAAAGCCTTTTCCTGCCAGATTCCCGCTCCGGTGTATGAGCGCATGGAGGAGGAATTACAGGCAAGTGATGGAGGATAAGCTCGCGGGCCTGCTGGGCATGTGCCGGCGGGCCGGAAGGCTGACCACCGGGTTCGACGCCGTGACGGCGCTGGCCGCTGAAGGGCGGGCCGCGCTCATCCTGGCGGCGTCGGACGTATCGGAAAAAACCGGCAAGGAACTGCGCTTCGCCCTGGAACGGGCGGCGCCGGTGCCCGTCTTGACCGTTCCGTTGACCAAGGAGACGATCGGCCGCATGCTCGGCCTGCAAAAACCGGTCGGCATCCTGGCGACGGCGGATGAGGGGTTTGCCCGCGCCATCGTCCGGTGCTGTCCGGCCGGTGCAGACAATGTCCACGATATGGAGGAGGAACCGTCCTATGATGATTAAATACCGCGTTAGCGAGGTTGCTAAGGATTTCGGCGTACCCAGCAAAGACGTGATTGAGCTGTTGGCCAAATATGTAGACACTCCCAAAAAGAGTGCCACGGCGCTGGAGGAAAACGAGCTGGATCTGGTGTTTGAACACTTTACGCAGAAGAACAGCGTGGAGAATTTCGACGCCTATTTCGCCACGGCGGCGGAAAAAAAGGAGCCGGAAAAGGCTCCGGCCACGGCGGCGCCAGCCGCCCCCGCCCCCACCGCGCCGGCCCATCCGTCGGCGCCGGCGGTCGGCCCCCGTCCGGCCGCGCCCGCTCAAAAGCCCCCCAAGGCTCCGGCCGCGCCCCGGCCCCAGATCGAACGCCGCACCGTCGATACCCGGACCCCGCAGGTCAATGTGGGCCGGTATGACGAAAAGTTCGACGTGCTCGCCCAGACCTCCAAGCAGGTACGCGGCGACGGCGGCGGGATCAAGAAGCAGAAAATCAATCAGAAATCCCAGCAGTACCGCCGGCCGCATCCCCGCCGGGAAACCGAGGCCGAACGGCTGCGCCGCATCCAGATGGAGCGGAAGATGAAGCCGATCACCATCACGGTGGGCGAGACCATCACCGTGGCCGAGCTGGCGTCCCGGCTCAAGGCCACCGTCGCCGAAGTCATCAAAAAACTGATGGGGTTCGGGGTTATGGCGACAGCCAACGAGGAAATCGATTTCGATACCGCATACCTGGTGGCGGGTGAATTCCACGCCAAGGTCGAGCGGGAGGTGGTCGTCACCATCGAGGAGCGGATCATCGACGACAGCGAGGACGTCGATGAAAATCTCCGGCCCCGTGACCCGGTCGTGGTCGTGATGGGCCACGTCGATCACGGAAAAACCTCCATCCTCGACGCCATCCGCAAAACCAAGGTCACCGAGGGCGAGGCCGGCGGTATTACCCAGCATATCGGCGCCTACCGCGTCAAAGCGGCCGGACAGTCCATCACCTTCCTGGACACCCCCGGTCACGCGGCGTTTACCGCCATGCGCGCCCGCGGCGCCCAGGTTACCGATATCGCCATCCTGGTCGTGGCGGCGGACGACGGCATCATGCCCCAGACGGTCGAGGCGATCAACCACGCCAAAGCGGCCGGGGTTTCCATCATCGTCGCCATCAATAAGATGGACAAACCGGAAGCCAATCCGGATAAAGTGATGCAGCAGCTCACAGAATATGAACTGGTGCCCGAAGAATGGGGCGGCGACGTCATCTGCGTGCCGGTATCCGCCCTGACCGGGGACGGTATCGACAAGCTGCTCGAGACCGTGCTGCTGGTAGCGGAGATGAAAGAGCTGCGCGCCAATCCCGACCGGGCGGCCAAGGGATCCGTTATCGAAGCCCGGCTCGACAAGGGCCGCGGCCCCATCGCCACCGTCCTGGTCCAAAACGGTACCCTGCATGCCGGCGATGTGCTGGTGGCGGGTTCGGCCGTCGGCCGTGTGCGCGCCATGACTGACGACAACGGCCGGAAGGTCGCCGAAGCAGGCCCGTCGGTCCCGGTGGAAATCATGGGCCTCGACGAGGTGCCCACCGCCGGCGACGTGTTCAACGCGGTTTCCGATGAAAAACTCGCGCGCGAGCTGGTCGAACAGCGGCGGCAGGCCGCCAAGGAGGAACAGTTCAGCCATTATCAGAAAGTCACTCTCGACAACCTGTTCGACCAGATGCAGCAGGGCGAGATGAAAGAGCTGCGCGTCATCGTCAAGGCCGACGTGCAGGGCTCGGTGGAAGCGGTCCGGCAGTCCCTCGAAAAGCTGTCGAACAGCGAGGTGCGGGTACGGGTCATCCACGGTGCCGTCGGCGCGGTCAGCGAAAGCGACGTCATGCTCGCCGACGCGTCCAACGCGATCATCGTGGGCTTCAACGTCCGGCCGGAGCCCCTCGCCCAGGCGGCCGCCGAACAGCAGAACGTGGACATGCGGATGTACCGCATCATCTACGACTGCATTGAGGAAATCGAATCCGCCATGAAGGGGATGCTCGCACCCAAGACCAGGGAGGTCCTGCACGGCCGCGCTGAGGTGCGCCAAGTGTACCGGATCACCGGCGTCGGCACCGTCGCGGGCTGCTACGTCCTCGACGGCAAGGTCTGCCGCAACGATCTGCTGCGGGTGGTGCGGGACGGCATCATCATCGCTGACGACAAGATGATCTCCCTCAAGCGCTTCAAGGATGACCAGAAGGAAGTCGCCCAGGGCTACGAATGCGGGATTGGTCTGGAGAAATTCAACGATATCCGTGAGGGCGACGTTTACGAGACGTATATCATCGAGGAATACCGGGACTGAGTCGGACAGCGCCTCGCCGGTTTCCAGAGCCCTTTTATCAAGGGGAAAGGCGGGTGAACCCATGTCCAGCTATCGGATGGACCGCACCAGCGAGGACATCAAACGGGAGCTGACGGCCATCCTCCGGACGGTGAAGGACCCCCGGGTGACCGGGCTTGTCAGCATCGTGCGGGTGGAGGTCAGCAGCGATCTGTCCTACGCCAAGATCCACATCAGCTCGATGGATGGCCTGGAAGCCGCCAAAACGGCGGTGAAAGGCCTGACATCGGCAGGCGGCTATGTCCGCCGCGAGCTCGGCCGGGCCCTGCACTTGCGCCATGTGCCCGAACTCCGGTTCGTCGCCGACGATTCCATTGCGTACAGCGCGCATATCGCGCAGACCCTTCAGGATCTGGAAAAAAAGAGCCGGAGCTCCGACGGGACCTGAAACCCGCAGGCAGGCTTCGGAGGGCATGAGATGCGGCACGGGACACCTGTCCCGGCTGGAAAAAACGAGGTGAGTCTGGATGAGCCAATCGGTCACGCTGGAAGAAACCGCCGCTTTGCTGCAAAAAGCGGACCATATCCTGTTGCTGACGCATCAGTATCCGGACGGCGATACGATCGGTTCGGGGTATGCCCTCTGCCAGGCTCTGCAGAGCCTGGGCAAAACAGCGCGGGTGGCATGCTCTGATGAGATTCCCGGCAAATACGCCTATATGACGGAGCCGGTCCCCTCCCCCACGTTCGAACCGTCTTTCATCTGCGCGGTGGATGTGGCGGACGCGAAACTGCTTGGCCCCCGGCTGGAACCTTATGCGGACCGGGTGGATCTGGCCATCGACCATCATGCCTCCCACCGGGATTTCCAGCGGTATCTGCTGCTCGACGCGGACGCTTCGGCGACAGCGCTGCTCATCTATGACCTGCTGCTCTGCCTGGGGGCGGAGATGACGCCCTCCATCGCCGATTGCCTGTATACCGGCCTTGCCACCGACACCGGCTGCTTCAAATACGGGAGCACCACGCCCTACGCCCATCGGGTGGCCGCCGCGCTGATGGAGGCCGGCGCCCAGATGGAATCCATCAACCGGGTGATGTTCGACTGCAAGTCCCGCGCCCGGGTGGAGCTCGAACGGCTAGCGCTCGAGTCCATGCGGTTTTACTGGCAGGGCCGCCTGGCGGTGATGATGATCACCAACGACATGCTGCAAAGCAGCCAGGCGGAGGAAAACGATATGGAAGGGCTCGCCCCCCTGCCGCGCCAGATCGAAGGGGTGTGGGTGGGTGTTACCTTCCGACAGAAGCCGGACGGGAATTTCAAGGTCAGCGTGCGCACCGGCGCACATGCCGACGCGTCGGCTATCTGCTCCCTTCTCGGCGGCGGGGGACATAAACAGGCGGCCGGCTGCGCGATAAACAGCCCGGCGGACGCGGCTGTGGCACGGATCATGGACGCCGTACGGCAAGCCGTGCCGGGAATCGACGCTGGCTGATTCCGAAACCTTTTTGCGGGGAGCCCCTATCGAGGGAGGGCTTGACAATGGACGGTATACTCTGCTTGGACAAACCGGATACGATGACGTCGTTCGCCTGCTGCGCCGTTCTGCGGCGCCTGGTGGGGGAAAAGAAGGCCGGACACACAGGTACGCTCGATCCGATGGCCACCGGCGTCCTGCCCGTTCTGTTCGGCCGGGCGACCCGGGCGATCCCCTTCCTGCCGGTGCAGGATAAGCGCTATACCGCCACTCTGACCTTCGGGTATCGCAGCGACACCCTGGATATCTGGGGCAAGGTGGAGGCCACCGGCGCACCCGTCCCCTCGCCTAGGGCGGTTGAGGCGGCCCTGCCCGCTTTCCGGGGGGAGATCCGGCAGGTGCCTCCCATGATGTCGGCCCTCAAGCGGGACGGCGTGCGCCTGTACGATCTGGCCCGCCGCGGCATCGAAGTGGAACGGGAGGCAAGGCCGGTGACGGTCCGCCGCCTGGACATTCTGGAATACGACCCGGGGAAAGGCATCCTGACACTGGACTGCGCCTGTTCCAAAGGGACATACATACGGGTGATCTGTGACGATTTGGGCCGTTTGCTCGGGTGCGGGGCGGTGATGTCGGGGCTGCGCCGGACCGAGGCGGCGGGATTTTCCCTGGCGGACTGCCTGACCCTCGACGAAGCGCGGGAGCTGGCGGCAAAGGGCGCCCTGTCCGGCCGGGTCCGGCCGGTGGAGGCCGCTTTTGCGGATATGCCGGCCGTCCGGGTGTCGCCCGGCCAAGCGGCCCGTTTTTGCAACGGGGGGGCGCTGGCGCTCGACCGCCTGACTGAAATCCCGGCCGGCACCGTGCGGGTGCAGGATCCGCAGGGGTCCTTTTTGGGACTTGGGGAGCCTCTGGAAGGGGAGCTCCACGTCAAGCGCCTGTTCTACAATCCGGCCGAAAAGGGTGGATAAACCATGAGCCGACATGAACGATCCTGTGGGGCGGTGCTTTTCCGTGAAGCCGCGGAGGGGCCGGCCTTTTTGCTCATTTGCCACGTCGACGGAGGCCATTGGGCTTTTCCCAAGGGGCATATGGAGCCGGGGGAAACGGAGGAGGAGACCGCGAAGCGGGAGATCCGGGAGGAAACCGGCCTTCTTGTCCGCCTGGATCCCGGGTTCCGCCGGTCCGTCCGGTATTCCCCAAAACCCGGCGTGGACAAGGACGTGATCTATTTTTTGGGATTTCCTACAGGCGGCAATCCCGCCGTCCAAAAGGAAGAAATCCGGGAGATGCGCTGGCTGCCGGGAGCCGAGGCGCTCCGGCTCGTCACCTATGACAACGACCGGCAGGTGCTCGAAGGGGCGATCGCCTATCTCGGCCGGGAAAGAAAGGCGTAAACGGAGCAATGGAAAAACTCGAATGGGAAAACGGCCTGCGTATCCTGCTCCTTCCCGAGGAGGACGCGCTGTCCGCCTCGGTGGATGTCTGGGTAGAAGCGGGGTCCCTGTATGAGGATCCCGCCGAACAGGGCATCTCCCATTTTGCCGAACATATGCTGTTCAAAGGGACCGAAAAACGGACTGCCCGGCGTATTTCCGAGGAAATCGACGCGCTCGGCGGCAGTCTCAACGCCTACACGACCCGGCAGTACACCCGGTTTTACGCGCAAGTCCTCTCCGCCAATCCCTGTCCGGCCGAGCCGGGGCGGGTGCTGGACGTCCTGCTCGATATGCTGCTCCATTCCCGTTTCGACCCCGATGATCTCGGGATGGAGCGGGGCGTGATCCTCGATGAGATCGCCATGTATGAGGATATGGGGGAAGACCTGGCCCACGAGGCACTCTGCGGAACCGTATGGCCGGCCTCGCCCATGGGCTGGCCGGTCTGCGGGCGGCCCGATACGGTCGCCGCCGTCACCTCCCCTGCCCTGCGGCGGTATGTGAATCGGACCTACACGCCCGAACGGATACTGGTGGTGCTCACCGGGCATTTTGTACGGGACGATCTGCTCCAAAGGCTGGAGCAGGCACTCGGAACCCGGCCGCGCGGGGCCGGCCGTCCGGTGGTGGACACCCCCGGCTTCCGCCCCGGCGTGGCCCTGCTTTCCAAGCCCTTCGAGCAGGTGAGCTTTGAAATCGGCTTCCCCGGCCTGTCCTTCCATCATGAACGCCGGTATGCCATGATGCTGCTGAACTTCATTGTGGGCGGCGGCGCATCCTCCCGGCTGTTCCAGAGGCTCCGGGAGGAACGGGGCCTGGCATATTCCGTCTATTCGTCCCATGAAGCGGCGGCGGGGACGGGTTTGTTCACCGTCTCCGCATCGGTAGCCCCCACGAACCAGCAGGAAGTTCTGAGGGAAATCCGTCATATCCTGGACGGCCTGTGCCACGGCGAGGCGATCACACCCGCGGTGCTGGAACGGGCCAGGGCGCAGATCAAAGCCTCGGTCATTCTGGGAATGGAGACGGTCGCCTCCCGCGCCTATTACGCGGGACAGAACGAGCTCTTTTCCGGACGGGAGATTCCGGTCCGGGAAATGCTCGGCCGGTTCGACGCGGTCACGCTCGAACAGGTCCAGTCGCTCGCCGGGGAAACGTTCAGCGGGCCCTGGGCGTATGCGGCGGCGGGGCCGGTCTGCCCGGCCGGGGAGGTGGAGGCGATCCTCGGGCGTTGATGGCAGCGCCTTCTGAACGGTCATTCATTTAAAGCGGGCCTTGTCCCGCCATCGGATAAAGGAAGTGTCCATATGTCGGAGTCTTCATCCATCACCGCGGCGAAGAGGGTGGTGGTCAAGGTCGGAACCTCGACCCTCACCTATGAGAATGGAAAACTGAACATCCGCGCCATCGAATCCCTGTGCAAGGTGTTGTGCGATCTGCAGAATGCCGGGAAGGAAGTCGTCCTGGTCAGCTCCGGTGCCATCGGTGTCGGAGTGGGTAAGCTCGGTCTGCGCGTGCGCCCCTCCAGCACCCGTGAAAAGCAGGCCGTCGCGGCGGTTGGGCAATGCGAGCTGATGTTCATATACGACAAGTTGTTTGGAGAGTACAACGGCACGGTGGCGCAGGTCCTGCTCACCCGGGATATCATGGAAAACGACCACACCAAGCAGAATGTCCTCAACACCTTCACCACCCTGCTGGAAATGGGGATCATCCCCGTGGTTAATGAGAACGACACGGTAGCGATCGACGAGCTGGTCGGCGCCAACTTTGGAGACAACGACACCCTGTCCGCCATTGTGGCCTCGTTTCTGAAGGCCGATCTGCTCATCATGCTGACCGATATCGACGGCCTGTATGACGCTGATCCGCGCGGGAATCCCGAGGCAAGGCTGATCCCGGAGGTCCGCGAAATCGACGACGCGCTTTTCTCCCTGGCCGGGGATTCCGGTTCCAACCGGGGAACCGGAGGCATGGTGACCAAGCTGCACGCCGCGGCGGTGGCGCAAAACGCCGGCATCCCCACGGTGATCATGCAGGGGGCCCGCCCGGAACGGATCTACGACCTTCTGGACGGGAAACCGGTGGGGACCCGTTTTCTGCCATAAGCCGAAACGCAGGGCGTGAGCTCCGACGGCAGGGTTCTGCAGAATGACAACAGGCCAAAGCCCTGGAGTCTCAGGGGTATCGACGCTTCTTTACCGCCGGCCGGCCCTTCCTCCTATAAGCGGTTGAACCCTGGCGGCGCACAGACACCGGTTCCAACCAAAACGCCTCGCCGGGACGCATTGACGCTCCCCGGCGGAAATGAAAGGACGGGATTCCATCATGGAAACGCTGGAAACATTGGGCAAACGTGCCAAAGCCGCATCCCGGCTGTTGGCGGGCGCGGGCACGAAACGGAAAAACGCCGCTTTGCTGGCCGTGGCACGGGCGTTGGAGGAGCAGAGTCCCGCCATCCTGGCGGCCAATGCCGCCGATGTCGCCGCCGCCAGGGAGGCGGGGATGACCCCGGCCCTGATCGACCGCTTGTCCCTGACCGCCGCCCGCATCGAGGGCATGGCGGAAGGGGTCCGTCAGACCGCGGCCCTCCCCGATCCGGTCGGGGAGGTGGTGGAGGGATTCCGCCGTCCAAACGGCCTGCAGATCCGCCGTGAACGGGTGCCCCTCGGTGTGGTAGGTATCATCTATGAGGCCCGGCCGAACGTAACCTCCGACGCCGCCGCCCTTTGCCTCAAGGCGGGGAACGCAGTGCTCCTGCGGGGAGGCAAGGAGGCGATCCGCGCCAACATCGCGATCGCCGCGGCGATCCGCGACGGTCTTGCTTCCGAAGGGCTCCCCGCCGATGCGGTGCAGCTGCTTGAGGACACCTCCCGCGAAACCGCTTCAGCCATGATGCGGATGAACGAGTATCTCGACGTGCTCATTCCCCGGGGGGGGGCGGGCCTGATCCGCTCGGTGGTACAGAATGCTACGGTGCCGGTCATCGAAACCGGCACCGGCAACTGCCATATATATGTGGACAAGGACGCGGATGTGGCGATGGCGGCGGCCATCGCCGTCAACGCCAAGGTGTCCCGGCCCTCGGTCTGCAACGCGGCCGAAACCTTGCTCGTCCATGCGGATATCGCTGAAAAGGCGCTGCCCGTCATTGCCGCCGGCATGCAGGAGCATCATGTGGAACTGCGCTGCTGTCCCCGGGCGGCCGCTATCCTGCGGGACATGCAACTCACGGCCGCCACCGAGGAGGACTGGGCGACCGAGTATCTGGACTATATCCTCGCCGTCCGGGTGGTGGATTCGCTCGAGGACGCGATGACCCATATCGCGCAGTACGGCACCGGCCACAGTGAATGCATCGTCACCGACAGCGCGCGGGCAGCCGAGGCCTTCCTTGACCAAGTGGACGCTGCCGCCGTTTATCTCAACGCCTCTACCCGCTTTACGGACGGTGCCGAATTCGGGCTGGGCGCGGAGATCGGCATCTCTACCCAAAAGCTCCATTCCCGCGGACCGATGGGGCTGCGGGAGTTGACCACCACCAAGTACATCGTTGTTGGAAACGGACAAATCCGCTGAAAGGGAGGCCACCCCATGAGCGATTGGAAACGGGTTGAAAACCCGGCCCCGGACGGCCGGAGCAAGCCGGCTTCGGCTACACCCCCTGAAAAGCCCGCGCAAAACCCACCCCGGCCCGCTGCCTCCGCCGTACCGGCACGCCGCGAACCTTCTCCTGCTTCTTCCCGGGAAACGGATTCCGTGCAGGGACTGCCCAGCATGCCGGCGGAGAGCCTTTTCGGGCAGGAAGAGGTTTTGCCGGCAGCGGCTCCCGAAAAACCGGAGTACCCGGCCGAAGAGCCGGGCGGCAGCGATGGGATTGTCGCGCTTTCTGCTGGGCTGTCCATGCCGGAAACGGATGGGAATGAGCCCATCCGTTCCCCCCGCTACACCAAACACGGGCGCCGGAAAGGGCGGTTGTGGTATGCGGCACCGCTGGGCTTCCTGGTGCTGGTGCTGGCGGTGGTAGGGGTGGTATCCCTGATTCTCACCGGGATCAATGCCATCCAAAAAGCCCAAGACGACACGGAGCTGCGCAAGGAACTGAACGATTTTCTGCTCCCCGTCATGCAGTACTGCCCTTCCCCCTTCACCGCTGTCAATGACGAGCAGCAGGATGCCCTGCTCCTGGCGGCGATCTGGCGGATCACCACGGCGGAACAGGTGCGTCAGTACCGTGAGGACGATACAAACAGCCTCTATCCCGAGGACGAGGAATATCGGATGATGATTCCGATCGAAGAGATCGAGGCCTCTTACCGGTATCTGTATGGACCCGATGCCGTGCCTAATCATCACAACATCGAAGAGGAGAGCCAGGGCTTCGCCTTCGAGTACGATCCCGATAATGCGTGTTATCATGTGCCCTTTACAACGGTCTCGGCCAATTATGTCCCGGTTTTGGACACCCTGAAGCGTCGAAAAGACACCGTGACCGTCCGGGTGGCGTATGTTTCCAATAAAGACGTGGCAATGGATGACTACGGCAATGAGATCCCCCCCACCCCCGACCAGGCTACCTACACCCAGATTTACACCGTCGTGAAAACGGCGGACGGCTGGGCACTGACCTCGATTGCACAGGAAACCTGAGGGCTACAACGCGAGAAACCCGCTCCAGCGGCTGTCTGCCGTTTTGGAGCGGGTTTCTTTACTTGTAAAATTCAGGTGTCCGATTGCCCGGCCTTCTCCAGCCGGTTCAGATGCTCTTTCAAAACCAGATTGATGTACTGTGAAAAGGAACGGTCCTGCTCCTCCGCTAAAGACCGGATCCTGTCGATGAGGTCGCCGTCCAGTGTGATGCTGACTTTCTGCTTGAGTGGCCGCATGTTTTCACCCCATTGTTTCATATGTTATTACATAGTATACTATTCCATGCGTGAATATATCCGCATTTATTGCAAAGTAGGATAAAGTAACCGTAATAACAAAAACAATGCCGTAAATTTTTATATTATAAAAATAGTTGTAAAATTAGATGGAACATCCCCGCCGGTTTTCTAAAAAAGGATCCCGGCCGGCGGCCGCCATTGCAGATCTCTCCACAACAGGGGCAGCCGGCCGGGTGTATGCCGGTATCGACATCCGCCGGGGGCGTTTCGGGTTCTTCTGTGGTCACAAAGCTACGAAACGTCCTCCATACCAAACGGAATGGCCTGTAGACCTCCGCGGGCCATACGGGCCATCTGTTTATCCCAGCCGCCCGGATATATCCGGGCGAAAAAGATCCGGTCCCCGATTTCCTCTTCCTTGCCCGGCGGGGGCGCATACTGTTCCAGCAGTTGCTCTATCAGGCGGTCGACGGGATCCCCTCGTCCCGGATGGCGGCGGGGCTGTTCAGGGGGCGCAGATCACAGAGGGCCATATCGTGGTACTCGCTCATGGAAACATCCTCCTTTTAGTTGGGTTTCAGAGAGTAAGACGGCGGACGGGGCCAATGTGTCCATTCCCTGATGAAAAAAACCGGATGCTGCGGCATCCGGTTTCGATGATATGATAGTACGCTTACGCCTCCTGGGCCGGCCGCCGGTTAATCAAGACAGCCACTGTCAGGGAAATCGCCGCCGCACCGATGAACAGCCAGGGAAGAGCGGTGTTCCCGGTTTTGGGCGATCCGGCAGGATCAGAGCCCTGCGGGAGATCCGCGAGAGGGGTTTCTTCATCATCGATGATCTCCAGGTCGGGCACCGTCGTGGTCGTGGTGGGCTCACCCGTCGTCGTGGTGGGCTCACCCGTCGTCGTGGTAGGCTCGCTCGTCGTCGTCGTAGGCACACTCGTCGTCGTAGTCGGCTCGCTCGTCGTCGTGGTAGGCTCGCTCGTGGTCGTGGTGGGCACACTCGTCGTCGTAGTCGGCTCGCTCGTCGTCGTGGTAGGCTCGCTCGTCGTCGTAGTCGGCTCGCTCGTCGTCGTGGTAGGCTCGCTCGTGGTCGTGGTGGGCACACTCGTCGTCGTAGT
>ERZ856578.6352-NODE-6352-length-13458-cov-5.204544_pt1 | contig 13458 bp, 6 predicted proteins | sample MGYA00514384_ERZ856578 | MGnify/ENA primary metagenome ERZ856578 (study PRJEB29103, sample SAMN06111958) | human gut metagenome | biome: human gut; feature: ankylosing spondylitis patient; material: healthy_person | host: Homo sapiens | place: China:Hangzhou...
TTTTTTTTTTTTTTTCAAGCAGAAGACGGCATACGAGATCGTTTCACGTGACTGGAGTCAGACGTGTGCTCTTCCGATCTCTGTCGATTACCGCCGACGGAAAGTTTGCGGACGGCAGCGCGGGGATTGACAAAACCGTCACCATCACGAATATCGTGCTCGGCGGCGATGATGCGAGGAACTATATCCTCAAGACGGACACACTGCTGGCAACGGCCACGATCAATCAGAAGACGATCACAATCACCGCGAATTCCGACTCCAGGAAATATGACGGCACAGCTCTGATCAACTCCGGTTACTCGATCACCGACGATCTCGTCGGCGGGGATGCGCTCGACACTGTCACCATCACCGGAACGATTACCGACTATGTCGAGGGCGGAGTCGCCAACGTTGTCGGCGAGGTCACCATAAGAAACAGCGAAGGCGCTGATGTGACCGGCAATTACAATATCGTCCGCGTGGACGGAAAGCTGATGATCGAAAAGCGGGTCGTTCAGGTCACTGCCGGTTCCGGCTCGAAAGAGTACGACGGCACAGCACTGACCAACCCCGCCTGGAGTCTGACCGGCGGCGACGGATTTGTGGGATCGGAGGGATTCTCCAGTGTCACCGTCACCGGTTCGCAGACCAATGTGGGCACTTCCGCCAACACCATAACGGGCTACGAGTTTCTGCCGGGAACAAATGCGGACAATTACACCATCGAACTGGTTGCGGGAACCCTGACCGTCACCGCATCCGGCGATCAGCTCGTGATTACGACCGGCTCCGCCAGCAAAACGTATGACGGCACTGCCCTGACGCACGGGGAATGGAGTGTCACCGGATTGCAGAGCGGCGACCGGATCGTCGTTACCGTGAACGGTTCGCAGACCAATGCCGGACAGAGCGAAAATACGGTGGCGAGCTACACGATTTACAACAGCGCCGATGAAAATGTCACCGACAATTACGGCAATATCGCAATTGTGACAGGCACTCTGACCGTCACCAGACGTGAAGTCACGATCACGGTGGATTCCGCTCAGAAGGTCTATGACGGCACCGCCCTGACGCTGGAGGATGACGCATATCAGATCAGCGGCAGCTTTGCTGACGGCGAGGGAATGGACACCGTTACGATTGACGGTTCCCAAACCTTTGTCGGAAGTTCCGACAGCACACTTGCCTACACACTGAACGACCGGACGAATGCGGACAATTACACGATTACCGTAGTTTCAGGCAGACTGACGGTCACGAAAGCCAGCATCGCGATTACCGTAACCGCGGATTCCGCCCAGAAGATGTATGACGGAACACTGCTGACGGAAAGCGGCTACACCTGGACGGAAACCCTGGCCAGCGGCGACCGGGTCGTTGCAACGACGACGGGCGGCAGACTCCACGCCGGAGAGGGCGTCAACACCTTCTCCGACGTCAGAATCATGCACGGCGATGTGGACGTCACGGAAAATTACGTGATTACAAGAGAGGACGGCACCTTGACCGTCACCAGGCGCCAGGTGACAATTACCGCAGACTCCGCTGAAAAAGAATACGATGGAACCGCATTGACGGACAGCGGCTACACAATCAGCGGCGACGGTTTCATCAATGGCGAAGGGTTGCAGTCGGTGACGATCAGCGGTTCGCAGACCAACGCCGGACAGAGCGTCAATGACGCCGTGTCCTTCCGGCTCACAACCGGCACACGGAGCGGAGATTACGACATTCGCCTGGTGGATGGCACGCTGACAGTCGGCAAACGCATAATCACCGTTTCCGGAGTCGGCGCGGATGACCGCGTCTACAGCGGACGGAACGACACAAGCGTAACCCTGGATTATGACAATGTGGAATTCGACCGGCTCATCAACGGCGATGTGCTGAATATTACCGCGACCGGCTCCTTCAGAGACGGCAATGCCGGAGAAAACAAGACCGTCACACTCAACGGATTCACGCTTTCCGGCGAGGATGCGGGCAACTATGAACTCAATATCGAGGGCAGCCAGAAAGAGACGCAGGCAACCATCCGCCGCAAAGTGGTCACCGGCGTCGTTGATATCAGGGAAGAAAAGGTCTATGACGGGAATAATTCCGTGACGATCGAATCGCAGCTTCTGAACGGTCTTGTCGCGGGAGATGAGGGCGACGTATCCCTCAATGCCTCCTTTGTTTACGACAGCGCGAATGCGGGCGACCGCATCATCTCCTCCGATGTCTGGGAGCTGACCGGAGACGCCGCGGGCAACTATCAGCTTCTTGCCTATCATTCCATCAACGGCAGGATCACCCCGAAACAGGTCGAAGTCTTCTGGGAGCACGACGCCTCGTACACGTATGACGGCACAGACCAGAGCGACACCGTAAAGGCGTGTTACCTGGGGGTTGACGGCAGCAGGAACTATGTCGATTATTATTTCCGCAATGATGCGCAGTTCATCAACGCGGGCAGATACAGCGCCGTGGTGGACGGACAGCGCACCCCGGACGGAAACTACCGTTTCTCCGGCAGCAGCCTCAGTCTCACGATCAACCAGCGTGAAATCGTTGTAACTGCCGACAGCGCATCCTTCCTCTATGACGGACAGGAACACAGTGTGAGCGGTGTCACCGCCGACAATCTCGCCGCCGGACACTCCGTTTCAACGACGGTATCCGTCTCCGCGACGGACGCGGGCAGTTATGACTATGTCCCCGGCACCGGCGATGTGAAGATCACCGACGGAAACAACGCCGACGTGACCGCGAATTATAAGATCGTCACGCTGAATCAGGGCGTCCTTACGATCAACCGGCACACCATCAGCATTGCCGCCGACAGTCTGACCGTCACTTACGACGGTTCCGGGCATACGCTGAACGGCGTCACCGCCGACTGGCTCGCCGACGGGCACACCATCTCCACGGACAGCTCCGTCAGCCGCACCGACGCGGGCAGCACGGTATACGAAGTGGACATCAGCGACGTGGTCATCAAAGATGCCGGCGGCAATATCGTCACCGGAAACTACAGCTTCGACAAGGTCGCCTCCGGCACACTGCTGGTCAACAGGCGCCAGATCACGATCACCGCCGACAGCGACACCATCGTCTATGACGGCAGGGAACATACGCTGAACGGCGTTACCGCCGACAATCTCGTCAGCGGACACGTCATCAGCACGGACGTTTCAGTTTCCGGACTGGATGCGGGAGAATATATCTATGACGTTCCGGCGGACAGCATCACGATTACGGTGAACGGCAGGGAAGTGACCGGCAATTACGAGTTCAGCGCCGTTACCTCCGGAAAGCTGGTCATTACGGCGGCGGGCGGTCTGGCTATCGACGTCAAGGACACCTCGAAAGTCTATGACGGCACTGCCCTGACGGCGGAGGAGGCCGATTTCACGGTCGCCGGTCTGCTGCAGGAGGATCACCATGTCGTTCTGACGGTGGAAGGCGAAATCACCAATGTCGGTGCGCCTGTCGCGATTCAGGTTCTCGGCTACAGGATTCTGGATGGCGAAGGGCATGATGTCACTTCCAGCTATGGACAGGCTGTGATTACCGCGGGTTCACTGTCAATCGAAAAGGCAGATGTCTCCGTTGCAATCCACGCGGAGAAGGAGTATGACGGCAGTGCCGGACAGGCAGCCAGCCAACTCACCGTTACAGTCAGCTCGGATGAATCCGGCACGTTGTCGAATGAGAGCTTCCGGGTGGATTCGCTCCGCTACGGCGACAGCGATGCGGGGGATTACACCGAGGCGGACGGCATGACAGGCAACCCGTCTCTTACCGCGGGCTTCCTGGCTTCCAACTACAACATCACCTATGCCTACACCGGAAAGATCACGCCCCGGACAGTGGCGATTGCCTGGGAACACAATGACTCCTACCGTTACGATGGTTATGACCAGAGCGGCACGGTCAAGGCGTATTATACGGATGTCAACGGAAACAGGGTGTATGTGGACTACGGCTTTGCCGACGGCAGGCAGTTCATCAACGCCGGCGACTACTCCGCGGAAGTTTCCGGTGCGGTCAGTCGGGACGGAAACTACCGGTATGAGGATGCGGCACAGCACCTGACCATCGACCGCCGCAGCATCGTGATTACGGCAAACTCGGCCGACAAGGTGTATGACGGCACAGCCCTGACGGATTCCGGCTACCGGCTCTCCGGCGACGGATTTGCGGCGGGTGAGGGATTGAGTTCGGTTTCAGTCTTCGGAACGCAGACGAATGCGGGCGAGAGCGCCAATGCTCTCGCCGGTTACACGCTTCAGAACAATACCTGGGGCGGCAACTACGAGATCAAAACCGTAAACGGCGTACTGACGGTTGCCCGCAGGACGATTGTTATTTCCGGTATTACGGCGGAAGACCGCGACTATAACGGTGCTGCCGATACGTCGGCTACGCTGAACTACGATCATGTGAACTGGGTCGGACAACTGGTCAACGGTGATCAGGTTTCCATCTCCGCCACCGGTTCTTTTGCGGACGGCAATGCCGGAGTCGACAAGGAAGTAACTCTCGGCGGCCTCGTGCTTTCCGGTGCGGACGCGGGGAATTATGTGCTTGCCGCGACTGGTCAGCAAACAACGACGACAGCGACGATCAGGCCGAAAGAGATCACGGTTTCCGGCATCACGGCGGAAGATCGCATCTACAACGGCGTTTCCGATACTTCGGTGACGCTGAACTATGACGGTGTACGGCTCGACGGAATGATTGCTGGCGACGACCTCTCCGTCAAGGCGGACGGCTCTTTTGCGGACGGCAATGCCGGAGAGGACAAAACGGTCACTTTGGATCTGACATTGACAGGTAACGGGAGCGGCAATTACGTACTTGCCACCGAACGGCAAACCACGACGGCAACGATTGCCCGCAAAGGAATCGTCATTATGGCTGACTCGCAGACGAAGGTCTATGGGGAGAATGATCCCGACTTGACGTATCAGGTGAGTGGCCTGGTTGGTGGAGACGGCAATGAGATTTTTACCGGCACGCTTGATCGTACCGACGGCGAGAATGTCGGTTCCTACAACATCACGCAGGGTTCGCTTGCGGCGAATTCGAACTACGAGATCACCTTTGTGCAGGCAACCTTCACGATCACGGAGCAGGTCATTCATGTGGATCCGGATTCCGATGATTTCATTTATACGCTCGACTCGAAGGTGTATGACGGGAATCGGCAGGTCGGCGGAGCCTCCATTTCGATCATTGCGAAGGATGGCTCCATGATTGAGTTGACCTGGACGGAAGCGCTGTTTGCCAGTAAGGATGTGCTGGGCGTTACGGAGGCGGTGTTCAGCGGTCTTGCAAGTTCGAATAAGAACTATGTGCTCGACTGCTCAGAAATCACACTTGACGCGTCCGGCAAGATCACCGCGAAGGAGATCACGATTTCCGGCATCGCGGCGGACGACCGTGTCTACAACGGTGTTTCCGATACTTCGGTGACGCTGAACTACGGCGGCGTGAAACTGGACGGCCTGCTCGCGGGCGACAATCTGACGGTTTCCGCGGCGGGTTCATTTGCGGACGGCAATGCAGGGGCGGACAAGACGGTCACTCTGGACGGTTTGACGCTTGGCGGCGAACATGCCCATAACTACATTCTTGCCGCCGCCGGCCATCAGGAGTCGACGACGGCGACGATTACACGGCGTGAGATCACGGTTTCCGGCATCGGAGCAAACGACCGCGTCTACACCGGTTCCGGCGATTCGTCGGTGAAGCTGGATTACAGCCAGGCGTATCTGAACGGCCTGATTGCAGGTGATGATCTTGCCGTTTCCGCCGATGGCCGGTTCTATGACGGCCATGCGGGGCAGAACAAGACCGTTGCACTGGACAACTTCGCACTTTCCGGTGCGGATGCCGGGAATTATATCCTTGCCGCGACCGGTCATCAGGAGACAGCCACAGCCACGATTCACAAGGCACAGGTCATCGTCACGGCAGACGACCAGTTTGACGTGGAATACGGCACCGTGGTTTCACCGGACTTCAGCGGTGTGCTGATGGACGGAGACCGTTTCACCGGAGAACTGGCGATTACCGGCGGGAAATCCGGTGCGGGCTTCTGGGTGGCAGGCACTCACGAGATCACGCGGGGAACGCTGGACATCGAAGACGGCAACGGCGGTCAGAACTATGAGATCGTCTTCATCGGCGATACCTTCACCGTCACTCCGAAAGTGCTTGTCGCCAATCCCGATATTGCGACGGATAAAGTGTATGACGGAACCACCTCCGTCCAGTATAACGGCAGTTCGTTCACCGGTCTGCTCGACGGCGATTCCGTGACGCTTGACGCGGCGTTTGAATACAACAGCGCGAACGTCATCGAAGCCGACAGCATTGCGGCAGCTCAGTGGGAAATTTCCGGTGAAGATGCCGGAAACTACAGACTGGTCGACTTTGCTCCGGTTTCCGGAACGATCACCGCCAAAACGGTCGACGCCGTCTGGAACAGCGACGCCCCCTACTATTTCAACGGCAGGGATCAGGGCGACACGATCACCGCTTTCTATGCAGACATCAATGGGGAGCGGGTGCAGCTTGAAGTGGCGTTCGGCGGAACCGGCAGTATTTTCCGCAATCCGGGCGATTACACGGCGAGCGTCGCCTCGTCCGACCCGAACTATGTAATCAGCACGGAGACTGCGACGCATCCGTTTACCATACAACTTGCGGGAAATGCGTTCAACGACGACCAGTTCAGCCAGGGACTCAACCCGAATTACAGCACGACGGTTCCGGCAATCCAGGGCGCTTTGCTGGCGCGGGGCGGATTCGGCGGTCTGTATGCTGCGAGCTATGCGGAACTGGTCGCGTGGCAGGAACAGCGACATTTTCAGCCGGCGGAGTTCACGTCTCAGCGGGAGGCGGTGAAAGCATATCTGCCCGGCGATGCGCTTTTCACGCTCGACAATCCGGTGCGCGAACTTTCAGTCTCGCTGACTTCGGGAACTTCCGTGGACGCTCCCGACGCTCTGGCGACGGGACAGGAGCTCTCTCTGGAACTGCCGCTGGACAATCACCATTCCGAATGGCGGCTGCTGGATCAATCGGTGAAACTTCCGCGTTCGTTCTTTATCGACGATGTACCGGCGGATGAACTTCCGGATCCGGCTTACGATCTGCGCGGGATTCGGGCGGAACTGCCGCGCCGCGCGGATGCTTTCAAGAGCGAGCTTGATCTGCTGCTTGAGGAGCTGGTCGGCGCATGAAGCGGCTGCTGACGCTTGCAATATTCGGCGTGGTGCTGGCAGTCGGCGCCGCGCCGCGCGAGAGCGTGAAGACGGTGTTGTTTCCGTTCCGCGAGGCGGTGATCGCGGCGCGGGCGGATTCGACGCTGCTGCCATACCGGTTCAAGCTCGGAGAAGCCTTCGGCGAGGGAGATGTTCTCGTGACGCTCGACGATTCCCGCTATGCGATCGAAGCGAAGCGCGCGGCGGAACAGTTCGAGTTCGCCCGCGCGACCTACGAGGACAAAAAACAGTTGCGCGAAAAGAACTTTACCAGCGATTACGAGCTGAAAAAAGCGGCTTTCGACCGTCAGATCGCGGAAAACGATCTGGCGGGGGCGAAGCTGAATCTCTCCTATTGCACGGTCCGGGCGCCGTTTGCGGGAAAGATCGTGGAAATCCAGACGCGGGAATATGAAACGGTTCGTCCGGGGCAGCCGCTGTTCCGGATCATCGACGACAACCGGCTTCTGGCGGTGATGAACGTCCCGATGGACGATACAGGATTAACGACGGTAGGCAACCCTGTCACCCTTTCGATTTCGGGAAGGGAAAAGAATACTGCCGGAACCATATATGAGGTTACGCCGCAGGCAGATCATCGCACGGGCACCATCCGCATTCGCGTGCTGATCGACAACGCCGACGGCAAACTGCGGGCAGGCATGACCGGGGAGCTGGTTCATGGCAAATGAGGAGCTTGCTTCAAGGCTGAAGGCGTTTGCGCTGATGCTGAAATACGGTCACGACCTGTTCGACGCCGGCAATTTCAGCGATGCCGCGGCGCTGGCGGTCAACAACAGCCGCCGTCTGCTGAACTTCCGCACCGCAACGCTGCTGGAGCTCTCGGGCGGCAAGGCGCGCGCGATCGCGCAGTACGGACAGGTGGAAGCCAATCCCCATTCCCGGCTGGCGCAGGTTCAATGCCGTTTTGCCGAATCGCTGAAGCCCGGCACCGAGCCGCTGGTTGTCACTGCGGCGGACGGACTGCCGGAAGAGCTGGCGGCACACGACGCGGTTTACTGCTGTTTCCAACTGCGTCCTCCTGCGAATCTCGACCATGCGGATGTCGTGTTCCTCTGGCTCCTGGAATATGAGAAGGAAATTCCCGCCTACGTCCCGAACACCTTCAAACTGCTTGCGGCTTCGGCTTCGGAGGCGCTCTACTATCAGCGGTTCTGCAAGAGCCGTCTGCGGGAGGTGAAGCGACATGTGAAGAAGCGCTGGGTCTGGGGGGCGCTCCTGCTGTTGCTGACCGGCGCGATGTTCATTCGCGTGCCGGAAAGCGCGACCGCCGAATTCACCCTGAAAGCGCCGGAGATCACTGCGGCTTACGCCTGGTTCGACGGTCCGATTGCCGCCTGTCCCGTGCAGGATGGCGAAATCGTGAAAAAGGGCGACGTGATCGCAGAATATGACACGGACCAGCTTTTGTACCGACTCTCCAGCGCTCAAAACGCGCTGCGTGAAATTGAGGCGGAACTCGCGCTCGAACAGCAGAACGCCTTCACTGACGAGGAACGGCTCGGCAAAGTGAAACTGCTCGAAGCGAGGCGCGACACAATGCAGGTCGCGGTCCGGGAGGCGCAATGGTATCTGGAACACGCCCGGATCATGGCGCCCGCAGACGGGATTCTAGCGCTGGCGGACGGCCGCGCCGAACAGCTCGCGGGCAAAGCGGTCCGGACCGGAGACAAACTCTTTGAAATCTACGGCGGCGACGGCATGATTGCGGAAATTCCAGTCAATGAGCGCGACGCCTCTATTCTGCGTAATTCGTTCACTGCGAAGCTGTTTCTGCACACCGCCCCGGAGGATGCGATTCCGGCTGAAATCCTGGAAATCTCGCACTATCCCGAACTGACCGAGCAGAAAACCTACTGCTACAAAGTCCGCGTCCGGCTGCCGAAAGAGTCCTCCGGGCTGCGGTACGGCATGCGCGGCGTCGCCCGGCTCAGCGGCGGAAACGTCTCGCTCGGCTATCGGCTCTTCAAGAGCGTCGTGCTCTACTTCCGGGGGTTGTAAGATGGCGGAGACTCCCGAACCGGTCACCGGCGTGCTCAGAAGCGACGTCGAACTCATCTGCGGCAATCCGCCGCTTCTGTTCGACCGCCAGGCGGACGCCTACTACAAGGTCGCGCCGGAAATGCTCAACATACTGGCGTACCTGACCGAATCGATCCCGGTGTCGCAGTTCCGGGAGAAACTCGACCGAAACGGGGTCTCCGTCGACCGGGAGACTCTGCTGAAGCTGCTCGCGTTTCTGCAGCAGAACAATCTGCTCGCCCCCGAATACGGTCACATCGGCATCAAACGCGAACGGCAGGCGGCATTGAGAGAGAAGACGGCGTTTCTGCGCTTCTCGGCGGCCTATCTTTTTTTCAGGCTGCCGCCGTGGCGTCCGGAACGACTCTTTGAGGTGATCGGGCCGTATATCTCCTGGCTCGCCTCCAAATGGCTCGTGTGGCTGCTGGCGATTCCTGCCGTGATCGGTTACTTATTCATGATCCGTGACTTCGGGAATGTCCGGGCGACGTTTCTCGACTCGCTCTCGTGGGCGGGGCTGGCAAAATACTTCGTGGCGATTCTGTTTCTGAAGTTTGTTCATGAAGCGGCTCATTCGCTTGCGGCGATTCACTTCCGCTGCCGCGTGCGCGGAATCGGCATCGGATTCATGGTCTTTTATCCGCGGCTCTACACGGATACGACCGACAGCTGGCGGCTGCCGCGTCGCCAACGACTGCTCATCGACGCGGCAGGAATCATCATCGAACTTCTGCTGGGGGGCATCGCGGCTCTCCTCTGGTGCTATCTGCCGCCGGGGAGCTGGAAGTCGACGATGTTCTACGTATTCACGGTCAGCACGCTTTCGACGCTGTTCGTGAACGGCAATCCGTTCATCCGCTACGACGGCTACTACATTCTCTGCGATCTGCTGAACATCGAAAATCTCATGAGCCGTTCCTCGGAATATGTCAAACAGTTCTGGCGCTGGCACTTCCTCCGTCTCGGGGAGAAGCCGCGCAACGGGCGTGGATGGCTGCTGCTCTTCTTCGGAATCGGTTCATTCTGCTACCGGCTTTTTCTTTATACTTCGATCATCCTGCTGATCTACCACAAGTTCGTAAAAGCGGTCGCGATCGTGATGATGTTTTTCGAGCTTTACAGCATTCTCCTTTACCCGTTCTGGCGGGAGGTGCAGACGGTCCGGACGCTTTCAAAACGTTCCGCCGGACGCGCGCGCTGGATTCTGGGCGGAGTCGTGCTGCTGATCCTGGCGGGGGTGCTGTTTCTGCCGCTCTCATGGAACATCTCGCTGCCGGGCGAGACGGTTCCGGCGGAACACCGGCAGATCACGGTCGCGGAATCCGGTTATCTGACAAACGATCTGCCGCGCCGCGCCATCCCGGTCAATGCGGGGGAGACGCTGTTTCAACTCCATTCGCCGCAACTCGAAAGCGCCATCGAACGGCTGAAAGCGGTGCGGACCTACGACCGCACGCTCCATGAACTTCAACAACTCGATGAGGAACGCTTTTCCGAAAGCCGCGTAACCGCGGAGAAACTTGCTTCCGACGAAACCGGGTTGCGGGAACTGCTGCGCCGCCGGGAGAATCTGACCGTGACCACGCCGGAAACCGGGATTTTCGTGTCGAGACTCCCGACGTTGTCGAAAGGGGCGTTTCTGCCGAGAGGAATGCTTGCCGGGGAGGTAGTTTCGGATCGGCTCGCGGTCTACGCATACGCGCAGGATCGCGATATCGGCAAGCTCAAGCCGGGTGACGAGGCGACCGTCTATCCCGGGGATTCGCTTGCGACATATCCGGCGCGGATCGTCAACGTGAACCGGATCGCGGCGCAGCTGAAAGACTCTCCGCTGCTGCAGCACTTCGGTGGTCCGATCCCGGTCTATCCGGGCCCGGGGAACGACCATCATTACAGTTCGGTGCTGCCGCTCTACCGGATCGAGCTCGAATTCACCGCCCCCGCCGATCTCGACAGCGGCCGCATCGTCACCGTGAAGGTTCGCCACGCGGAACAGCTCGGAAACCGGCTCTGGAAACTGATCCTCTCGGCAATCCGGAGAGAGTTATGAAAGTTTCACCATTAACTGCTGTCGATACGTGCTCATTCATTTTGAATTTTGAAATATAGTCAGTATTTTTAACAAGTATGCGCCCAGCCAGCTCCATGGTGATGGTGGATCGAGGGGAGATTTTTTCGAAAGGGGAAATGGCCACAAAATGAATGCCGTCAGACGACGATAACCGCCCGACGGCATTCCCTCTTCATAATAATGAGCGGAGGCTCATTGACAACTTTGCTTTTCCCCTGGGAGCAGCGAATCAATCTGTCCCGCCGGAGTAGAATTCAAACGAGGCAGAACGTCTTCGAGCCACTTGCGAAAGCCGATGCCGTTCGCTTTGCATGTTGCGGCGAATGAATACAGAATTGCGAGCCGCTGCCCACCGGCTTCACTTCCGGCAAAGAGACAGTTCTTTCGTATGATCGCAATTCCTCGATTGAGGCGCTCTGCCGGATTGTTGTCGATGTTCAATCGGGAATCCTTCAGGAACTTTTTGAGTTCCGCTTCAATGTTCAACGCATAAGAGACGGCTTGCGCGACCGGGGATGACGGACGTTCCGACTCTTTGAGAGCTCGGCACTGTTCAAAAAATTCCTGGACCAGCTTCTGAGACTGCCGGCGTGCATTTTTCCGCTCTTGAAAGAGGGCGGTTTCCGTGCCCTTCTTTTCCGCCCGCTCTTTTGCAACACGCTCAATTTGGTAGAGGGCTTGTATAATTTTCACCGGAGGCTCAGCTTTTGTATATCCTCTTTCAACAGCTTGTAGAAAGCGTCTGCGGGCATGCGCCCAGCAACAGGCAACCTCGCAGTCCAGTTTTTCATAGGCCACGTAAGAGTCTCTAATGATTGTTCCGGAGTAATCTCCGAGCAGACTTTCTGCGACATCCCGGGATCGGGATGGCGAAAAGTGAAAAGCGATCATCGGCGGCCCGACTCCAGTCAATCGACACCACAGATATGCTTGCTTACACCTCTTTGCCCCCTTGACCATTAATTTGATGAACGTTTCATCCGCATGAAGGACATCGCACTGCATAATCCGGTCAACCATCCGTTCATAAAGGGGCAGCAAGGCATCTGCCGTACGTTTGTAGAGATCTTCCAGCGTAGACGGAGCCACCGGAAGTCTCTCGTTGCCGAACATCCGCGCCTGACGTTCCAGGGGGATGGCATTCTCCACTTTATCCGCAACCACCTTGGCAATGAAAGAGGCGTCATAACGGGTTCTGCCGCTGACTGAATCAAACACATCCCCCGGGGCGGGAGCCGTAACAACACCGCGCAGCGTGTCCGAGGGATCGGCATATTTGGCGCGTTTGAAATGAATCACATACAACCCGGTTCGATAAGCGATCCGTTCGCTTTCTTCATAACCGATCAGCACCATTCCCAGACGCTCTTCTTCTGGAACATCGATCACGCGTTCTTCACGCGGCAGGTCGGCGGGAATCTCGGAAAGCGCATTCGCTTGACGGACTTTCCGTTCATGTTCGGCTACCGTAGCCGTGGGGACTTCTTTCGGGGATTCAGGTGACATCTCTTCGGGAAAAAGCGAGGGCGTGTCATCCCGGGGAATATAATGTTCCGTTTTAGAACCGAACAACTGCCGTCTGAACCACGCCAGCTCATTGCTGAGCTTTTCATTTTCCTCAGCCAGATCTCGGATGGCGTCTTGCGCCTCTGCCAACGTTGTAACTTCCGGTAATACCATAATGAAAATATACCGGAAACTTCCTCAAATTCAAGCTTTGTCAAGACTTTTTCGAGTATCTTTTGTAATAACGCTGCGGTTTGATACCTGACAGAATTGCCGAAAGTTCTCGGCTGGTCAATTCAATCCGTCCATCGGCTGATTGCGGGATATGAAAGCCGCCTTGTTCCAGTCGTTTCATCCAGATCACAAAGCCGCCGTCCTCCCATTGCAGTAACTTTACCAGTTTTTTATTACGGCTGAAGAAAGCGAACACATGACCTGATTCAGGATCTTGTTTGATATACTCTTCCACCGCTCCGGCAAGACCATCGAACGATTTTCGCATGTTCACCGGAGTCGGACAGTAGTAGATTTTTACCGAGCCGCCGAAGCCGAACATGACCGTGCCTTGAGCAGATTCAACACTTCGGACAG
>ERZ856578.6360-NODE-6360-length-13445-cov-3.901556_pt1 | contig 13445 bp, 13 predicted proteins | sample MGYA00514384_ERZ856578 | MGnify/ENA primary metagenome ERZ856578 (study PRJEB29103, sample SAMN06111958) | human gut metagenome | biome: human gut; feature: ankylosing spondylitis patient; material: healthy_person | host: Homo sapiens | place: China:Hangzhou...
AGCCGGGGGAGCGGGTTGCTTCTTGTCCGCCACCAAGGACTCGGTCGTCAGCACCATCGCAGCCACCGAGGCGGCGTTCTGGAGCGCGGAGCGGGCCACCTTGGTGGGATCGACGATACCGGCGGAGAACATATCGACATACTCTTCCTTGGCGAAATCGAAGCCATAGTTGACCTTGTTGGCGGTGACGATCTTATCGATGATCACGCTGCCCTCCAGGCCGGCGTTGGCCGCAATCTGGCGCAGGGGCTCTTCCAGCGCCTTTTTGACGATCTTGAGGCCGGTCTTCTCGTCGCCCTCGGATGTGGAGATCATCGAATCGAGGACCTTGGATGCGCTGATCAGGGCCACGCCGCCGCCGGCCACCAGGACTTCCTCCACGGCCGCCTTGGTCGCGGACAGAGCGTCCTCGATGCGCAGCTTCTTCTCTTTCATCTCGACCTGGGTCGCGGCGCCGACCTTGATGACCGCCACGCCGCCGGCCAGCTTCGCCAGCCGCTCCTGCAGCTTCTCCCGGTCGAAATCGGAGGTGGTGGTCTCGATCTGGGCGCGGATCTGCGCGACGCGGTTCTTGATCTGCTCGCTGTCGCCCATGCCGTCCACGATAATGGTGTTTTCCTTCTGGACCTTCACCTGGCGGGCGCGGCCCAGCATATCCATGGTGGTCTCCTTCAGCTCGAGGCCGAGCTCCTCGGAAACAACCTGGCCGCCGGTGAGGATAGCGATATCCTGCAGCATTTCCTTGCGGCGGTCACCGAAGCCGGGGGCCTTGACCGCAACGCAGGTGAAGGTGCCGCGCAGCTTGTTGACGATCAGGGTGGACAGAGCCTCGCCCTCGATATCCTCAGCGATGATGACCAGCTTCTTGCCCGCCTGCAGAATCTGCTCGAGCAGGGGCAGGATATCCTGGATGTTGGAGATCTTCTTGTCGGTGATGAGGAGATAGGCGTCGTCGATGACGGCTTCCATCTTCTCGGTATCGGTCACCATGTAGGGGGTGACGTAGCCGCGGTCGAACTGCATGCCTTCCACCACTTCGGTGTAGGTTTCCGCGGTCTTGGATTCCTCGACGGTGATGACGCCGTCAGCGGACACCTTCTCCATGGCCTCCGCGATCAGTTTGCCGATGAAAGCGTCACCGGCGGAAATGGTCGCGGCGGAGGCGATATCCTCGGAGCCGCTGACCTTCTTGGAATTCTTCTTGACCTCTTCGACCACCGCGTCCACAGCGGACTGGATGCCCTTCTTGACCCCCATGGGGTTGGCGCCGGCCGCGACATTCTTCATCCCCTCGCGGATGAGCGCCTGGGCCAGCAGGGTGGCGGTGGTGGTGCCGTCGCCGGCCACGTCGTTGGTCTTGGTGGACACTTCCTTGACGAGCTGGGCGCCCATATTCTCAAACGCGTCCTCGAGCTCGATTTCCTTGGCGATGGTCACGCCGTCGTTGGTGATGAGCGGAGCGCCGAATTTCTTATCCAGCACGACGTTGCGGCCACGCGGCCCCAAGGTGATTTTAACGGTATCGGCCAGCTGGTCGACACCCGACTGGAGGGCCTTGCGGGCGTCCTCCCCGAACAGAATCTGTTTAGCCATAGCGGTTTACCTCCTACATTCTCGATTACTCTACGATAGCCAGGATATCGCTCTGCCGGACGATGGTGTATTCCACACCGTCCATCTTGACCTCGGTGCCGGAGTACTTGCTGGTAATCACCCTGTCGCCGGCCTTGACATACATGGTCACGTCCTTGCCGTCGACGTTGCCGCCGGGGCCGACCGCCACGACTTCGGCCACCTGGGGCTTCTCCTTCGCGGAGCCGGCCAGGATAATGCCGCTCTTCGTCGTCTCTTCGGCTTCCACCATTTTGATGACTACCCTGTCTGCCAGAGGCTTCATCATCATAACTTTCATCCTCCTTAGAGTCATGTACTAGATTTAGCACTCCGCCGTTTTGAGTGCTAAATCTATTTTAGCCCGAAAATTGGAAAAATCAAGAGGCAAAGACGGCTTTTTTTGAGATTTCATAATTTTTTTACAATTCGGGTTCCGGATGGGCGGTGTCCGGCGGGGTCAGGGCAGCAATCCCGGCTTTTTTCTCCCAGGCGCGCCCCCGGAAGCGCAGGACAAAGCAGATCACCCGGCAGATCCAGTCGAGGACCATGGAGCACCATACCCCGACGGCGCCCATCTGAAAGCCGAACGCAAGAATATAACTGGTGCCGATCCGGAAAACCGCCATGGACACAATCGACACCACCATGGTGAAACGCACGTCGCTGGCAGCCCGGAGCGCGTTCGGCAGGGTGAACGACGCCGGCCAAAGCAGGATGCCGCTGCCCGCGTGGATAAAGACGAGGACGGCCGCCAGCTCTTTGGTTTCGGCGGGAACGGCGTAAAGCCTGAAAAGGAGCGGCAAGGCGAGCAGAATCAGCGCATTGAGCACACCGGCGACCAGGTATGTGGTTCCCAGCAGCCGTTTGGTATACCGCCTGGCCTGGCGGTAATCCCCCGCCCCGACGCATTGCCCTACCACCGTAATCATCGCCAGGCCGATGGCCTGCCCCGGGATACAGCCCAGGGCACACAAATTGTTGGCCACCTGGTTCGCGGCGATCTGCAGGGTGCCGAAGGTGGTGATGATGCTCAGCACCAGGATCCGGCCCATCTGGAACAGGCTGTTTTCCAGCCCATTCGGGATCCCGATATGTAAGATCTTCCGGATGAGGCTCCATTTGAGCCGCCATTTTGCCCGCCAGTCGAGGAAGATCTCCCGGGTGGGATTGGTCAGCAGGATCAGCAACACAACGGCGGCCAGCGCCCGGGAAACCAGGGAGGGCAGGGCCACCCCCGCCACCCCCATATGAAAGCCGTAGACCAGGACCGCGTTGCCCGCGATATTGACAACGTTCATCCCCGCCGAGACGATCATCGTGGTCCGGGAATCCCCCATCGAGCGGAACAGCGCGGCACAGGCGTTGTACAGCGCAATAAAGGGATACGAAATCGCCGAAATGGCAAAGTAGGTCAGGGCACTCTGCATCACGTCGTCCTCGACCCGCCCGAACACCAGGCGGAGCAGGGGTTCCTGACAGCACAGGACGGCGATCATCAGCAGGCCGGACAGCGCCACCGACACGACCAGAAGCTGGCGGACGGATTCACGCGCGCCGTCCCGGTCCCGCGCGCCCAGCATCTGGGCAGTCACAACCGCACCGCCGGTGGCGAGCGCCGCCATCAGGTTGATCAGCAGGACGTTGAGCATATCGACCAGAGATACCCCGGACATGGCCGCCTGCCCCGCCGACGATACCATGGCCGAGTCGGCCATGCCGACCATCACGGCGAGGAATTGCTCAATAATCAGCGGCAGCATCAGCCTCGTCAGGTCTTTTCTCGAAAAAAGCAGCCCGGTTTCCTCCGGTAATCCCCTCATGGTCTCCAAACCCCTCCGCCGTTATCCGGCGCGATAATACAAATAGAGCTGGCATTTGAGCATGCCGTTATACAGCTTGCGGCGTTTGTCCGCCTTGCGTCCAAACAGGGCCTCAAAATCCTCGTGAGGGCTGATGACCGCATAGGTCCACCCTTTTTTCGGCTGGAACACCCGGCCCATGATCCGGTAGAGCTCCTCCGCGGCTTTCACGTCGAGGAGGCGTTCGCCGTAGGGCGGATTGCAGAGCACCACGCCGTTTTCCCCTTCCGGGCGAAACGCCCGCAGGTCCTGGACGGCGGCGGCGACACTCGTCCCCACCCCCGCTTTTTCGGCGTTTTCCAGGGTCAGGCGCACCGCCTCCGGATCGATGTCGCCGCCGAACGCTTCGAATTCCTTGTCCTCCAGGATCTGCTCCCGTGCCCGGCTCCGTTCCTCCTCCCAGACGCCGGACGGAACGGCGTCCCATCGCATGGCGGCGAAACGGCGCCGGATGCCCGGGGCAATCCGCTTGGCCGCCAGCGCCGCCTCGATCAGCAGGGTACCGGATCCGCAGCAGGGATCGACCACCCGTTCGGCCAGCCTCGCCCTGGTCAGATCCACCATGGCGGCGGCCAGGGTTTCCTTAATGGGAGCGCCTCCGGCATTCTGGCGATACCCACGTTTATGAAGGCCGGGCCCGCTGGTATCGAGCAGCAGGGTCGCCTCGTCCTTGAGCAGGGTGAACTGCACCTGTACCACCGCGCCGCTCTCCTCAAACCAGGAAAGGCCGTAGACGCTTTTCAGGCGTTCCACGATCGCTTTCTTGATGATGGACTGGCAGTCGGGAACACTGTGCAGGGCGGAGTTCAAAGACCATCCCTTAACAGGGAACGCATCCTTTTTCCCGATCCAGTTTTCCCAGGGCAGGGCCCGGACTCCCTGGAAGAGCTCCTCAAAGCTCACCGCCTGGAAGCTGCCCAGATGCACCTGGATCCGCTCAGCATAACGGGAGCCGATGTTGGCCCTCGCCAGCAGATCGGGACCGCCGCTGAAAAGCACCCGGCCGTTCTGGACCCGGACGTCCTGCGCGTCCATCCGTTTGAGCTCATCTCCCAGGATCCCTTCGATGCCAAACAAACAGGGCGCCGCGTATTCCCATTTTTCCATAGTCCGTTTCCTGTCCTTTCCTATCCCTTTGCGGGCAGAGCCATTATACCAAACCAAAAAGCGGGCATTTCTGCCCGCTTTCCGCACAATTATTTGAATTTTCTTTTGCGTGCAGCCTCGGACTTCTTCTTGCGTTTCACAGAAGGCTTTTCATAATGCTCTCTCTTGCGGACCTCAGCGAGGACGCCGGAACGGGCACACGATTTCTTCCATCTGCGCAAGGCGCTGTCCAGGGTTTCATTGTCTTTGACTCGGACTTCTGACATTCCAATTCCCTCCCTCCGCATGAAGCAGGGGTTCTTTCGCGGTGATACGAGGAATATTATATCGCACGCAGGCACACTCGTCAAGGCTTTTTCTCCAAATTAGAGCGGAAATCCCGAAATGCGAACATAAGCGGACATCTTCCCGCCGCGGCCTTACCGATCGCCTCCATCCTCCATAAATACCGAGGCGTCCAGCGGGACACCATCCTTCCAGAGCCGTTCCAGGTCATAGAACCGGCGGGTCTCCTCTTGAAAGACGTGCACCACCACGCTCCCGTAGTCGAGCAGGATCCAGGTGGAGGAGTGATACCCCTCCGTGCGCAGGGGACGGACGCCTTTTTCCTCCATCTCCTCCTCCACGTAGTCGGTCAAGGACTTGACTTGGGTGGAGCTGGTTCCAGCCGCGATGACGAAATAATCCGCAATCGTGGTGACATCGGTGACCCCGATCACCCGGATATCCTGTGCCTTGTGCTTGTCCAGCGACGTTACGATGCCGCTTACGATTTCCTTGGCTTCCAAATTTTCCATTCCTACTTTCTACTAGACTGCCGGCCTTCGGCGGGCCGTCAGGCAGCCGAGCTTTCCTCCGGCGCCTTCATGCCCGACTGGGGAACCGCGATCTCGGACATTGCCTGGGTATGGGTATCGCTCGCCCCGCCTGCGGCCAGCTCGGTCACCTGGAGATTGGCCTCGGTAACGGCAATCCCATAGGGATTGAAGGACGAGTTGAGCAGCGTCGCCAGCTCGGCCCGGTGGACACTGTAATAGGCCACGGAATTGGCCGACGCGGCCTCTCCAGGAATCACACAGGCCGTGATATCTGCAAGCTGGACCTGGCCCATGTCGTGGAGCATGGTCGAGAGCGCCAGGGACAGGGTCATCTCATCCATCTCTTTATTGGAGGGTTTTATCAGCATGGAGCGCATCGCTGCGGTGCCCGAGTTGCTGCGGATGGGTGTCGAACCGTTCATTAACGGGCCGATGATATTGTCCTTCAAATCCTTGACCTCGCGGGCGGACAGCCGCTGGAAGAGCGCGAGCATCACCCTGCGCTGGCGCAGGAGCCGGTCGATGTCCCCCCCAACGCCTTTGTCTTTCTGCAGCACGTACTCGAGCGCGGCCTGCCCGCCGAGGGTCTGGACGCCGGGCTCATACGTGATGCCGCCCAGCTTCTGCTTGCTGTCGATCTGGACATCCACGCCGTCCACCAGATCCACCAGCTTGACGAGGGCCTCCTGCGGCAGCAGAAAGAAATTGTCTACCGGCATCGCATACTGCTCATTGAAAATGGAGATCAGGCCTCCGCTGGCCGAACCGGCCTTCTCCGTCACCTCATGGCCGCAGTAGGTGTGCTTGCCGTCGGCCACCTCGTCGCTGTACACCCGCTTGGCCTCGTATTCGCACCAGATCACCGGTTTGGGATTGCCCCATACCTCGCTGGTCTTTTTCACGGCGAACAGGTCGCTGTCCCCGAGGTAGGTGTCCATCGGGATCTCGAGTATACGGATAGTCTTGGCCTGCTTGTCGTAGCAGACCAGGGAAAGCAGCTCGGTGGGGTCGGTGGCGGTGGCACCCATCAGGCCGAAGGCGAAATAGGCCACCTTGTCGACGTCCGTTTCCGGCGTCGTGTCGTAGGAGCTCAGCGGCGTATCGGAGGCACTCTCCTTGGGCGAGGCGATCTGCAGATAGAGATACCGCCCGGTGAAGAAAATAAACAGCAGGCTGATCACGATGAGCACCACTAACAGGATAATCACCACTTTGCGGCCGCGTGTATTCTTTTTCCGGGTTCCCGCCGGTTTCTTTTGGGCGGCGGCCCCATTCCGATTTGCAGCCGCCGGCGGGGACGCCGGCCGGCCGGACCGGGAAGCCGGGCGTCCCGAGGCGGGCCTTTTGGTTTGGGAAGAACGCGCGGGCGCCTTTTTCTTCGCCGGTCCGGACGCCCCCGTCCGGGAGGACGCGGGCCTCTTGCTGCTGTCGCGTTTATCGTTCGCCATAGTGGAAACCAGTCCTTTCTGTCGGTCGGGCTCCGCATGCCTTCATCTTCGTATATCCGCCGCCGGGCCTCTGTCTCCGCTCAGAGGAGATGGGATATCTGCCATTCCGCCAGCCGTTTGTCGGGGTAGAGGCGGAGGACGACATCGTTGTAGCAGGCCAGGGTATCCGGATGTACCGCGCGGTTCTTTTCGACCAGATCCCGGATGGTGTAAGACAGCGCGTACGCCATCGCCCGGTCGAGATCCTCGTCCGAAAGGCGGCGCAGCACATCCACGTCAGGATAGTCCCGGTCGGACGACGTGAAATCGGCAAGATAAAGGACGGTTTCGAGACGGCTCATCTCCGCGCGGCCCGTGGTATGGTAACGCACGGCGGCAAGAATGTCCGGATCACCGACGCCGAGCACCCGTTCGATAAACACCGCCCCGGCCCTGGCATGCCAGAGCTTCGGCACCTGCCGTTCCACAGTATCTAGTAGTATAGCAAAGTCCCGGAAGATTTGCAACTGCGCGGCGGGCGCCGCGTCCTTGAAGATGTCGTGCAGGATCCCCGCCGTACGTGCCTTGGCCGGATCGGCCCCCCAGCGGCGGGCCAGCTCCTCCGCCCGCTCGGCCACGGCCAGGGAATGGGCGAACCGGGCGGGCGTCAGCCGTCCCCGGATGATCTCGATATACTGGGCGTCGTGATCCCGTGCCTTGTCTTCTGCCTTTTCCCGGTACAGGCCCTTCTCCCGGATATATGCGGCGACGTTTTCCGGAACGAGGGTTTCAATTTCTTTTCCTTCCGCCACCCGTCTGCGGATTTCGGTGGAGGAAACGTCGGTCAGGGGGATATCCTCCAGGATACACCGCGCTCCCGCGCCGGCCAGCTCGGCAGCGTAGGCCCGCATCTGCGCCAGGGTGGCCGCATCCCGCGGCGCGGCGCACAAAACCGCCCCGGCCGCGATATCCTCGAACCGCCACCAGCTGCCCAGGGTCAGGAACATGTCTGCTCCGGTGATGAGATACCAGACGGCCTCGGGATATTGCCCCCGCAGCGTATCGAGGGTGTCCGCCGTAAAGCTCGCACCACCCCGGGCGATTTCCAGATCGGAGACCTCGAGGCCGGGATGCTCCGCCGCCGCCAGACGGCACATATGGAGCCGGTCGGCAGGACCCGCCATATCGCCGCGCAGCTTATGCGGCGGCACATAGGAGGGCATGAGCAGCACCCGGTCCAGTCCCAGCCGCCGCGCAAACTCCAGTGCCAGCCGGATATGCCCATTGTGGATGGGATCGAAAGCGCCCCCGAACAGCGCGATTTTCTGCGGCATCCGCCCACTCCCCTTTTCTCGTCTTCCGGTCTTCAGGAAACACTCAGGCTTTCGGAAGCTGGATTTTCGGTTCCTTTTGGTTCCGGCGGTACAGCACGAAGGTACGGCCGATCACCTGCACCACCTCGGCGCAAACCGCCTGTGCCACTTGTTCGGCCGCCTCCCGGCTGGAAAAAGGCGCGGTTTCCAGCACCTTGCCTTTGATCAGTTCGCGCGCGGCCAGCGCGTCCTCCGCCTGGCGCAGGAGGGGTTCGGAGAGCCCGCCCTTTCCCAGGTGGAGGATCGGCTCCTCGCTATTGGCTTTCGAGCGCAGAAACGCCCGCTGTTTGCTGTTTAACAAAGGAAACATCCTCTCTATCTACCTATTTCACATGTCATTCACAGACCTAGTTTGTCCCGCAGCGCGGCGGAAAACTCCCGCAGGGCATTGCCACGGTGACTGATCGCGTCCTTTTCCTCCCCCGTCAGCTCGGCGAAGGTCCGGCCCGCCCCGGGGAGCCCATCGGCCACGATGAACAGGGGATCGTACCCGAAGCCGTCGTCCCCCCGCGGGGCGTAAGCGATCCGGCCGGGGCATTCCCCCCGCGCGGTCACCTGGCTCCCGTCTGGAAAAGCGCAGCAGATCGCCGAGACGAAGCGGGCGGTGCGCCGTTCCTCCGGCACCTCCCTGAGCGCTTCCAGCAGTTTGGCGTTCCGGTCCGCGTCGTTCGCCCCCTCGCCGGCGTAACGGGCCGAGTAAACCCCAGGCGCGCCGTCCAAGGCGTCGACCATTAGGCCGGAATCATCGGCCACCGCCGGCAGTCCGGTCTCCCGGCAGGCGGCTGCCGCCTTGATCCAGGCATTCTCTTCAAACGTAGTGCCGGTTTCCTCCGGTTCGGTCAGGGATACCCCCACCTCTTCCCCTGTCACCGCCACAATATCCAGGACGGACAGGATACGGGACAGTTCCTCCCGTTTTTTTCGGTTATGGGTCGCAACGACAAAACGCATGGCCGATACCTCCGTATGTTCAGCAGAATAAGGGACAGCCGGTCCGCCGTCCCATCGACGGAGCAGCAGCACGGATAAAAACGGGACGGGTGCGGGCAAAACCGCGAGGGGAAACCATGGCGCCGCCTGCCCGGGCAGGAACCAGAGCGCCGCCATCGACAGCAGCGTCAGCGCAAGCCCCAGATAGATATGGAAACGGCAGACGGCCGGAAACACCCGGCTCCAGCGGATAGGGATCCCCGTCAAACGCCGCCGGGAGGAGACAAGGTTTCCGAAACCATAAACGCACCCGGACAGCAGGACAATGGAACCTGCGCCCGCAGCCGGAGCCGTCGCCAGCACTAACAAAAGCCGGATCACGCCGTCTTTGGACAGGAGTTCCCGCAGCCAAAAGACGAGAACCGCATTGGCGGCCGCTAAAAACAAGAGAGCCCGGCCGGCAGAAGGCTTACCGGCTTCGCCGGCGAGGCGTTCGATTTGGCAGGCATCGCGGCATTCCCCGCCTTCACAATAAAATCGTATAGCGGTACACACGGCGGCCGTCCGGCTGAACGACCTGTTCCGGAGCCCTCCCGCCGCAGGCGCGGATAACCGCCCCCGAGGCCGGATTTTCTTCCAGATGGCCGACCGTGAGGCGGGAGAGCCCCAACTCCCTCGCCAGGGGAAAGGCGAGGCGCAACATGGCCTTAGCATAGCCTTTCCCCCGCTCCGACGGCCGGACGCCGTAGCCGATATGGCCGCTGTAGCGCCGCAGCCAGTCGGTATCGAGCGAATGACGGAGATCGAGGCACGCAAGCGGGCGCCCCTCTGATTCCTCAATCAGGAAAAAGAGGCTGGAGGGGACCAGCCCGGCCGGAGGATCGGCCTCCATCCGGAGGACATCCGCCCGCCAACCGGCGACATCCCGCCCCTTCAGATCGGACGCGGCGGGCACCAGGGGTTCCCCCGCCGCGCACCACTCCGCATGGTAGTCCCATACGTCCGCGTCCGGCAGGGAAGCGGCCGGGACGAGACGCAGCGCCATCGCACGTTCCCTCCTCAGCGGGCATCCCCGAACAGGCCGTGGGCGAAATCGTCGGGGTCAAAGGGCATCAGATCGTCCACGCCCTCGCCCACGCCGATGAATTTGACCGGCACGTCCAGCTCTTCCCGGATGGTGAGGACCACCCCGCCCCGGGCAGTGCCGTCGAGCTTGGTCAGCACGATGCCGGTGATACCGGCGGCGTTCCGAAACTCCCGGACCTGATTGACCGCGTTCTGGCCGGTAGTGGCGTCGAGAACCAGGAGAATCTCCTTGTCCGCGTCAGGCACCTCCCGGTCGATGACCCGGCCGATTTTGCCGAGCTCATCCATCAGGTTCTTTTTATTGTGCAGGCGGCCGGCGGTGTCGCAGATGACGACATCGGCATCCCTGGCCTTGGCCGCGGAGAGGGTGTCGAACACCACGGCGGCGGGATCCGAGCCTTGAGTATGCTTGACAATGTCCGCCCCCGCCCTTTCCGCCCAGATTTCCAACTGCTCAATGGCGGCGGCGCGGAAGGTGTCCGCCGCGCCCAGCACCACCTTTTTCCCCTCCGCCCCGAACCGGGCGGCCAGCTTGCCGATGGTGGTGGTCTTGCCCACCCCGTTGACCCCGATGACCAGGATCACTGCCGGTTTGGTGTGCAGCTCCAGCTCCTGTCCGCCCCGCAGCAGTTCGGCCACGGTTTCCTCCAACAGCCCCTGGATCCGCCCGGGATCGGTTTCCCCCCGCTCCTTGACCTTACGCCGCAGCTCCTCACAGATCCGGCCAGCTGTGGCGGCCCCCACATCCCCCATGATAAGGATCTCCTCGAGCTCCTCGAACAGCTCCTCATCGATACGGGTAAAGGAATGGAGCATCGTATTCATCGATTGCAGCAGGGAATCCCGCGTTTTTTTGAGTCCCTCGCCGATTTTGCTGAAAAAACCCATATGGCAGCCTCTTTCTACTGAGATTTGATGCGTTTATAGGATATGCCGCACACATCCCGCAGATACCCGGTCAGTTCCTCCGGCGCTCCTTTGGTGAATCCCGCCTTTTCCAGGATATCCGCCCTGGTCTTGTTGTGGTAAAGCAGGAGGAGACCATCGGTTTCCACGAGCTTGTATAACGAGGCATACGGGGTACGCCATTCGCCCAGTGCGTTGGTTTCGGTATACGCCCGCTCATAAAACCGCAGGACGTAGGGTTGGTCCAGGAAACCGTCGGCCGAGCGGATCACCTGCCGGGCGTTCTGTCGGGGCAGGACATAGGCCACAAAACCCATGACGAGGGAAGACCCCATCATGGTCAGCGCCGTGCCCCGCACCTCGTGCCCGCCCTCAGAATAACACAGATCGAGCACCAGCAGGAAGCTCCCCACGGCAAACAAAAGACCCGACAAGAGCAGCAACACCCGTCCGCCGCCGGTCAGCTTGAGATGGGCGCGGGCAAACCGGGTGTACAGTTCCTCGGTCAGCACCCCTTCGACGGCAAACCGCGGCTCTTCGGTTGGATCGGCCGGTACACGATCGATGTCCATGCAGGACCTCCTTTACTTGACCCGTTTATACGGGACATGCCATGTCCCGCGCAGATACGCGGTCAATGCCTCGGGTGTACCCTTGCGGAACCCGGATTTATCGAGGATATGCGCCTCCATTTTGGATATGTAAATCAGAAGGAGATCGCTGGTTTCCAATACACGATAGATTGTATTATATGGTGTACAGGTTTGGCCGCGCGGCGTATATTCTACCAGCCGGTCCCCATAAAGACAGACGGTAAAAGGGGCATTTTCAATCCCTCTAGCGGATTTCAAATACTGCTTGGTGCAGATCTTCGGCGCAAACACATATAGCACGATCAGCAGAACCAGCAACGCCGCAAAAACGACCACCACAAAAGGAAACTCCGCCTTTTCATTTGGAAACGCGAGATACGCATAGAGGGATACCCCGCTTAGCACCCCCAATATGATGCATATCGCTAGGAGCGGGTACAGCAGCCCCGCCGCCTTGACATGCACCCGATTAAACCGGGTATACAGCTCCTCGGTCAGCACGCTTTCTACTACAAAAGCGGGTTCGGGTGGCGCTGCAGCCGGAGCCCGCGGCGCCGAATTCGAATCGTTTTCCATACGATGTGCCTCCTCATACTTCCCTTTGAGCGTTACCCCTTGTCCACCTGGATACCGAGCTTCTCCTCCACCTCGCTGGCCCGCAGTTCCAGCAGCTTGGACACGCCCCGCTCCTGCATGGTCACGCCGTAGAGGACGTCCGCCTCCTCCATCGTGCCCCGCCGATGGGTGATGACGATAAACTGGGTATTCCCCGTCATCCGCCGCAGATATTGGGCATACCGGTCGACATTGACGTCGTCGAGAGCCGCCTCGATCTCGTCTAGCACGCAGAAGGGAGAGGGCGCCACCTTGAGGATGGCGAAGAGCAGCGCGATGGCCACCAGGGCCTTCTCGCCGCCCGACAGGGCGTCGAGATTCAGAATCACCTTACCGGGGGGCTGCACATGCATCTCGATGCCGGAGCCCAGGATATCGTCCGGATCTGTCAGCCTCAGTTCCCCCTTGCCCCCGCCGAACAGCTCGGTGAAGACGATGCCGTAATTATAGTTGATCTGGCGGAAACGTTCAATAAAAATTTCCCGCATCTGCACGGTCAGATCCCCAATGAGCCGGAGCAGCTCCTCCTTGGAGGTCTCCACGTCCCGCACCTGGGCGCTGAGGAATTCATAGCGCTCGCTGACCTCGCGATATTCCTCGATGGCGTCCACATTGACGCTGCCGAGGGCGCGAATCCGGTTTTTGAGCTCGGACAGGCGGCGGGTGGCCGCGGGCACGTCCTCGGCCGGCCGGACCGTGGCCTCCGCCTCGCTGCGGGTGAGCTCGTATTCCTCGTACAGGCGGCGGACCACGTCGTCCGCCTCCCGGGACGCCGCCGCACATTTTTCCTCGATACGGGCGGCCTCGAGCCCCGCCTTCTCCCGTTCGTCGGCCTTATCCCGCGACTGCTGGCGCAATGAGGCCTGCTCAGCCTCACCTTTCGCGCGCTCGGCCATGAGCTCCTCGATCCGGCCCTGTGTCCCCACCGCCTGCGCGCGCAGCACGCCGGCCCGCTCGGTCAGGGCGGCGGCGCGCCCGCCGAGCGTCTCGTTGGTGCGGGCCAGCTCCTCCGTCTGAACACGCAGGGTCTCTCTGGCTCCCGCCTCATCCGCAAGGCGGGGCACACCCCGGTGATGGTGCTTACGGCCAATGGCGAGACCTTTGATAATGTGCTGGG
>ERZ856578.6373-NODE-6373-length-13423-cov-4.942530_pt1 | contig 13423 bp, 13 predicted proteins | sample MGYA00514384_ERZ856578 | MGnify/ENA primary metagenome ERZ856578 (study PRJEB29103, sample SAMN06111958) | human gut metagenome | biome: human gut; feature: ankylosing spondylitis patient; material: healthy_person | host: Homo sapiens | place: China:Hangzhou...
CCCAATCGTGGATGTTCCGCACTCTCTTCAAGAGCAGTTCGCCTATTTCGTCCTCCAGAGCGATAAATCAAAATTTGAACTGGAACAAGCCCTTTCAGAGCTGACCGCCACCTACAAACGTATTATTTCCCAACAGCTCGGCTGAAAAATAGGGCCATGGAGTTTCCTCCGGCTCGTGGGTACGCCTCAAACGGAGGAACACGAAAAGGAGGAAACACCATGGTTGAAGAAATTATTTCCAATATTCGGCAAGAACTCTCTGAAGTTTTGAATGAAAAACAGATGAAGCTGCTGCTCACATCTCTTCGCCGGCACTTGCCTGCTTTAAACGCACAGACTACTACGGACAATGAATCGCAGATGTCTAATTGGCTTCCGCTTTTTATTTCGGCAAAGCGAGTGGAGGGATGCTCGGAGAAATCTCTGCGCTATTATGAGTCTACAATCCGAAATATGTTGGAGAAGATCAATAAACCGGAACGCAAAATAACAACAGAGGATCTTCGTTTATACCTTGATAATTATCAGCGGCGGGGAACCGTGAGTAAAGTGACCCTTGACAATGTGAGACGGATTTTGTCTTCCTTTTTCTCTTGGCTTGAAGACGAGGACTACATTATAAAAAGCCCTGTGCGGAGAATTCATAAAGTAAAAACCGGGAAGACCGTTAAGGAGACCTATTCGGATGAATCGCTGGAGCTAATGCGCGACCATTGCAACAATCTGCGTGATCTGGCAATGATTGACCTCCTTTCCTCCACAGGTATCCGCGTTGGCGAGTTGGTAAAGCTGAATCGGGGCGATGTGGACTTTGAGAACCGGGAATGTATTGTTTTTGGAAAAGGAAATAAGCAGAGGAAAGTCTATTTTGACGCAAGAACAAAGATCCACCTTCAGAGATATTTGAAAGAGCGGTCTGATGACAATGACGCCCTGTTTGTTTCTCTGCTGAAACCCTTTGAGCGATTGCAGATCAGCGGTGTTGAGATTCGTCTGCGGAAGATTGGCCGTGAATTGAGCTTCCATAAAGTCCATCCTCATAAATTTAGAAGAACCTTGGCTACCATGGCAATTGACAAAGGAATGCCAATTGAGCAGGTCCAGCAGCTCCTTGGACATCAAAGCATTGACACTACCCTCCAATATGCGATGGTGAACCAGAATAACGTGAAAGAATCACACAGGAAATATATCGCTTGAACTGTGTGTGAGTTGTTTGCAATTCTCAATTTATCGAGATGTTTGGAGATCCAGTTGAGAACCCTAAAGGATTTCCTATAAAGAGGATCTCTGATTTTACTGATGTGTTGACAGGGGCTACGCCAAGTAGAAAAGGCGAAGGTTATTATGGGGGCGATATCCCCTGGGTCAAAACAGGCGAGATTGAAAGCGGCCTAATCAAATCTACTGAGGAAAGTATTACTTACAAGGCACTACAAGAAACTAATTGTAAGATTCTCCCAATTGGCACGGTAATGGTGGCAATGTATGGCCAGGGCAAGACACGTGGAACATCAGGAATACTTCAAATTGAGGCTGCAACGAATCAAGCATGTGCCGCCATACTTCCATGTGACAAGCTCAATCCCGTTTTTCTACATCAGTTTTTGGTGAATGAGTATGAGAGATTGCGGGGAATGGGACGTGGGGCACAACAGGCAAATCTTAACCTGTCCATGATAAAGAACTACCCAATCGTGGATGTTCCGCACTCTCTTCAAGAGCAGTTCGCCTATTTCGTCCTCCAGAGCGATAAATCAAAATTTGCTGTTCTAAGTTGCTTAAAACATAGGCTGCCTCTAAGATTTCAGGATTTAGAAACGATTCGATACCTTATTGACCCAAGCGGACGAAGAGAGTTTTCCCAACAGTTATCACAGGAGAATTACAATGGATAGAGAAAAATGCCTGATTTTAATCAATGGACAGGACAAAACGGATTCTGTCGAAGATTTTCGGCCCTGTGGTGACGCTTGTGACGTGGTATATACTAACTCTCCTAAAGTATATCACTACCAGGGCGGAAAGGTGAAAATTCTGGAGCTGCGGCAGCGCATTGATCCTGCCGGACTGATTGTGACAGTCAAAGATGTCCGTGTGACCCAAGTAGACAAAATTTTAGATTTTGGGTCATTCTATCGCATAGTCTGCATTGGAAAGAAGACTCTTTCCTACCCCAGAGAGGATGTGGAAATTCAACGTAACTGTCTGGCAGGGGACAAGCAAAAAAGCGTCTTTAACTACTTCAAGGAGACAGCAGAAGCTGTCAGCTTGGTTGTGGGAGATAATCTTAATATTTTGAGCAAACAGTATGAGCGGATCCAAGCTGTCAGTGAGAAGACCGTGTTGGCCTGCTATCTGGGGTCTGGTAGACATCCCGAAACATTTTCTCTTCCAGAGACGGTCATTTATCCCTTTGGACTGAATCAAAGCCAAAAAGTTGCGGTAGAGCACGCGTTGTCTTCTCAAATCAGCATTATTCAGGGGCCGCCGGGCACTGGCAAGACCCAGACGATCCTGAATATTATCGCCAATGCGGTGAGAAACGGGAAAACGGTGGCAGTGGTGTCCAACAACAATTCCGCAACCCTCAATGTTGCGGAGAAGTTGGAGAAAAAGGGACTTTCTTTTCTCACTGCCTTTCTGGGAAGTATCAGCAATAAGGAACGCTTCCTGGAGGCCCAGGCCGGCAGATACCCTGATATGGGGGAATGGACTTTAGGACAGGAGGAAAAAACGCAGCTCAATCAGGAAGTGACCACGCTCTCCAGGGAATTAAACGATATGCTCACTGCAAAAAACCGAATCGCGGAGATTGAGCAGGAATTTTTGCAGCTTCGACCGGAACGGCATTATTTTGACGAATACTACCAGACTTATACCCAAGCACCCCGGGAGAATTTAAGCGGGCTTTCTTCGCAAAAGATACTGAATCTCTGGCTGGAATATGAACAGCACGCTGAACGTGAAGGCAGGTTGGGCCTGCTGAAAAAGCTATCCATTATGTTTCGATTCAATCTCAGTGCTCTGAAGATTTTCCTTCAAACACCTGAACTTGTGATTCCCTATCTTCAACGGCAATTTTATATTGTGCGGCAACGGGAACTGATAGAGGAAAAAGCCCAACTGGAACAACAGCTTGCGAATTATTCCTTTCCTGAGAAAATGAAAGAGCTGACAGAAAAGTCTCTTCGCTTATTCCGGGCAGAGTTGAGTGATATCTACCAATGGAAAGGTGAACGCCGAGTCTTTGAGATGCGGGACTTTCGGGGACAATCAGATGAATTTAACCGGGAATATCCGGTCGTTCTAAGCACTACATACTCCATCAAAGGAACACTGAATATTGACCATATCTATGACTATTTAATTGTAGACGAGGCGTCACAGGTCGATTTAGCTACCGGAGTATTGGCGTTTGCCTGTGCCCGAAATATTGTGATTGTTGGCGACCTCCAACAGCTTCCCAACGTCCTGAACAACAGAGATATTCAGACCAGCGAGGCAATATGGAGCCGATATGCTCTTCCGGAAGTCTATCATTTTTCCACACATAGTCTGCTCTCATCTGCTCTGGCGGCATGGCCGGAGGCACCCACGGTGCTGCTGCGAGAGCACTATCGCTGTCACCCCAAGATCATCAATTTCTGCAACCAGAAGTTCTATGACGGAAAGCTGATCGTTATGACGGCTGACCATGACGAGCCAAACGTACTGACGATGTATCGGACAGCGCCGGGTAACCATGCTCGGGGGCATTTGAATCAGCGGGAGATTGATGTGATTCAAAAAGAGGTTCTTCCGTCCTTGCGAGAGAAAGGATATCAAAGTATTGGGGTCATTACGCCTTATAAAGATCAAGTAGCCGCACTTCAAGCCCAGCTGGGAAACAGCATTGAAGCGGCCACTGTCCACAAGTTTCAGGGGCGGGAGAAGGACGCAATTGTTTTGACTTCGGTAGACAGCCTCATTACAGAGTTTGTGGACGATCCCCGTATGCTGAATGTGGCTGTGTCCCGGGCGGTAAAATCGCTGACAGTTGTCACCTCACAAGATCCCCGAAATGATCGGACAAACTATGGAGATTTGGCACGTTATATCGAATACAACAGTTGCGCGGTTATAAATAGTTCGGTTTATTCTATTTTCGATCTTCTTTATCAGGGATACGCTCAGCAGCGCCGTATTTTTCTGCAAAAGCACAGGCGGGTCTCTGAGTATGATTCAGAAAATTTGCTCTATGCTGTGGTTGAGGGTATCCTTAAGGAATCAGAATTTTCTGCTGTGTCTTGTGCCGTCCATGTGTCACTGGTCAATCTTGTAAAGGACTATTCTCTGCTGAGTCATGAGGAGTCTGCTTATGCCCGAAATCCATTGACGCATGTAGACTTTCTTTTGTTTCGAAAAATGGACAAGTCGCCGTTACTGGCGATTGAGGTGGACGGAACGGCTTTCCACGCCGCCGGCAGCATCCAAGCGGCGCGGGATGAAAAGAAGGATCATATTTTAGCGCGATGTGGGATTCCTCTGCTGCGCCTCAGAACAGATGGCAGTGATGAGAAAAAGCAGATTGAACAAGTGCTGAGAGAGACATTACAGAAAAATATGTAAAGGGGAACGGTTCCATGTCAAGATACGATGTCAATAATATTGCGGTCAGTTCCTTGCTTTCCAGCATCAAAGATGGCAGTATTGCAATTCCTGAAATCCAGCGTCCCTTTGTGTGGGACAGCACCAAGGTGCGCGATCTGATTGATTCCCTGTATCAGAATTATCCGGTTGGTTACATCATCGTATGGCAGAACCCGGATGTAAAACTGAAAGACGGAACCATATCTTCCGGCAAAAAAGTTCTCATTGATGGACAACAGCGTATTACCGCTTTGGCAGCCGCGATTGTTGGACAAGAGGTTGTGGGGGCTGATTACAAAAAGTTTCCTATCAAAATTGCCTTTAACCCTCAGGAGGAGCGGTTTGATGTAGTAAACCCGGCGATCCTCAAGGATGCCAAATATATCCCTGACATTGCCGCAATTTTCGATCCCGGTTTTAATTCGTTTGGTTTTGTCTTCGACTATTGCCAGAAAAATGGAATTACTGATAGTGAGGGAATGTCCAAAATATCCGATATCATTACCCGCTTGAAAAGCATTGAAAATAACAACCTTGGTGTGATCAATCTCTCCCATGAACTGGATATTGAGCAGGTCACAGACATTTTTATCCGAATTAACTCCAAAGGCGTTGTCCTGTCACAGGCAGACTTTGCTATGAGCAAAATTTCCAGCAATGAGGAATATGGCGGGAATATCATCCGAAAAATGATTGATTATTTTTGCCATTTCTTACAGGTCCCGGCAGATTATAGTGAGATCAAATCCAATGATGCCGAGTTTGCACAGACACCAGAGTTCCACAAAATCGAATGGATCGTCAACGAGAATGAAGATATCTATGAACCGGATTACAGCGATGTTCTCCGTGTTGCGTTCACCTACAAGTTCAGCCGCGGACGGCTCTCCGATCTGGTCAGCCTGCTGTCCGGCCGCGATTTTGAAGCTAGAGATTTCAAAGCTGAGATAGCGGAAAGGGCATTTCACGATTTGCATGACGCCGTTCTGGATGTAGTCAATCAGACGCATTTTCAGAGATATGTCATGATTTTGAAGTCTGTAGGTGTAGAGCGGGCCTCCCAGGTGCGCTCGCAGAATGTGCTGAACTTTGGCTATATTTTGTATCTTACCTTGAAAGCACGGGAAATTGACTCCAGCATGATTGAGCGAATTGTTCGCCGCTGGATTGTCTTGACGATTCTGACAGGCCGTTACTCAGGCTCTCCAGAGTCCGCTTTCGATTATGACGTGAAACGGTTCAATGCTTATGAAAATCCTCTTGAATATTTGGAGCAGGTGGAGGCTGGCGAACTCTCCGACGCGTTCTGGAACAATGTGTTGGTGGATCGGCTGAATACCTCGGTGGCCAGCAGCCCCTATTTCAACGTGTTTTTGATGGCTCAGGTCAAGAATCACGACAAAGGTTTCTTGGGTGAACACATTGAAGTGAAAGCGATGCTGGAGGAGCGTGGGGACATTCACCATCTCTTCCCGAAGAAATACTTAATTCGGAATGGGATTTCCAGTAAGGGACAGTATAACCAGATTGCCAACTATGTCTATTTGCAGTCGGAGATCAATATCAAAATCAGTGCGGATGCGCCAAAAGATTATATGGCGGTTGTTCTCCACCAGTGTGAAACTGGGGAGTCGGTCTATGGCGGAATCACTGATTTAAATCAGCTGAAGCAAAATTTGGAAGAGAACTGTATTCCGGAGGGTTTTGCTCAGATGGGAATTGAGGACTATCCTCGTTTTCTGGAGCAAAGACGGGTACTGATGGCACAGAAAATCCGGAAATTTTATGAGGCCCTGAAATAAAGATCCTGGCTAAAATGCTTCGTTTTGACATGCTGATTTCTCTATTTCTATTTTTCTTTTCTATCGACTTTTGCCCTCTCATTCGGTATTGTGTTGGTTGCCAAGGGTACCAAAAAATACTGAATACGGGAGGAAAAAGTATGACCAACATGAAAAAGCGCATTGCCGCTACACTGACGGCGGCCATCCTTGCAACCGCACTTACCGTTCCCGCCGCAGCGGAGGTCCCGTCCATCCGGGTGGGTAGCTACAAAGGCAGTACACTGGGGGTGGGAGAGCGAAGCGGCCTCATCATCGGCCCCAGTGATACAGAGTATACTGTCACCTCCAGCAACCCGGAAACGGTAGCGGTCGAGCAGGTGTTGACCTTCTGGGTCGCCGTCGCCAAGGCGGAGGGGAGTGCGGAGATCACCGCCTCCAACAGCGCCGGGGAGTGTGGACGTATGACGCTGACGGTCAGTTCCACTACTCCCATCATTCCAGAAACGCCATCCGATGGAGACAGTACCAGCCTGACAGACAACTTGGAAATACGGCAGGAGATAATCCGGCTGATCAACCAGACCCGCAGGGCCAACGGTGTACCGGAACTGCCGGTCAGTGAGGCCCTGATGAACGCCGCCCAAGCCTGCTCCAACCGGCGCTACACTTGGCACCACTCCCCGGAGGAGAGCCAAGCCGCTGTTGATGCCGGCTACCCCTACGGTTTCGGGTCCAACCTCACCGTGTTCACCGGTACAGCTGATGCCGCCCAACACGCCGTCGACAACTGGATCAATTCTCCCGGTCACTTCCAGACCATGGTCGACCCGAGATGCGACTGTATAGGAGTGGGGGTGACTCAGTACGACGGAATCACATACTGCTACATGTTTGTTGGGATACCCAACAGCGTCAACTTCTATGCGTGACAGGATAGCCAGTCAAAGGAGCAGACCGGAAAACGGTCTGCTCTTGGCTTTCAGATCCTGCGTCTCCATATACAAAGAATAACCAATCCTCTCAAAATGCTGCGAACCGCTTCCGCATTTCCTCGTCTGACAGTTTTCCCTGCTCCGCCAAATCCAGCACCTCCTGAACCTGGGACATGGTGGCGTTCCACTCATCTCTGCTGATTTTCCCTCTCTGCTTTCTCGCCTTCAGGCGGTTGTAAACCTTCCGGTACTCCACACCTGCCGGACTCAGACCCGTGGGATGATTCGCCTTTCTGTGAGCGCCGACCTTGCGGCAGGTGCGCTCCGTCTCGCCGGGCGCGACATTATTGCAGTAGCAGGTGTTGTACGCGGCGGTCAGCAAAAAATAGCGTCCGCAGTTGTGGCAGCGGCGGGGTGCGTTACCTACCATCAGACCCCGGTAGAAATCCGTGTAGAGAAAGTGGGAGAGATAGCGGAACTCCACTTTCTCCGCCAGGAGAACTTTTCCTGTCTTTACAGGGTCTACCGTCGGAACAAAGCAGAGCTGAGCGGGAAAACTCTGGTTGAATTCCTGCTCCGGGAAAAACAGTTCCCCTGCGGCTGCCATGTCGGTAAAGTAAGCGGCGTAGGCTTCTGCGTATGCCTCGGCGCTGCGGCGGGAGAGCGGCTCGAAATAAAGCTCCAGCATCCCATCCAACTGTCCCCGGAAGTTCCGTAGGCTCTCTGCAAAATATTCCAGTCCAGAGAGAAAGTCCTCAAACATCCGGTGGCCCTCGGAGTTAACGTCCAGAACCTCCGACCACTTCGCTCGGTCGGACAGCAGGTCAGGAAACAAGCTCCGGGCAGTCTCTGTGTCCAGGCGCAGACTCCGGTAGACCGGCAAATCAAAAACCAGATCCCAGACAGCGTTGAGCCGTTCCTGCGCGGAACGGGCGGCGCTGTCTGTTTTTTCCTGGAGCAGCGCCCACACAGTGGACATGAAATGATTAACACGCCGGTCGATCTCCGTCAGCACCTCGCCGTCCAGATTCAGAACATCCGTAGTGAGTTGGCCCAGCGGAAAAGCTGCTCCATCCAGAAACACAGTGTCTCCGGTAAAGAAAACCGAGAACCGGTCAAAGGTGCTCTCTGCCATGCTGTCCTCCTGTATCCGATAGACTTTTGGCGTTTACCCATCCTGCGCCAAATCTATTGTGAAACGAATGATTTTGTGTTACCCTCATCATATCAGAGCAACAAATAAAAGTCAATCAGGTATAAAGGAGGATCAAAATGAAAGAGTCAAGCTACAAGACCTACGACGAGCTGCCACTGTTCCTGAACGCAGAGACAGTGGCGAAGGTACTGGGCGTCTCGCCGTCCAGCGGGTACGAGCTGATGCATGAACCGGATTTCCCGGCACTGCGCATCGGAAGCCGCATCGTGATTCCCAAGGAGGCGTTCATCCGTTGGGTGGAGGAACACACAGGAGGTACAGCGTGAAAAGATACGATCTCTATTCCAAGCGAGACCCTGCCAAGAATTTTTCGCCCCTGCCCAATGAGGTCTTCTACCTGGGGCTATCCTACGGCGCCATCGCGGTCTACGGCTACCTGATGCACATCGAGGACAGGAAGACCTTCCAGTCCTACGCCGGCTACAACACCATCGGCAGAGCGGTGAAGATGAGCGCCAACACCGTCCGTAAGTATGTGCTGGAGCTGGAGGACAAGCACCTCATCCGCACGGAGCCCACCACCGTCATCACCCGAGACGGACGCAAGCGCAACGGAACACTGCGCTACTACATCCGTCCTATTCAGGAGGCGGTGGATTACTACCACGAGCGGCAACTCAGTCAGTTGGAGTTGGATACCGAGCGGCAGAAAGCGCAGGCCCGATTGTCGCGGCTGTGTGCGGCGCAGGAGCCGCTCCCGGCGGCAGGACGGCCCACGATGCCCCCAACAGCAGGGCGCGGCGTGTCGGGGCTGTGCGGCCCGGTGTGCGAAGTGGGTGGCCTCAACGATTTGCCAAACGGCCAGATGAACCGGGGGGGTCGAAAAAAGTGCAGGATAAAGGCGTGGCGCCTTGCGCCGCCACGCCGGGTTACACCGCCCCGCAATGCGGGCCGGGGGCGGGAAACGCCGATGCTTGGAACCGTTTGCGGTACATTTTAAGAAAAACTGTGCAAATCGCAGAATGGCATCAATTTTCCCGGCATGGCATTGGATATGGCATTGATAAGGGCACAAGCCCTACTGCCGCAAGGGAAACTCAGGCATTACAGGTGGCGAAAGCCCCGAAAAACACGATTTTGGAGGATAACATCATGGCAGAAGAAAAAGTGAGATTTCAGATGAGAATTGATCCGGACACAGACCGGAAGATCAAATCGGCGATGCCGCTGGCGAACTGCCGCAGTCAAAATGAGTTCGTGGAAACAGCTCTGCGGTTCTACTGTGACTACCTGACAGCGGGAGACTGCACAGCCGTAGCGCCTATGTACCTGTCCGCTATTCGCGGTACGGTGCAGGATACGGAGAACCGGATCTGCCGTCTGCTCTTCAAGCTGGCGGTGGAGCAGGACATGGTGATGAATGTGCTGGCGGCTGGGATGGAGATTCCCGATGAACAGCTCAAGGCGCTGCGGGGCCGGTGCGTCCAGAACGTGAAAAAGACCGGCGGCAGTGTCACGCTGGATGACGCGGTCCGCTATCAGAACGGTGGGCTGTAAAAAAGTAGTAGCTATATTCGCCGAAGTGTGGTATGTGTTGGTGTTGCAAAGGAGGCAGCAAATGTGAGAACGACTCTGGAGGATCTCTACTACGGCAACATCACGCCCTGTGAGCAACAGATGATACCTGGCTCAGAGCTGAAGCGGGCGATGGACCGTGTCGCTAAGTACGAGGAACAGCTGACGAAACTCCTCAACGAGGAGGGTCAGCAGACCCTCACAAGGTTCATCCGCTCCCAGCATGAGATCAACAGCATCACAGCAACCGAGAATTTCATCCTGGGCTTCCGATTGGGCGTCAGGATTATGGTGGAGTGCATGGATGACAACGACGGTGATATTCGGACTGGAGGTGAGTGACAAATGGCAAAGCGCAGACCGTCCGGCGACGGCATGGTGCGCAAACGTGAGGACGGGCGCTGGGAAGGCCGCATCGTGGTGGGCCACAAGGAAAACGGCGACTCCATCTTCCGGTACGTCTCCGCCAAGAGTCAGAAAGCCCTGATGAAAAAACTGCACCGGAGCATCGAGGAGTACCGGGATGTGGATCTGAGCGAGGACAGCCGGATGCCGCTGGGGGACTGGCTGGACCGCTGGCTGGAGGAGTACGTCTCACCCACGGTACGGGAGTCCACGCTGAGAGGCTACCGCCAGTACATCAAGTGCTACATCAAGCCCCGCCTGGGGGACAGGCCGGTGTGCAAGGTGACCGCCGCCGACGTGCAGGCCCTGTACCGGGAGGTGCAGAAGAACGGGCGCAAGACCGAGCACCCCGAGTACGGGTACGCCCTCTCCGGCTCCACCATCCGCAGCCTCCACGGCGTATTCCACCAGGCCATGGATGCGGCGGTACAGGAGCGGCTCACGGCGAGAAATCCCACCGAGGGCGTCACGCTCCCCAAAAAGAAAGCCTCCGCCAAGCAGATTCTCAACGACGAGCAGCTGGAGCGGTTCATGGAGGAGATCAAAAAGGACCCGGTCTGGCACGACTTCTTCTACACCGAGCTGACCACCGGGATGCGCCGGGGTGAAATCTGCGGCCTGATGTGGTCCGACTTCGACTGGAAGAAGGGGACGCTGACGGTGCGCCGGACGCTCCACCAGCGCAAGGGCGGCGGGCTGACCACCGGCGAGACCAAAACAGGAAAGGGCCGGCGCACCATCACCCTGCCGCCCAGCACAGCCCAGCTGCTGCGGGAACGGAGAAAAGGCTCCTGCTCCCAGTGGATCTTCCCCAATCCTCTCCGCCCGGAGGACCCGGTCAATCCCGGCAGAGCCTACAGCCGCCTGAAGACCCTGCTGAAAAGCGCCGGTCTGCCCGGCATCCGGTTCCACGACCTGCGCCACACCTTCGCCACTCACGCCCTGACCAGCGGTGTGGACGCCAAGACCCTCTCCGGTATCCTGGGGCACACCAAGGCGTCCTTCACCCTGGACACCTACACCCACGTTACCGGAGATATGCACCGCCGGGCGGCGGAGATCGTTGGCGGCTTTCTGGACGACATTATGGTGAGGGGGTGAGGGTATGGCGAAGAAGCGGAAGAAGGGCGAGGGCACTCTGCGTCAGAGAAAGGACGGCCGCTGGGAGGGCCGGGTGGTCATCGGCTACGATGACAGCGGCAATCCCAGGACAAAAAATGTGCTGGCCAAGAGCAAAAAGGAGTGCGCCGAAAAGCTGGAACAGCTGAAAGCGGCCCAGGGCGGCTCCGGGCCGGTGAAGGTCGGGGCAGAGATGCGGTTCGGGGATTGGCTGGACTACTGGTATCAGAACTGCTCCAAGCCGGCTCTGCGGCACACTACCCAGCTGAATTACGAGAACTGGATCTACCTCCACGCCATTCCTGGAGTGGGGGACATCCCCCTGAACAAGCTGTCCCAGTCCGACCTCCAGCAGTTCTTCACCGAGATGAAAAAGGGCGGACGGCTCAACAATGTGGAGCGCCATGGCACGGGGATGGCAGACCGTTCGGTGCGCAGCTGTCACGCGGTGTGCCAGATGGCGCTGGACCGGGCGGTAAAGGAGGGCCTCATCCGAACCAACCCGGCCATCGGCTGTAAGCTGCCGCCTCTGCGGGAGAAAGAGATGAAGATTCTGAGCCGGGAGGAGATCCAGCGGTTCCTGATCCAGGCCAAGGCGGAGGGAATGTATGAGCTGTTCCTCCTGGAGCTGACCACCGGGATGCGCCGGGGTGAGCTGCTGGCCCTCCAATGGTCTGACCTGGACTTCAAGACCGGCAGACTGCGTATCAACAAGCAGGTGTATTCGGTCAACGGCAAGCTGGAGATCAACGAGCCCAAGACCAAGGCCGCCGTCCGTACCGTCATCCTGCCGCCCGCTATGGTGGAGCTGCTGTCGGAGTACAGGGCGCAGATTTTCTCGGAGTGGATGTTCCCCTCCCGCATCAAGCCGGAGCAGCCTGTGGACCCCGGCTATGTCCGAAAGCGTCTGCAAGTCATTCTGGAACGGGCGGGGTGCAAAAGGGTGAGGTTCCACGACCTCCGTCACACCTTCGCCACCATGTCCCTGGAGAACGGGATGGACGTGAAGACCCTGTCCGCCATCATCGGCCACGTCTCGTCGGCCACCACTCTGAACATCTACACCCACGTCACCGATGAGATGCAGAGGAACGCGGCCCGGAACATCGACCAGGGCATTGCCGGGGCGGAGGTGGAGGAAGAACCGGAACGTGAGGAAGCCGCCCCGCCTGTGACCTTCACGCCGTACCGTCCCCCGCACCGCAGACCGGGGACAGGGTGCATCAGCCAGATCAACGACCACCTGTTTGAGGGCCGCTATTCGCCCAAGTGGATCGACGGTAAGAAACACGCCCGCAACATCTACGCCCACACCCGCGAGGAGTGTGAGGAAAAATTAGCGGAGTTGATCGTCCAGATGAAGCGGGAGCTGGCGGAGCTGAAAGCGGCACAGGCGGCAGAGATGCTCTCCAAACATTGAGGCGCCATATCCAATGAATAGGGCGGTGGGACGAAGAAACAGCCCGCCGCCCGAAAATTTTCTGAAACCCGTCTGTGGTATTTCTGTGGTCAAAAGAAAAATCACCCCAGTTTTCACTGAGGTGATTTTCTATTTGGTGGACCTGAAGGGGATCGAACCCTCGAACCTCACGGATGCGAACCGTGCGCTCTCCCAGCTGAGCTACAGGCCCAAATCGGCACTTTTTATGCGGAAAAAGTTGCGAAATTTGGATTTCTAAAATATGCGATCTTCAAGGAAAAGACCAACAAATCGGACGGGAAAACAGGGAACTGGACATTGGGTCGGATGTGTCTCGCTATGGATGCGAACCGAACGCGCTCCCAACTGCGCTACAGGCCCATATCAAAATTATAATCCT
>ERZ856578.6374-NODE-6374-length-13421-cov-3.743555_pt1 | contig 13421 bp, 6 predicted proteins | sample MGYA00514384_ERZ856578 | MGnify/ENA primary metagenome ERZ856578 (study PRJEB29103, sample SAMN06111958) | human gut metagenome | biome: human gut; feature: ankylosing spondylitis patient; material: healthy_person | host: Homo sapiens | place: China:Hangzhou...
GCCACTACGAAGAAGGTCAACCTCACTGTGATGGAAATCAACGGTGAGACGGGTGCCCTTATCGATAAGATCCACTACGAAGTCACTCCGGAGCAAACGGCCACCTACACGCCGGCTCCGAAGGACGGTCTGGTGCCGTGGTCCGGCAATATGGAGCCCATCACCTACGCATGGGAGGATCTGGAGAAGGGCACGGACGTGCTTCAGTACGTCTATTACGTGCCGAAGGACTACACGCCGGGCGACACCTACGACATCACCGTGCAGTACATGAACATCGCCAACAGCCAGATTCTTCGCAGCGAGACCATCACCGTCGATCCCGAAACGAACGACTTCGTGAACATCCTCGGCGAGGAGCGCTTCTCGCTGGGCGACGACACCTACGTGCGTCTGGCGGGTCAGGAAACGGCCATCCGCCACGCCTACTTCTCGCCGGCGCGCACCTACACCATTTACTATCGCGATGTGAATGACGAACTGAGCTCGCAGATCACTATCCGCCGTACGCAGATCATCGACACCGAACGGGTGGTGACGGTTCCGGGCACAACGGTGATGACCGCCGCGCCGGTCGCCGCCGCAGCCCCCGCTGCCGCGCCGGCCGATGCTGCGGCGCCCGCAACGGTTGACGCCGGCGTAGGCACGGGCGACGCCGCCGCGGTCATCAACGATGACGACAACCCGCTGGCGACGCTCGGCGGCCAGGATACTGGTACCGAGCGTGCAATCGTCGATGACGAGAACCCGCTGTACTCCGGTCTCGCCCAAGACGTGGCGACATCCGGCTCGGGCATGGCGCTGGCCGTGGCCACGGGCGCCGTCGTTCTCGTAGCCGCCGGCCTCGGCCTTTACTGGTGGATGCGCCGCCGCAAAAAGAACGAGCAAACCGCAACCGATTCGATGAACGCTTAAAGGGAGGAGGACGACATGACCAAGCTGCTGCAGAACAAATCGATCATCAAATTCTTGGGAATCGCCCTGTCGATCCTACTGATCGTCGCCCTTGTCCCCCAAATCAACATCGCCTACGGCTCCAAGGACGACGTAGTTACCGACACGCCGACTGCCGAAACCGGCGACAACGCCCCCACCGAGGGTGAGGAAGGCGCAGAAGGCGTAGTGGACACATCTGGAGAGGCTGGATCACAGCCTGGCGACATCGATCCAAAAGCTGGTGCAATAGAGGGAGAAGAGCTTCCTGAGAGCGACGGCCCCTCTGGGGGCACCCTCGAAGAACCCCAGACGCGGGCTCTCTCCGTTGAGACCCAGCAAAACCTCCAGCAAACAGTTGCTTCGAGAGCAGCTAAGGGAACCGAGAAGGAGCTAGGGGGGAATTCGAACTATACGATTTCCGAGAACACGATCAATACAAAAAGCCCGCTAGTTTTTAATAAGAAGGACGAACAATATACGCTCACTATCAACGAGGGCGTAACGCTCAAAAGCGACATCAAGGTAACCAATGGTGCCAAACTCACTATTCAGGGCAAAGGAACTATCGAAGGCTATGGTGACGAAGGCCAAGGCTCCGTCATTATTGTTCAAGGAAAAAATAATAGCGGGACAAAGCTGACCGTCAATGGTCCCACCATCACTGGCGGTACTGGAGCAACACAAATAAGCAATCTGAGCACCAATTGGGGCAAAGTTGGCGGCGGAATTCTTGTGTGCCGTGACGGAGACGGTACACGTTTTGCGGCTCTTGAATTCAAATCTGGCACTGTAGAGAATAACACCGCGAATGCAGGTGGCGGTATTTTCGTTGGTTATCGATGCGGCCTCAATATGTCGGGCGGTTCTGTCCTCAATAACACAGCCGACCCTCACGAGGGCGGAGGCATCTTCTTCGATGGAAACTGGGACGGTGGCAGTAACAATTATGGTCACATTAGCAAGGGAACGATCAAAGGGAATAAAACGCTAACCAAGACTGACTGGGGTGGAGGCGGCGTTTACATCAATAATGAAGGTATTCTCCAAATCGATTCAGCCACAATCACTAACAATACTGCTAAGAGTCTTGGCGGCGGCGTCGCGGGATGTCCCCATGCCAAGATAGGCATCGGCACCGTCGATACTGGTGCAGCAATTTACGGTAATGAGGCAAATGGAAAAGATGGTCCCCTCAGTCCCGTGCTGATCTTTAATACGCCTCCTTCTTTAGTTAGTAGTGATAAAAAAGCGCCGTCAGGTGATTTTCTCGTGCAGGGGCTGACGACTGATAAAATTACCCAACTTCTAAAAATATATCCTAATCGAGAAGAGGGTGTAGGGAAATATATCCCTACAAACGGCGAATATATAACCTATGGCAGCTATAAGCTCATGCCTGGTAGCTATGGGAAAGATCTCTTCGATAGCGACCTGGCTTCTGACTATTACTGCACGCTGGGCAGTTATATTGCCGGAACCAATCTCGGTGATCATTCCAATGGCATGGCTTGGGAAGGGTTTGTTGCGAGTTTCCCAGCGAACAAAATAAAGAACGGTACCGTTACAGAGAAAGCGGCTGACGGTACTCCTAATTGGTTCGCATCTAAGATTGCCATTCCTGTGAACGAATCCTATGAGGTTCACGATGCGACTCTCTGTCTTAAGAATACCGCAAAGAAAGACAATTCGGGTAAACCGCGCAAAGTCATTATTGAGGACAACACGAGCGACACCCATGGCGGCGGCGTGTCCTGCAACGGCGTTCTGAAGTTCGGGCATATCCCCGATAAAGAAGAAGTAGTCAATTCTTACACGCTCACCCTTAACAAGGAGATCTTGAATAGCATTACGAATGAACCCATAGCCCTTGGTAACGATACCTTCAACTTCACTCTTAAAGATGAGAACGGTAAAGCCTACAACGCGACCAGCGACAGCAACGGCACCATCAACTTCATGGCGTTGCCGGGTTCGAAACAAAACGGCGTGACGAAGGAGTTCACTTTAACGGAGAACCTGACCGACGATCAGATTGCTGCCGGTTTCACCCCCAAAGAGGACATCGAAGTCAAGGTTAAGCTCGACGTCTCTAAAGAGACCGCAAAATACATGGATAAGGACAATAGGGTAGTTCTTGAGAGAACTACCTACACCACCACGGTTTCTAACGTGATGATCGATAACGAAAACACCTCCACGGTGACCAACATCTTGGACCTCAAGACCAGCGCGAAGATTCCGGTTGTCAAGATTGCGGACGGCATCGCCCAGGAGTCGTTCTCCTTCTGTCTCAAAGAGATCACCGGCAATATCAATGAGGTTGTAAACGATCCCAACGGCAACGTCGCGCTAAAGGATGGCGTGAATCTCGCTGAGCAGGCCCTGGTCGAACCGAACAGGACGGTGATCATCACCCCTGGAGACGCGACTTCTGCCCAGAAGACCGATACCGCCGAGTTCACCTTCGAATACACCCCCAAGTCAATAAGTGAAACCCATTGGTACGCCATTGCCGAGCAGGCTGGCGCAACCCCGAACGTCTCCTACGACGACACCGCCTATCTTGTGAAGGTTGATGTTTCACTGTCCGGTGAGCGCAGTCTGGACACCAGCGAGAAGATTTACAAGGCCGTTCCGGGCTCACGCAAGTTGGAAGAGGTGACTGGTGATAATGTGAGCGTTACTTTTGAGAACGTAGCTATCAAATATGCTGGCTTTGAGCTCCCGCTGACGAAGCAGATTCTTACTACGCTTGGGAAGAACTTGCCTCTCAACGATAGGAAGTTCAGCTTTGATCTCTATGAGGGAGACAATTCGGCCGCAGAAGCGACATCGGTTGTTAAGGGGGCCACTACTGATCCCAAGACGGGCAAGCTCAATCTGCAGATCGCCGATGGCGAGTACGCTAAGGGAGCGTTCGAGGAGGCATCTCACGAGAAGGAGTTCACTTTCACTCTGAAGGAAACTCCGCTTGAGGGTGATGCGGCGAACTTCATAACGACCATCGAACCCGCGACGGTGAAAGTGACCTTGAGTGCTGCTGGTCAGCGCACTACCGAAAACGGTCGGAGCGTCTATCTAGTGACGCCCATGGTGAAGACGGTAACCGTTGATGGCATCGATGTTGAAGTTGCGAACAACGACATCATGGTCACCAACCGCTATGCGCCCAATGGAACCTGGCAGTTCCAGGCCAAGAAGTTCTTCTACGGACTTGGTGAGCCGAGTGACTGCAGCTTCTCCCTGGTTGAGATCGAGCGGGCACCCGGCGAGGATGAAGCGATTTCGTCCATAGCTGTTAAGAAAGACCTCGAGAACAAGGAGTTTACCCCTCTGGTCGCTAGCGTCACCAAGGATAAGCTCGCGACTGGCGAGGCAACCATAGAGTTCCCCGCCATCACCTATGTTGCTGAAGGCAAGGGCAAGAACCAGCGCAACGACATCGGCGACCATTACTATCTGGTGACCGAAAACGGCGACGATGCTGCCAAGGACACCACGGCCTATGTCGTCAAGGTGACTGTGGCGGTTGACAAAAACGATCCTGCTAAGCTCACCGCCACCGGAACCGTGCTCGGCTACGCTGACGACCTCGACTCCGCGCTGAACCCGCTGGTTCTGCCGGAAGGTGAGCTCCCTGCCTTCTACAACACCGACACCTACGACCTGATTAGCGCCGCCAGCTACAGCGTGTATGCGGCCAGCGGCGAGCCCGTCGACCAGGTGTGCTACGTCGACCCGAAGATCGTCAAGAATCTCGAAGGCCGCGCCATCAAATCTGGCGAGTTCGCGTTCAAGCTCATCCAGGTGGCGAACTACAACGACACCGAGGGCGAGCTCATCTCCGCCACTACCAACGACGAGTTCGGCATGGTCGACTTCGACAAGGCGAACAACGTTTCCGGCGACCTCGAGAACCCCAGCTGCCTGGCCTACACCAAGCCCGGCACCTACTACTACCGCGTCATCGAGGACACCAGCAAGGGCGGCATGAACGACCAATCCGTGCTGTACAGCGACCAGGTGATCACCTTCACCACGGTTATCAAGCAAGATGAGACAACGGGCCAGCTGGTGTGTACCGATATGTACTACGGCTGGTGGGACGCCGCGACCAACCAGAACGTCCGCTTCGACGAGCAGTACGCCGATTACGAGACCCAGCCGGGCAACATCGGCGATATGTCGAAGCTGAACCCCGATTGGCACCCGACCATCAACAACAAGGCGCGTCCGATGGATCTGCAGGTGCGTAAGACCAGCGTGTCCGATCGCGACGAGGGCCTGGTGGGCGCCACCTACGCGCTGTACATGGTGAATGAGAACCCGCAGGGCGACATTTGGCTCGCCGAGGCGACTTCCGAGGAAGGCGGCTGGATCATCTATAAGAACGTGAGCCTTGCCACCAACAATCTGTACTACTTCAAGGAAACGGCCGCGCCCGCAGGCCACACTGTGAGCGAGTTCCGCAGCCCCTACTTCTACCTCGTGGAGGATGCGACCTCTGCCAACGGCTACGCCCTGAAGTACACCGACACCAAGTACTTCGACGCTGCGGAAGTGGAAGCCGCCGCCATCCCGATGGCCGCTGCCGAGGCTCAGGCCCTGCAGGCCGACATCGCCGCCCAAGCCGAGGCGGCCGCGACCGACGACCAAACCCAACCCGGCCACAGCGCCGACGGCAACATCCTGCTGACCTACGACAAGGATGGCGGCGTCTACGACGAAACCACTCAGGTCGAGGTGAACAAGCTGGATACGCGTACTCACGAATGGGTGGAAGGCGCCAAGCTTGTCATCCTCGAGAAGGAGTCGGGCAAGGAAGTAGCCTCCTGGACTTCGGGCAAGGCCCCCCAGAAGCTGGCGAAGACGCTGAACGTCGGCATCACCTACCTCCTGCGTGAGGTGGAAGCCCCCGGCGAGTACCTCCTGGCCAACGATGTTGAATTCGTCATCGACAACTACGGCAACGTGTCCATCACCAAGGGCACGGAAAACGGCAACGCCGAGCTGTCCGACAACACCATCACTCTGTACGACACCATGATGGACGCCGAAGAGGTCGAGCAGCGCGAGCGCGAAACCACCCGCGAGGTGCCGCTGGGCACGATTCTGGCCCAGACCGGCGATATGCTGCCGATCCTGGGTATCGGTGCCATCGTGCTGGCGAGCCTGATCGCCCTTATCGTGGCCGGCCGTCGGCGCCATGAGGGAAAGGATGACAAAAACTAAGATGTATCGGGGATCGCAGGCAGTCGTCTGATTGAGATTTCATGAGGGATACGCGCGAGGCTCTTCGGAGCTTCGCGCGTATCTGTGCTAGATAACAAAAGATGAGCCATTAACTAAGGAAAAGATGAACAGAACGATCTATTGACCTCGTGATTGTCATGACTGATGCAGCAGTTAACATATCGGCAGGCTCGTTTGGCGCTTCGGCCCCGGCGGAAGCATCGGATGCATTCGCGTACGACGTTAAGAAGCGCCTCGCGCGATTGCGCATTGTGTCGCGCCTCTGTTCGGTCATAGGTGCCGTGCTCCTGGCGGCGGTTGCCCTGCTGGCTATCAGCGCAACGGTGGCGCCGCGCTTCATGGGGCTGCAATCCTATGCCATCGTGTCGGGATCCATGGAACCGTCGTTTCCCGTGGGCAGCCTTGTGTACGCTGAACCCATCGAGCCCGAGGCGTTAGCCGTGGGTGACGTGGCGGTTTTCTGGCGCAATGACGAAGTCGTCATTCACCGCGTGGAGGAAAACCTTTACGAAGACCGCCAACTGATCGCCCGCGGCGACGCCAACGAAGGCATCGATGCTCATCCGGCCCAGTACGACAACGTGGTCGGTCGCGCCGTGAACCAGATACCGGGCATCGGCTATTTCGTCATGGCTCTGGCGTCGCTGCCGGGAAAGCTCGTCTTAGGTTGGGCCGTCCTCATGGGCGCCGCCTTCTCCATAATCGGCACCGCCATAGCCTCCCTCGCAAGGCAGTAACGCAGCGCCCCCGCCAACAAATCTTCGTTATTTTGTACCTAAAAGTCTCGTTTTTATGCTTGTAAAACCTCGTTATTTTGAACATGGCAATCAACCGTCCCTCTTCGGGAGCCGGGATCTGGTGCCCGTCATGCCAAGATTGGGCGTTTGGCACCCCTCTGCCAAGAACCGGGGATTTGGTACCCCCGGTTCGGTTCAGGCCTCGGATTTTGGCAGATCTCGAGATTTGGTACCCCGATTTCTGCCAACTTCGGCGATTTGGTTCCCCGGCCTCGGAGAAATACCTGGTCACGATTTGTCCGAACGGCTTTTGCGGGTACCAAACCTCGAGATTCGCCCAACGGCGGGTACCAAACTTGAGATCTCGCCACGAAAAGGTACCAAACCGCTCGATCCTGCCGAGAAAACGGCCCTCCGGGGTACCAAACCTCCCAAGTTGGCTGAGGCCAGGCAACCAGCTTGGAAAAAAGCCCGCGCTAAACCTCTAATCTTGCAAAAACTGAACATATCATATCTTTCGATCTTGCAAAAACGTAACTTATTGTCTTATACTGCTTTGCAAAAACCGCATTATTGCAGATAGAAGAAGACTTATGTTCAAAAGAAAAGCCTATGAAAAGCTGCTTAGATGGAAGCGCGACTATAGCAACGGGTATGCGGCCTTGTTGGAGGGCCCGCGGCGCGTGGGAAAGAGCACTATCGCCAAGCATTTCGCGGAGGAGGAGTACGATTCCAGCATCATAATCGACTTCGCGAACATCACGAGCGATATGCTGGCTGTGTTCGACGATGTGGCGAATCTAGATCTGTTCTTCCTTCGACTGCAAGCGCAGACCGGTATAACGCTCATACCGGGAAAGTCGGTTATCGTGTTCGATGAGGTGCAGCTTGTGCCGAAGGTTCGACAGGCAATCAAATACTTTGTGGCTGACGGGCGCTATGACTATATTGAAACCGGATCGCTCATATCCATTAAGAAGAACGTGAAGGGGATTGTCATTCCTTCTGAGGAGCACAGGATCGCGATTCATCCCATGGACTACGAGGAGTTCTGCTGGGCGTGCGACAACGGCAGGTTCGGGGTGCTTGAGCAACTTGCTGCACTTGGACAACCGGCTGGAAACGCCACTAATAGGAGCCTCATGCGCAATTTCCGCATATATATGGCCGTGGGAGGCATGCCACAGGCCGTCGAGGCGTACAGGAGGGGCGAGAATTTCGAAGCCATCGATCGCGTGAAGCGTGAAATTATTGAGCTGTACAAGGCCGATTTCAAGAAGATAGACGCGAGCGGCCGTACCTCGGCTATCTTCGACGCCATCCCGGCCCAGTTGGCAGCCAAGAAAAGCCAGTTTCGCATCTCTGCCGCAACGGGAAAGAGACTGACCACCAAAGACGAGGAGCGGCTTTTCGATTTGATCGACTCCAAAACCGTGCTTCCTTGCTACAACACGACCAATCCGGGCGTCGCGCTGTCCCAGACCAAGGACTTCGGCTCCTACAAGCTCTACCTTGCGGATACGGGTCTTTTCGTGACTATGATGTTCAACAGCGAAGATGGCGCGAATGTCGACCTCTATCAGAGGCTTCTAGGGGATAGCCTGAGCGCTGACTTGGGGTATCTTTACGAAAATGCGGTGGCACAGATCATAGCAAGCTGCGGAAGGGACTTGTACTTCCATAGCTGGCGGCCGAAGGGGAAGACTCATGCTTATGAGGTTGACTTCCTGCTGGCGGACAAGGTCAAAGCGAAAATCGTTGCTATAGAAGTGAAGTCCTCGGGAGCTAACAGCCATAAGTCGATTGATGAGTTTGCTGTCAAGTATTCTAATGTCATATCCCGGTGCATACTCTTTTCGCAGAAGGACGTGTCGCGCAGAGGGGCGCTTGAGATGGAGCCTTTGTACCTCGCGCCGGTGATCATTGGCGGCATCGGGAGAGGCTAGCGGTGGCTATGGCGTAGCCTCTATGGGCGCTCCGATACGGCATTGCTCTGACGGGTCTTGTAAGGGCTTTTCTCTTTTACCGTTCACCCCTGGGAAAATACCGCTCGAATAGGGTTTAGAGCGTTTAGGGAACATTTTCGTCGTTCTTTACCCTGTCATTTGCCTACCAATTTGTTTTGGGCCCTCGTAAGAAAGTTCCGCGAAACCCCTGGTCAGAGCTTTGAAATTCGAAGCAATTTCATAATCGTTGACTTTAACGTCATTTTTGTCAGTGGACAAATAAGCCCAGATCAATAAAGTAAACCTAGCCATCGGTAACGTGCGGGTGAGATTTGGGTGTCGAAACGGCTACGAGAAGGCCCGTTTCGAACACGCTCCCGACAGCTTGTTTACAAGTTGTCAACGAGGAATCGCTCGAAGCAAACCGCTTCAGCCCGAAGCCTCCGATGACAGCGAGGGAAGGTTCGCCCGACCCCCGGTAAATAGGTTTAAATGTCCGGTCTCCAAACCGGTATTTAAAAAGGTAGTAGGAAACGGAGTAGAAGGAAGGTGCGGAGTATGCGGACCATAGCGCGGTTCATGGACGCGAGAAACACCGCCGAGGGCAAGTTCCTGTCAGTCTTGCTGTCGGTGCTCTTGGTGTTCTCGTTCCTGAACGTGACCATGTTCACGGACTACGCCAACGCCACGGACGAGAACGCCCCGGAGGCGACCGTCGAGGAGAACCAGAGCCTCGATGCCGTCGACCCTGCGGCGGACGAGCCCGAGGAAGAGGCGCTGGAGGGCGAGGGCGCTCCCGAGCAGGAACAGCCCGAGTCCGAGGAGCCCGCGGGGGAGGTGAACGAACCCGAGAAAAAGGAAGCAGTTGCTGCGACCAATGTGGACAAAGAAGCTGATGAGCCCGGAGTAGGTTTGAAGCGAATCGTGTCTCGCTCCCAGAACCTGGCCGTCGAGCCGAATGCCGCTGCGGCTCTGTCTGCCGATCTCGAACTCACGATTGGGGACAGCGAAACCCTTAAGTATTCTTCGCAAAGCAAATACAACAACTATCGCTGGAAGGTTGCTTCTGGCGGCAATGTGGTGAAGATCGCGAATGATAAGGGTGATCGGTCTAAAACGGGGAACCAATACACTTATTCCAACAGCGTAACGGCGATAGGTTCCGGTACCGCCACGGTAGAATTCCAGACTCAAGGTATGTTTGGGCGGTGGACTACTCAGTATACTCGGACGATCGAAGTGGTCGCCCCCGCGTTGACCGGCATCACCATTAGCGGCTGGGACACTGTGGCGGAGTTCGTCACCGTCACCCTGACCGCGAAGCTCTCCCCCGAAGGGGCGGCCGGCCGGATTGTGTGGTCCTCGGACGATCCGTCCGTCGCCACGGTAGACGGCAGGGGCCAAGTGACCGGAGTCGCCGAAGGCGAGACGGTCATTCGCGCTACAGTAGAGGGAACTTCGGTGGCCGCCGAGCACAAAATCGTCGTGACGAGGTCCAGGGCAAGCGAGTCGGCTGAGTTCTATTATCTGAAGACGCCGACCTCGGATCCTGCTTCAAACAACGGATCTGAGTGGGGTTCCAAAATCGGTGATGGCACCGTCGACGTGTCGGGTGCGCAGTGGGACGGGATCAACTGCTTCGTCTCCGACCAGCAGAATCGCATTGTCAGCTGGCCCGACGGCTTCGAGAACGGCGTCGTTCCCCGTACGAGTAACCATTGGGACGTGATCTTCAACGCTTTCAAAAGCACAGTGGATGGCGGCAACGTCACTAGAGATGACATCGAGAGCATAACGCTTGTCCCCTACAAGATCTCAAATAACAACAATGGATACCATGTGGACTGCCAAGTCGTGGTCAAGGCGAAGCAGGCGGCCACTGCGACCTTCTACCTGTGGGATGTCGACGATACGGGCTACATCTTCAAGCATGCCGTGACAGTCCGCAAGGGCAATGAGGTGAGCGTCCCAAGCATCGTCAGAGATTTGCCAACGGAGAAGATCGTCGGCGACCGCACTTACCGTTTAGTTGCGTGGCGCACCAACCCCGGTTTGGCTGGATCAGACGCAGTGTTCCCCTACTCTGTCCAAGAAAACACGAACTTCTACGCGAAGTATGTGGCTGAGTATCGCGTGGACTATGATCTGGCTGAGGGTTCGTGGGAAGCCGATCCCCAGAATGGCTACGCCGCCGGTGATACTGTGGTTGTCGCCAGCGAGCGTCCCCAGAGGGACGGTTACGAGTTCAAGGGCTGGAAGCTCTCGACCGATGGTGCGGACGTAGCTTCGGGAGACACCTTCACTATGCCGGCCCAGGACGTAACCCTGACGGCCCAGTGGGAGAAGCGATCGGATCTCTCATATACCATTAATTACTACAGGGACTCCATCGCAGAAGAAAATCAGATCGACGAAGCCGTGGTGGTCGACGAGCAGACGTTCGGGGATACGGTGACCTTGAACCAAGCCACCATTGACTCTAAGCGCCCGACTGGGTACCAGGCTGGTGTCGTCACCCCTCAAAGCCTCGTCATTCAGGTGGAGGGTAACGTCTTCAATGTCGTGTACGAGAAGCGCGCCGATCTGTCCTACACGGTGAACTACCTGGAGCAGGGCACGAACGAGATCCTGCACGAGGCCAAGACCGTCAACGGCCAGACGTTCGGCGCCGAGGTGACCGAGAGCGCCATCGATATCCCCGGCTACAACAAGGTCGAGCCGGCGATGGCGAGGGCATCACCATTGCGGTAGAGAGTAACGTCATCAACTTCTACTACACGAAGCGCACCGACCTGTCCTACACGGTTAATTACTTTGAGGGCGTGCAGACCGTAACTGGCTGGGTGGCGAAAGAGGACGAAAACGGACAACCCGTAACAGTCCACGAGAGCGAAACTGTAAACAACGTCACTTATGAAGACATCGTCACGAGACAGGCGATCGAAGTTTCTGGGTATGAGCTCAAGAGCGAATCTCCTCAGACCATCACCATCGGCACCTCCGGCAACGTCATCAACTTCTACTACGCCAAGCGCACCGACCTGTCCTACACCGTGAGCTACGTCGACGAGGACGGCAACGCCCTGGCCGAGGCCAAGACGGTGGGCGACAAGACCTTCGGCGACGCCGTGACCGAGGACGCCATCGACATCGCGGGCTACGAGCTGGCTGCCGGCGAGCAGGCCTCCAAGAGCATCGAGATCGCTGCCGAGGGCAACGCGATCACCTTCACTTATGCCAAGCGTGCTTTCGGTTTGGTTTACACGTATGAGGGAGCAGTTCCTGCTGGTGCGCAACAGTGGCTTAGTGAGAATGCTCCTGAGCAGGATGTGCTGTTTGGTGAGAACGTGCCGGTTCTTGATGAGCCTGAATTTGATGGCTATACCTTCAGTGGTTGGATCCCGCAGGGCGTGGAGGTAGAGAACGGCTCCTTCACCATGCCGGCCAACGACGTGACCTTCGTCGGCACCTGGACTGCTAATGGAGACACCCGTTATACGGTGAACTACTATCAGCAGAACATCAACGATGACGATTACACCCTTTACAACAGCGAGGAGCGCACTGCGGAGACCGCTACCCAAGTGAACGCCATTGCTGCCGACCGCGAGGGCTTCACCTTCAACGCAGCTCGCTCTGTGACGACTGGCATGGTTGCTGGTGACGGATCGCTGGTGTTGAACATCTACTACGACCGCAACGCCTACACGGTGACTTACACCTATGGAGGAACGGTTCCGGCTGGCGCACCCGCGCTGCCCGCCACCCAGACTTATCGATACGGGCAGACGGTGACGATTCCTCCGAATGCCGCGCTCGCCGGCTACACCTTCAGCGGCTGGGGCGTGACAGGCACCATGACCATGGGCGGGAGCGACATCGTGCTCACGGGCAGCTTCACCGCGGTGACGACGGTTGTGCCGACTCCGACTCCGGTCGTCCCGACGACCCCGGTGGTGACCCCGGCTGCCGTGACGCCGGCTCCGACCCCGGCCGCACCGGCCGCCCCCGTTCCCGCCGCCCCGGCCCCGGCCGCCGCTCCGGCAGCTGCGACCCCGGCTCCGGCCGCCGAGCCCATCGATGACGACGCCGTGCCGCAGGCCGCTGCGCCCGCTGAGCGCACGCCGCTGGCCGAGACCGAGGAGATCGAGGACGAGGGGACGCCCATGGGCGCCTTCGACGAGCCGCACTGCTGGGTCCACTGGGTGATGCTGCTCGGCATCCTCATCACCGCCGCCTACGGCCTCGTCGTGGTGCGCCGCCGCCTGCACCTGGCCGACGACGTGGACGACTACGAGAAGCAGGTGCTCGGCATCGAGGACGAGGCCCCCGAGGCCGTGCCCGCCGACGGTCGCCAGGCCCTGTAAGAGACAGCCGCGAGGGGGCGGCCCCGCCGCCCCCCTCCGTGAAGGAAAGGAGAGACTGAGATGAGAAAGAGCAACTGGATCGTCGCAGCGATCGCGGCCGTCGCCTGCGGGGTGCTCCTGTGGGCCTGGTTCGCGCTGGGCTTCAACCACGTGGGCGACCCGCTGGACCTGGTCGTCGCGAT
>ERZ856578.6382-NODE-6382-length-13408-cov-3.861601_pt1 | contig 13408 bp, 19 predicted proteins | sample MGYA00514384_ERZ856578 | MGnify/ENA primary metagenome ERZ856578 (study PRJEB29103, sample SAMN06111958) | human gut metagenome | biome: human gut; feature: ankylosing spondylitis patient; material: healthy_person | host: Homo sapiens | place: China:Hangzhou...
ATAAAGAGGGTCTGTGCCTCATAAACGGCGAGATCGTCCCGGTCGAAGGGGGAGGGCTGTGTCAGCTGAGCAACCTGCTGTTCTGGCTCTTCCTTCACACCCCGCTGACCATCGTGGAACGCCATGCCCACGCGGTAGAATCCTTCCCCCTGCCCCCCAGCGATATCCCGGACGGTACCGACGCCACAGTCAACGAGGGCTGGCTGGATTTGAAGGTGCGCAACGACACCCCAGCCACCTATCAGATCGTCCTGTGGTTCGACGACGACAACCTCAATGGGGCCGTCCGGGCCGACCGGGAGGAGGGGACCCGGTATGAGATCGTGGGGGAACACCTCGTCTACACCCGGGAAAACGGGAAACTATACCAGAGCTGCGATATCCGTAGACAGGGCTATGACCCGCGGACCGGGGAGATGGTCTCCGATACCCTGCTCTATCACAACCGGTGCCGGATCGGCTATGACCTGCCTCCCGGCATCCCGGTGGAGGATTTGGACACGGATAATACGGCATCGGACAGAAAGGCGGATACCTGACATGACAACCGCAGATCAGAAGAAAACCGTCGCCCTCCTCTTTGGAGGGTGCTCGCCCGAATACGAAGTCTCCCTCTGCTCCGCCGCGGCTGTGCTGCGTGGGTTGGATCCCGCGCGGTACGACGTGATCCCGGTCGGGATCACCCGCCGCGGCGAGTGGTTCCGCTGTGCCTGTTCCGCCGACGATATCGAAGCGGGGCACTGGACAGAGAGGCCCCTTATCCGGGCCTCTCTGTCTCCCGACCGGTCGGTTCACGGCCTGCTGGAGTGGGATGAGGCCGGCGTCCGTCCGGTGCGGGTGGACGTGGTGTTTCCCATGCTCCACGGCGCCAATGGCGAAGACGGTACCGTCCAGGGGCTGTGCGAGCTGGCCGGCATCCCCTATGTGGGCTGCGGCGTATTGGGCTCCGCCGCCTGCATGGACAAGGAGGTCGCCCATACCCTGGCGGCGGCGGCCGGGGTACGGGTCCCCCGCTCGGTCACGCTTTATAAAGGGGAGGAGGGATCCCCCCTGGAACGGGCCGCCGGGCTTCTCTATCCCCTGTTTGTCAAGCCCGCCAACGCGGGCTCCTCCTATGGCATCACCCGGGTGGAACGGGCCGACGAGCTCACCGCGGCGGTGGAGCTGGCCTTTGCCTTCGACTCCAAGGCGGTGGTGGAGGAGGAGATCCCCGGCTTCGAGGTCGGCTGCGCGGTCATAGGCAACCGGGAACTGTTCATCGGCGAGGTGGATGAAGTGGCGCTGGGGGAACGCTGGCTGGATTACGAGGAAAAATACGGCAACCGCACCGCCGAAATCCGTCTGCCCGCCCGCATTTCCCCCGAAAGCCGCGACAAGATCCGTGGCACGGCGGCGGTGCTCTATCAGGCGTTGGGCTGCCGCGGCTTCGCCCGGGTGGACATGTTCCTGACCCCCGCCGGGGACGTGGTATTCAATGAAATCAACACCATTCCAGGGTTCACGGCCCACAGCCGGTATCCCAAAATGCTGGAGGCGGCGGGAATGCCTTTCTCCGCCATTGCCGAGCGGCTGATTACCCTGGCGGAGGAACCGGCATGAGCGCCGGTCGGGTCCTCCGCCTGCCCCGTCAGGCGGCCGGGGACGGGCCTCTGATCCTGGTCAACCGCACCCATCCCCTCCAGCTCCCGGAAGAGACCCTGCGGGAGCGGCTCTGCGAAGCGGTGCCGGGCTTTCCGGATATCCTGTTGGACCGCGCGGCCGCGCGGGCGCTCGGCGCCCTGCTCGCCGCCTGCGCGGCGGGGAAGGGGATTGTCCCGGTCAGCGGCTACCGCAGCGGACGGGAACAGGAGGAGCTGTATACGACCTCCCTGAAAGATAATGGAGAGGTTTTTACCAAGCAGTACATCGCCTATCCCGGCACCAGTGAACATCAGACTGGGCTAGCCATCGATGTGGGAAAGGCGGCAAAAGAGATCGATTTCATCCGCCCCGCGTTTCCCTATGCCGGTCTGTGTCAGCGCTTTCGGGAGCTGGCGCCCGCCTACGGATTCATCGAACGGTATCAGGCGGGAAAGGAAGGGATCACCGGCGTGGCTCAGGAGCCCTGGCATTTCCGCTATGTCGGCACGCCTCACGCCTCCTTGATCGCCCGGGACGGCCTGACGCTGGAGGAATACACCGCCGCCCTCGGCGCCTATTCCGCCGGTTCACCCCGCCGCCTGCCCGACGGCACCCGGATCTACGTGGTGCCGGCCGGGGAGGAAGAGACGGTGATCCCTCTGCCCGAACAGGGCTGCGCCGAAATTTCGGGAAACAACGCGGACGGTTTCGTCGTCACCGTCCGGCCCTCGTGATTTGACAAATCCGGGCGAATCGTGTATACTATTTTCATTCGCAAACCTCACAACACAAACAAGGGGTGCTGGCGCAAGGCCGGCTGAGAGGAAGCCCGCGGCTTCAAACCCTGAAACCTGATCCGGATAATACCGGCGGAGGGATGTTTTCATACGAGACCCGGCTGCCGCACTTTTTGCGGCGGACGACGTTTGTCGGCGAAAGCCCCTCCCAAAACGGGAGGGGCTTTTTACATTCCGTTTGGGACGTGAGCGCGAAAATCCAGAGGAAAAGAGAGAAACACCCGTGGAAAAATCCATCCGCAACACCCACTGGGGCGCGGGATCCCCCGCCCTCAAGCTGACGGAAAGCGCCGTCATGCTCGCCTTCGCCTTCGTGCTCTGCCTGTTCCCCCTGGCCAGCCTGCCGTATGGCGGCACCATCACCGCTTGCAGCATGCTGCCCGTCGTCATCATCGCCTACCGCTACGGTTGGAAATGGGGCCTGCTCACCGGCTTCGTGTTCAGCCTGCTCCAGATCGTGGAGGGGGGCATCGGTACCCTGAGCGCCTTTACCAAAACCCCCGGCTCCTTCCTGCTGGTCTTTTTCCTCGATTATGTCATCGCCTTTACGGTGTTGGGCCTCGCGGGGGTGTTCCGCGGCCAGATCAAAAGCCAGCGGGCCGAACTGGCTGCGGGCACCGTTCTCGTCTGTCTGCTGCGCTATGCCTGCCATTTTCTCTCCGGTATCACGGTCTGGCGGGACATCTCCATCCCCATGGCCGGCGCCGTGCCCTTCTCGCTGATCTATAATGCCACCTACATGCTCCCTGAAACCATTATCACCGTCCTGGGAGCCTTCATGATCGGCGGGGTGCTGGATTTCCGCCGGGAGATGGTGGGCCGTGCTCCCAAGCAGGAGCGTCAGCCCCTGTCCGCAGTGATTCTGTTCGCGGCAGCCACCGTCCTCTTCCTGGCGGGCCTGGTGTTCGACACCGCCCACATCTTCTCCCATCTGCAGAATCCGGACACCGGCGTGTTTGACATCACCGGTATCACCGGATGCAACTGGACGCTGGTTATCACCGTCACCGCCGTGGCCCTCGTCCTCTCCGGGGCGGCCCTCATTATCCGGAAGGTCCTCCTCAGCCGGCAGCGGCTCCCGCTGCGGCGGAGTCCGGAACAGAAATAGATCGACAAGCGGCTGGACGGAAAAGTGGAAAACGAGCAAGCAATGGCCCAAACGGCGGCGGTTCGTTTTTCGAGGACACGTGCCTAGAAAACACTCCTTATAAGCGACAAAGGGTGGAAACACGGTGTGTTTCCACCCTTTGTCAAGAGTAGGGGTGAGCCTGGCGGGGACGGAGGGAGCCAGGTGAGCGTCAGCGAACCGCTGTGATCCGGCGTCCCCGTCCAGCCACTTGTCCGTTCAGGGCTCCGGGACCCCCTGCCCGATGAGCCGCAGCAGGGCAGCCAAGGGGGCGGATTCATACCGGTCGCGGCGGCGGACGGCGTTGAGGTCGTTGTGCAGCGAGAGGTCCCGCACCCTCAGCTCGACCAGGGATCCCGCCTCGAGGGCGCTTTGAACCAGCAGGTCGGGCAGGATGGTGATGCCCAGCCCGGCCTTGGCCGCCTCGATCAGGGCGGTAGAATTGATGCTGGTCCAGACCGGGCGGGGCTCGAGCCCCGACAGGAGTACCGCGCTGTCGAAGGTATCCCGGATGGCGCTCCCCTTTTGGCGCAGGAGCAGCCGGTCGGCGCAAAGCTCCCGGAGGGTCAGCGCCTCCCCGGCCGGACGATAGCCCGGCGCGCAGACGACCGCCAGACGGTAAGAGGCAAAGGGGACGCAGCGGAAAGCGCCCAGCGGGACCGCGCCTTCCACCAGAGCGAGGTCGGCCCCGCCCTCCCGCAGGATGGCCATCGCTTCCCCGGCACTGACCACCTCTACTTCCACGGGGGTTTGCGGGCATGCCGAGGAAAAGCGCCGCAGGAGGCGGGGCAGCCAAAAGGAGGCGATGGTGATGCTGGAGACGAGATGCAGGGGGGTGTCCGCCTCCATCGTATCCATGCGGGCTTCGAGCCTCTCCCATGCGGCCAGGATGGGGGCAGCTTCCTCGAGCAGCCGCCGCCCGCAGGGGGTCAGGCGGACGCCCTTGGGAAGCCGGTCGAACAGGGCGGTCCCTGCCCGGTTTTCCATGTCGCGGACGGCATGGGAGACGGCGGACTGGGTGAGGTAGAGGTGTTCCGCCGCCTTGGTGAAGCTGCCCGTCCGGGCGACCGCGCGCAGGATCTGCATATGCCGCAGGATCAAGAGACTCCCTCCAGACATGAAAAAAATTCATGTGAACACTGAAATTCTATCATTTTACAGATGGGTTTGCAAGCCGTATACTGAGATGGTCGGGAGAAAGGGGGTACCGCTTCCATGAAAAAAGCACGGCTCTGCCTGTGGCTGTTCGGGGTCAATCTGCTCATCAGCGCTTTTGCCTTTGGCGGGGGATACGTGGTTGTCCCCATGATCCGGAAATATTTTGTCACCCGCCGGCAATGCTTTACCGAGGACGACCTGCTCGGGATGGCCGCCGTCGGCCAGTCCGCCCCGGGAGCCATTGCCATGATCCTGGCGGCCTTGGCGGGGTATCGGGTCGCCGGGGTGGCCGGCAGTGTGGTGAGCTGCCTCGCGGGGGTGCTGCCGCCGTTGCTGCTGCTGTCGCTGATCTCCCTATTCTATACGGCATTTTGTGAGAACGTCGTCATCGCGGCAATCCTGAGAGGGATGCAGGCGGGGGTGGCCGCGCTGATCGTGGATGTCGTGGTGGATATGTGCCGGGCGGTCCTGAAGGAACGCTCGCGGCTGCTGACGATGATGGTCCCAGCCGCCTTTGCAGCCAGTTTCCTGTTCCACGTTCCCGTCGCCCTGGTCCTGCTGGCCTGCTGCCTGCTTTGCGCCGGCCGGGTCTGGTGGCGGAAAAGGAGGGGGATGGGCGGATGATGGAGCTTTGGCGCCTGTTCCTGGCGTTTTTGCAGATCGGCCTGTTCAGCATTGGGGGCGGCTACGCGGTGATTCCCGCCATCCAGCAGCAGGTGGTGGAAACCTACGAATGGATCAGCCAGCGGGTGTTCACCGACATTCTTACCATCTCCCAGATGACGCCCGGGCCGTTGGCCGTCAACACCTCTACCTTTGTGGGGATCCGCATTGCGGGAGTTCCTGGGGCCGTTGTGGCCACAATTGGCTGTATTCTGCCGGGGGTGACATTGTCCCTGCTGCTGTACGCGTTTTTTCAGCGGCACAGCGCCTCGCTCTATGCGGCGGAGGTGCTGCGTGGGCTCAAGGCGGCGTCGGTCGGGCTGATCATGGGGGCGGCCGCCGCCATTCTGATGCTGACCTTTTTCGGTACATCTGTGTTCGGTGAGGTATCGGGGGTAGAGTGGCCGGCCGTGATCCTGTGCGGGCTGTGTTTTTTCGTTTTGCGGAAATGGAAGGTCAGCCCCATCCTGATGCTGGCGGCTGCCGGCCTTGCCGGCGTTCTTCTCTATGGTCTGGGATAAGAGCGCATGAGAACACCGGACAGCCCGGCCCCTGCGATGGCGTCAGGGGATCGGGCTGTCCGGTAGAAGCGGGCATCCATTGGATGAAACCGGTCGGCTGGATAAGGCGCAAAAGAGGATAGGCCGGGGAAATCCAAGGCCTAAAACAACGCCCCTAAAGGGTTCCGGAACCCTTTAGGGGCGTTATCCGTACATTCCGGATCGGAATACGGCGGCATCCGCACGCTGCGGATCAGGTTTTATCCCCCGTATGGCGGTACCAGCGGGGAACGACACGGGTCATCCGGTCGTACCAGGACAGCACGTCCCGTGCCTGGTTCCGCATGGTATCGATCTCGGCCTGCCCGAACGGGACCGCCCAGGGCAGGGAGGAGAGGGTGTTGCTCGCGATATACAGCGCCAGTAGCTTCCAGAAGAGCCGGGGCGGTTCGCCGCCGAAATAGCCGTCGACCATAGCGGAGGCGAAAACGGGGCTCGCCTGCGCGCACCATACGATGCGGTTGAATTCCTCCCACGGGTCGCCGAAATCGAAGCGGTTGAAGTCGATGACCACCAGCCGTCCATTTTCCAGCATCAGGTTGCCGACGTGATAATCCCCGTGCTGGAAGCATTGAGGGCGGCCGGCCAGCAAAGAACGGTGTTCCTGCAAGTAGGCGATCATAGCTTCGCCCCCGTCGATTTTTTCAGGGCAGCCATGGTACATCTCGATTTTCCGGTCCATTTTCCGGCCCATACGGGCTTTCCAGTCCTCCTGATCGGCAGGGGCCGGCAGGGTGTGGATTCGGCGCAGATATTCGCCGGCCGTCCGCCCGTAGGCGGACGCTTCCGTTTCGGACAGGCGGGGGATTACCGGCTCGGCGTCCTCCCCCTCCACCCAGGAGAACAGGGTATAAACCCCCTCGCCGCACCGGCCGAACTCCAGCGGCCGGCAGATGGGGACCCCGAGGGACGCTACCCGTTCCATCCACTCATATTCGGCTTTTTTTCGCTCATATTGGTCAGCAGAGGCGGTGCGGAGCAGGCAGAGGCTCCCGTCCGGCCTGGTCACACGGTATTTCCTGTCGCCGGACCATCCCTTGAGAATTGGGCGCACATCCGCGAAATCCGATATACGCATAAGTCTCCTCCGTCGACAGCAGTGCGCATTCTCACAGGGCTGGCCGGAATAAGGCACATCCCGGCTCAATCCTCCGGCGGGTCGTAATGCAGGATATCGGACACACCGCAATTCAGGACATAACAGATCCGGCAAAGGACACCGACATCCGGCCGCTGGACGGTATTGTTGTAATACGTCAGCATCTGGGTATACTGCAGGTCGGCACGTTTGGCGAGCTGGGATTTGCTGATCCCGTGGGCTTTCATATACTCGGCCAGGGTGAAACGGATGGTTCCCCAGCCTTGACGGAACTCGGACATGCCATCACCCCAATCGTAAAATTGTTTGGTAGATTTTTGTGCCAGAACAGAACCGGAATAAATTAAGGATAAAATAAAAAGATAGTTGCAGCCTGTAGACACATATCCTATAATTATCACATGTAGCATCACTTTAATTTTGGGTACGACAAATTGTCCGGCAGCCCTAGAATATAATCGGCGGACACACCGTAATACTGGCACAGCTTCTTCAAATGGCGGAGAGGAAGCGGGTGGACCCCTCTCTCATAACGGGAGTAGATGGTTTGCTCTATGCCAAGGACAGCGGCGATCTCGGCCTGTGTTTTATCATGATCCTCCCGCAGCCATCGGATGATGAAAGAGGGCTCCATAATGTCACCACACTTTTAAACTATTTTATGGCTGTCAGTGTATCATAGGAGACATACATACGAGCCAAAATAGAACGTATAAGTTCTAATATTTCCAAGGAGGGGCTGTTTATGATCGGGAAAAAACTGCGGGAGCTGCGCAAAGAGCGCGGCTGGACTCAGGAAGAGCTGGGGGAACGCCTGCATATTCACCGCAGCACCGTCTCCTATTGGGAGACGGGATTTACCGATCCGCCGCTGGAGATGGTCAGGGCGCTGGCCTTGCTGTACGGCGTCTCCGCCGATTATCTGCTGGGGCTGTCACCGCGGAAAAGGGAAAAAGGCCCTTAAGCCCCGTCACTGTAGGTTCTGGCGGAATCGGATGTCCTTTTTCATAGCGGCTGTCAGGCCGCAAAAAATCCCGTTTTTTTTGAAAAAAAGCTTGCATTTTCAAATTGGTTGATGTAAAATGGTCAGGCACGGCTGTGAAAGACAGGGATACCTGTGCCCTTTTGCAGGTGTGCACGACTGCACGATATGCGATGAAGCGGGAGGTTGCGGCCGGATCGGCCGGTTTTTTCCGCTGAGTATGTCCGATTTCAAACCGGGCGACAAGGATACTCTGTGTACCGCCTTCGGGCTCCCGCCGCCGGCTCCAGTGGGCCGCTGCAGCGGGAGGAGGCCGTCTGCGGGCACAGGACGCTGCATCCGTACCCGGACACTTGGGCAGATCCAGTATCCGGTTTTTTCACGGCCGGGCAGGAAACACCCGGCAAAGTGTACGGTTTCGGCGCCGCCCGCCAACTCAATTTCTTAAGGAGGCGTTTTTCAGTGGCAGTCAAGGAAAAAATCCGCATTCGCATCAAGGGGTACGATCATCAGCTGGTCGATCAGTCGGCCGAGAAGATCGTGGAGACCGCCAGGCGCACCGGTGCCCGGGTGTCCGGCCCTGTTCCGCTCCCCACCGAGAAGGAGATCGTCACCATCCTGCGCGCGGTCCACAAATACAAGGATTCCCGCGAGCAGTTCGAATCCCGCACCCACAAGCGGCTCATCGACATTCTCCGCCCGTCCAACAAAACCGTTGAAGCCCTCATGGGGCTTGAACTCCCCGCCGGCGTGGAAATCGAAATCAAGCTCTGATTTCTTGTTTCCCGACCCCTTCTAATATATTTGGATATATATGTGGGTTGGAAGAAATTCTCGTCGACGAGGTCATGTTCCCGGGGTGCGCCGGATCCGTCCTCCGCGCCGTGGGAACCAATAACCAAGGAGGTATAGACAATGCAAAAAGGCATCATCGGCAAAAAGGTCGGCATGACCCAGGTATTCGATGAAAAGGGCAATGTCGTGCCCGTCACTGTCATCGAAGCCGGGCCCTGTGTGGTCGTCCAGAAGAAGACCGCCGAGACCGACGGCTACGCCGCCGTCCAGCTCGGGTTCGGGGACGTCTCGCCCAAACGGGTCAACAAACCCCTGAAAGGGCACTTTGACAAGGCGGATGTGGCGCCCAAGAAGACCCTGCGTGAATTCCGCTTCGACAACTGCGACGCCTTCAATGTCGGGGATATCGTCAAGGCCGACACCTTCGCCCCCGGTGAGCGTGTGGACGTCTGCGGCACCAGCAAAGGCAAAGGATACGCCGGCGCCATCAAACGCTGGAACTTCCACCGGCTCAAGGAATCCCACGGTACCGGCCCGGTTGCCCGCCATGCGGGTTCGCTGGGCGCCTGCTCTTCTCCGTCCCGTGTCTTTAAGGGCATGAAGGCCGCCGGCCATCTCGGGGCCGAGCGCGTGACCGTTCAGAACCTCGACGTCGTCAAGGTGGACGCGGAGAACAACCTCATTGCGGTGCGCGGCGCCATTCCCGGCCCCCGCGGCGGTGTGGTACTGCTCTCCGAATCCGTCAAGAAGGCGTAAGGAAGGAGGAAATCGAAATGGCAACCGTTTCTACATTTGATATGACTGGTAAGCAGACCGGCAGCATGGAACTCTCCGACGCCATCTTCGGCATCGAGCCCAACGCCGCGGTCCTGCACAGCGTCGTGGTCAATTACCTGGCCAACCAGCGCCAGGGCACCCAGTCCACCCTCACCCGTGCCGAAGTCAGCGGCGGCGGCCGCAAGCCCTGGAGACAAAAGGGCACCGGCCATGCGCGCCAGGGCTCGATCCGGGCTCCTCAGTGGACCCACGGCGGTATTTCCCACGGTCCCAAACCCCGCAGCTATTCCTACACCCTGCCCAAGAAGATCCGCCGTCTCGCCATGAAGTCGGCCTTCTCCTCCAAGGTGGCCGCGGGGGAGATGCTCGTTCTCGACGGGCTGGCCTTTGAAGAGATCAAGACCAAGACAGCGGCGAAGATGCTCTCCGCTCTGGAGGCCACCGGCAAGGTGCTCCTGGTCATGCCGGAAAAGGATGAGAAAGCCATCCTCTCCATGCGGAACATCCCCGGGGTCAAAACCGCTCTGGTGAACACCCTGAACGTCTACGATATCCTCAACTGCGACAAGTTCATTGTTGTCAAGGATGCCGTCGGCAAGATCGAGGAGGTGTACAAATAATGGAAGCCCGTGACATTATCCTCGCCCCCGTCGTGACGGAAAAGGCGGTCGCCGGTCTGGCGATGAAGAAGTACACCTTCCGGGTGGAGATGAACGCCAATAAGATCCAGATCGCCAAAGCGGTCGAGGAAATCTTCGGCGTCAAGGTGGAAAAGGTCAACACCATCCACATGAAGGGCCATCTGCGCCGGATGGGCAGGAACGAGGGCTATACCTCCGACTGGAAAAAGGCGGTCGTGACCCTCAAGCCCGACTCCAAGACCATCGAATTCTTCGACGGCATGTTCTGATCGGAGATGACCGGCGGATAAACCCGCCGTCACGCCGCTTCCCGCCTTCCGGTGGGATAAACCGAGCGGGGGGATGAGCCCCGCAGGCAACGTATGGGATGCCGCCCTCACAGGGCGCGCGGCGGGGCATCCCGCAAAGCCGGGACCGCGGGCAGTACGCCCGTATCCCCAGAATTAGGAGTGTGAATCGGAATGCCAGTCAAGAATTACAAGCCGACCACCCCGGGTCGCCGCGGCATGTCCGTCATGGATTACAGCGGCCTGTCCAAGGTGGAGCCGGAGAAAAGCCTGCTCGCCCCCCTGAACAAAAAAGCCGGGCGGAACAGCTATGGACGGATTACTGTCCGTCACCGCGGCGGCGGCAACCGGCGGAAATACCGCATCATTGATTTCAAGCGGAACAAGCTGGATATGCCCGCCAAGGTGCTGACCCTCGAGTACGATCCCAACCGCAGCGCCCACATCGCCCTTGTTCAATATGAGGATGGAGAAAAGCGCTATATCATTGCGCCTCAGGGCCTCGCGGTGGGCGATACCATCAGCGCGGGCACCGCGGCCGATATCAAGCCGGGCAACGCCCTGCCTCTGACCAACATCCCCACCGGTACTTTCGTCCACAATGTGGAGCTGTATCCGGGCAAGGGCGCGCAGCTCGCGCGCAGCGCCGGCGTTATGGCCCAGCTCGTCGGTAAGGAGAACAACATGGCAATGCTCCGCCTCCCCTCCGGGGAAATGCGGAACGTGCCGCTGTCCTGTATGGCCACCATCGGCCAGGTCGGCAACATCGAGCATGAGAATGTCAAGCTCGGCAAGGCCGGCCGCCGCCGCCACATGGGCTGGCGTCCCGCCGTGCGCGGCTCGGTCATGAACCCCTGCGATCACCCCCACGGCGGTGGTGAGGGCAAGTCCCCCATCGGCCGTCCAGGACCTGTGACCCCCTGGGGCAAACCCGCCCTGGGCTACAAGACCCGCAAGAGCCACAACCGGTCCGACCAGTTCATCGTCAAACGCCGGGGCGGCAAGTAAGCGAAAGGAGATTCGTCATTTATGGGTAGAAGCGTAAAGAAGGGTCCTTTCGTACAGCCCGTGCTGCTCAAAAGGATTCAGGAGATGAATAAGGCCGGCGAGAAGCGTATCCTCAAAACCTGGAGCCGCGCCTCCACGATTTTCCCGGATTTTGTCGGCCATACCATCGCCGTACACGACGGCCGCAAACATGTGCCGGTTTACGTCACCGAGGATATGGTGGGACACAAACTCGGCGAGTTTGCCCCCACCCGCACCTTCCGGGGCCATACTGGTTCCAAGAGCACCAAGTAAGCGGTTGAAAGGAGAGTAACGCAATGGAAGCAAGGGCGCAAGTCACCCATGTCCGCATGTCCCCTCGCAAAGTGAAAGTCGTTCTCGACCTCATCCGCAACAAACCGGTTGAGATTGCCACGGCGATTGTCAAGAACACCCCGAAGGCCGCCTGTGAGCCGGTGGGCAAGCTGCTCGCCTCGGCTGTGGCCAACGCGGAGAACAACTACAATATGGATAAGTCGAACCTCTATGTTGCCGAGTGCTTCGCCTGCCCCGGCCCCATTCTCAAGCGTATCCGTCCGAGAGCTCAGGGTCGCGCGTACCGCATCAATAAGAGGACCAGCCACATCACCCTTGTGCTCAAGGAAAAGGAATAAGCGAGGAGGAGGACATTTTATGGGACAGAAAGTCAATCCCCACGGCCTGCGCGTCGGCGTGATCAAAGACTGGGATTCCCGCTGGTTCGTCAAGAAGAATCAGATCGGCGACACCATCGTCGCGGATTATAATCTGCGCAAATACCTGAAGAAAACGCTGTATGCCGCCGGCATCGCCAGGATCGAGATCGAGCGCGACGCCTCCCGGATCCGTGTGAACATCCACTGTGCCAAGCCCGGCATCGTTATCGGCAAGGGCGGCACCGAGATCGAGAAGCTCCGCCAGACCTGTGAGAAAATGATGGGCAAGACCACCCTGATCAACATCGTGGAGGTTCGCAGCCCCGACTTGAACGCGCAGCTGGTTGCGGAGAGCATCGCCCAGCAGCTCGAAAAGCGGATTTCGTTCCGCCGCGCCATGAAAATGGCGATCGGCCGCTCCATGAAGCTCGGCGCCAAGGGGATCAAAACCCAGGTGTCCGGCCGTCTGGGCGGCGCGGAAATTGCCCGCACCGAACAGTATCATGAGGGCACCATCCCGCTGCAGACCCTGCGCGCGGATATCGACTACGGCTTCGCGGAAGCCAAGACCACCTATGGCCGCATCGGCGTGAAAACCTGGATCTATCGTGGTGAAGTCCTCGCCGGCGCCGCCAAACCCCGCAAGGAAGGAGGCCGCAAGTAATGCTGCTGCCCAAAAGAGTCAAGTACCGCCGCGTTCATCGCGGCCGCCTGACCGGCAAGGCCCTGCGCGGCAATCAGGTGACGTACGGCGAGTACGGCCTGGTCGCGCTCGAGCCCGCATGGATCAAGTCCAACCAGATCGAAGCAGCCCGTGTCGCCATGACCCGTTACATCAAGCGTGGCGGCCAGGTCTGGATCAAGATCTTCCCCGATAAGCCTGTGACCGAGAAGCCGGCCGAGACCCGCATGGGTTCCGGTAAGGGCTCCCCCGAATACTGGGTGGCCGTGGTCAAGCCCGGCCGCGTGATGTTCGAGATCGCCGGCGTGCCGGAGGAGACCGCTAGAGAAGCCATGAGGCTTGCAGCCAACAAGCTGCCCATCAAATGCAAGATCGTCAGCAAGGCCGATACCGCCGCGGGCGGTGCGGGCGTCCTGTCAGAAACGGATGGTGAGCAGGCATGAAAAAGACAGAGCTTGGGAATAATCGGAATTCTGGCGGCCGCAGCGGTCATCGTCCTCTCGGTCGTACTGATCAGCTGGTACCTCACCAAACGGACC